>ERZ824978.2696-NODE-2696-length-14841-cov-5.842486_pt1 | contig 14841 bp, 15 predicted proteins | sample MGYA00519860_ERZ824978 | MGnify/ENA primary metagenome ERZ824978 (study PRJEB31778, sample SAMEA3449184) | human gut metagenome | biome: human gut; feature: human-associated habitat; material: faeces | place: United Kingdom | collected 2010/2012 ... | reverse complement strand
ACGAAGGTAAAGGAAAGGGACATACTAGTCAATACGCCAATTTTGGAAGCTTACAAAATTAACAATGAATAATGAATAACGTCTCAAGATATATTCTTACTAAGAAAATCTTTCAAGGGTTGTAAAGCAGGTGAACTAAGATTCCTTATCACAGTATCTAGAAAGACATATTCGGATGTTTTTTCATACCGTGCTTCAATGAATATATGTGTCATCCTATCTTACCTCCATTTCTTGTTTAATAGCATACGCAAGTTCTTCTGCACTATAACGTAAGGCTACAAGTTCGTCATCATTTTTTCTTATTAGTTTGTAGGATGCAATAAGTTGCGGTTGTTTCGATTTTCCGATAGCCTTGACTAGTGATTTAACTAAATCTAGACTATGTGTAGAGGCAAAAATTTGCGTATGATGCTTTTGACACATATAGAGGATGACTTCCCATAGTTGTGGCATCACGGAGAAATGCAAGCCATTGTCCAGTTCATCTATAATGAGTATGCCATTTCTACATTTATAAATGGAAAGTATGACTGCCAATACCTTACGTACTCCATCTCCTAATACATTGATTGGAAGTCGTGTCGGTAGCCCTACGTCTACCATTATTCTGCTGCCTACCAGTTGCAAGTCAATGATGCGTGGTTCTATAATTTTGAGTGCCTCTATAATCTCATTTTCCTGTTTGTTTTTGATTATTTCAGCTAATTTCTCCACAATGTTGGTTTGCATGTGGTTAGAAGGAATATATTCTGCATAAAGTGTTTCCTTGTACCTTTTGTCAGAAGTTATATTTCCTTTTTTCTCTTCTGTAATTACTAGCTCAGAATGGTACTTATTTTCTTTTTCTGCTTCTGTGGAAAAGTTAATTTTTAAACCATAGCGTTTACCCGCACTTTCTGAGGAAGTCTTTTGTAAATCTTCCAAAGAGATATTCTGAGAATGCGATTCAATCATTTGGATAGAAACGTGTCGGCTTTGTTCTCCTTGGCTTGTTAATTGTATAATATGGTCAGGATTTGCTTGATAGAATTCAATTTTTAAATCTGTTTCTTCTAGTGAGTCCAATGCTCTGGCATTATTTGCTAAAATGGGCAATATAGGATTGTCAGGGCCTGACAATATAAATAATGACTCTAGTAAAGAAGATTTGCCACAATTATTCTTTCCAAAAAAGAGATTTACCAATTCAAGTTTATGGAGTGTACATTGGCGGATTCCTCTATAATTTTCTACTGAGAAGTCTGTATAAATCATATTTGTAGCTATTTTCCTGTGAATTGACAGGACAAATGTAACAAAAATAACCTGTTTATTGTATCAAAATTGTTGCAGAATCTCAAAAAAACACCGAAAAACGAGGGATATGTATATGCTTCATGTTTTTCATTTTATTCTTTCTTCCTCTATGTTTCTGACTTCTTCCTCCGACAGTCCGGTGGCCTCTGCAATCTGTGCCGTAGTTAGTCCCAGTGCTTTCAAGTTGCGTGCAATTGCGGCTTTTTCTTCCGCACGGCCTTCCGCACGGCCTTCCGCACGACCTTCCGCACGACCTTCCGCACGGCCTTCTGCACGGCCTTCTGCACGGCCTTCCGCACGTTCCGTCATGATGTTGTCCCTCAGAATCACGATATTATCCAAGTGTTTGTAGTATGCCTTCAGTTCCTCCCGACTCATGCGGTCCAGTTTCAGTTGCTCCTTCACCTTGTCCAGTCCCGGTGCCGTGGCATGTTCAGGTACATTTCCCGTATTCAGGTAATAAATCCATTCTTCCAGTGGCGTCTTCGCCACCCGGTTGAAATCGTTCACCTTCAGGATGTAATACTCTGGATAGAGTTGGCTCACCTTGTCCACTTTGAATGTCTGTCTCTGGAACGGGCTCAGTTCTAGGATGTCTCCCTCATGGATACCCACGAACTCCGTCTTTCCGTGATACACGAAATCCTTTCCGTGTCCCAGCGAGAAATACACGATGTTCACGCTGTACACCTTCCGCACCTTCTCGTAGCCTTCCCCCCGGTTGATATATTCCGTCACCAGCTTGGAAGCCCCGAAGAGCATCCGTTGGAAATACGCAAACTCATTGTTGTTCTGTACCTCGATGAGCACCAGTTCTCCCTTCGAGTTTTCTGCCAGCATGTCCACCCGGTTGTACTTGTCAAACTCATCCTCCTGGTTGCTTTCGCTTTCCAGCAGTTTGTGGATGGTCACCTTTTCCTCCAGCAGTGTGGTGAGCAGTCCTTCCAGCACCGCATAGTTGGCCTTGTTGCGCAACAGACGCTTCATGGCCCAGTCAAAACGAATATAACTTTCCATTGGGCAATGCCTTTATTTTGTTCTTTTTACAAAGGAAGCAAATTCTCCGCAGAAAAGCAAAAAGATTCCCGCATCTCCTGCCTTAAAAACGCTGGGATGGGGAATCTTTTGTTTTCTGTTGTGCGCCGTATCCGGCTCTTCATTTTTAATTATTCATTCAAACCGTCTGGTGGTTGATGCAAATCCCTTTCAGGTACCATTCATACAAGCGATGGATACCTTCGTCGATTTCCACCTTGTGGTGCCATCCCAGGCTGTGCAGCTTGCTCACATCCGTCAGCTTGCGCAGCGTGCCGTCCGGTTTGGACGCATCCCAGCGCAGTTCGCCCTTGAAGCCGATTTCCTTCATAATCTTTTCGGCCACTTCACGGATGGACAGTTCCTTGCCCGTACCCACGTTGATGTGGCAGTTGCGGATTTCCGTGATGCCGTCGGCGTTCTTCACCGAAGCGTCGTACGTCTGCTTGAAGTCCACGTTCAGCAGTACGTGTACGCTGGCATCCGCCATTTCCTCGCTCCACAGGAACTCACGCAGCGGCTTTCCGGTACCCCAGAGGGTCACCGCTTCGGCTGCTATGCCGTAGTGCGCCAGCACCTCCGTAATGTCTTTTTCGTCCGATGTGCCGTTCACCACAAATTTCTCGCCGTTGCGCATGACGCTCACCGGACGCAGGCTGATGTCCTTGCGCACCGCTTCCCAGTCGCCCTCGTTCAGGCATTTGGCCAGGTAAATCTTGCGGATCATGGCCGGCAGCACGTGGCTGTTCTCCAGGTGGAAGTTGTCGTTCGGACCGTAAAGGTTCGTCGGCATGACGGCGATGTAGTTCGTGCCATACTGCAAGTTGAAGCTCTCACACATCTTCAGTCCCGCAATCTTCGCGATGGCATACGGTTCGTTCGTATATTCCAGCGGAGAGGTGAGGAGCACTTCCTCTTTCATCGGCTGCGGTGCTTCACGCGGATAGATACACGTACTTCCCAGGAACAGCAGCTTCTTCACCCCGTGACGGAAACTCTCGCCAATCACGTTCTGCTGAATCTGCAAGTTCTGGTAGATGAAGTCCGCCCGGTAGTGCAGGTTGGCCATGATGCCCCCCACGTGTGCGGCAGCCAGAATCACGGCATCCGGCTTTTCCTCATCAAAGAACGCCTTTACGGCCACCGGGTCCAGCAGATCCAGTTCCTTGTGTGAGCGTCCCACCAGGTTGTTATATCCTCTTTCCTTGAGGTTGTTCCAGATAGCGGAACCCACCAGTCCGTGGTGTCCCGCTACATATATCTTTGCTGATTTATCCAACATAATCAAACCTCCGTTTTAATTAAAAAAAGAATCTCGTTTTTAATTATTAATTTTTAATTATTCATTATTAATTACTTCACGATTCCTTTCTCCAGGTATTCTGCCAGGTTCGTACGGATTTCTTCGCCCGCCTTTTCTACGGCCACCTTCGCCATATCTGAATCCACCATGATGTTGATCAGTTCCTCGAAAGAAGTCTTGGTCGGGTTCCATCCCAGTCTGGCTTTCGCCTTGGTCGGGTCACCCCAGAGGTTCACCACGTCAGTCGGACGATAGAAGTCTTCGCTCACTTCCACCAGACACTTGCCGGTAGCCTTGTCGTATCCCTTTTCGTCGATTCCTTTGCCCTTGAATTCCAGTTCGATGCCGGCACGCTTGAAGGCCAGGTAACAGAATTCACGCACACTGTGCTGTTCGCCGGTAGCGATGACGAAATCTTCCGGTTCGCTGTTCTGCAGGATGAGCCACATACATTCCACGTAATCCTTGGCATATCCCCAGTCGCGCAGCGAGTCGAGGTTACCCAGGTACAGCTTTTCCTGCTTGCCCTGTGCGATACGGGCCGCAGCCAGCGTAATCTTACGTGTGACGAACGTTTCTCCGCGGCGTTCTGATTCGTGGTTGAACAGGATACCCGAGCAGCAGAACATGTGGTAAGCCTCGCGGTATTCCTTCACAATCCAGAAACCATAGAGCTTGGCCACTGCATACGGGCTGTAAGGATGGAACGGCGTGTTCTCGTTCTGCGGCACTTCTTCCACCTTTCCATACAGTTCCGAAGTAGATGCCTGATAGATGCGGCAAGTCTCTGTCAGTCCACACAGACGTACGGCTTCCAATACACGGAGTACCCCTGTAGCATCCACGTTAGCCGTAAATTCCGGCGAGTCGAAGCTCACCTGCACGTGGCTCTGTGCGGCCAGGTTGTAGATTTCCGTCGGGCGCACCTTGCTCACTACCTGCAACATACTCATGGAGTCCGTCAGGTCCGCATAGTGCAAGTGGAAGTTCGGTTTTCCTTCCAGGTGCGCGATACGTTCGCGGAAATCCACAGACGAACGGCGGATGGTGCCGTGTACGTCATAACCTTTTTCCAATAAGAATTCAGCCAGGAACGATCCGTCCTGACCCGTAATACCTGTGATTAATGCTACTTTTCTTTCCATATAAAAATAAAAATGAGGTTTATAAATTATGCCTGTGAAAACTCTTTGATGCGTTGTTCTTCTGCCAGTCGGCATACCAGCAGCCTTCCGTCCTTTTCTGCTACGATAAAGCCGTCCAGACCTTCCAGTACCACCTTCTTTTCGTCGGCCACGTGTACCACGCAGTTCCGGCAGTCAAATAGTTTTACGTTGTCGCCTACTTTGGCGTTTCCGTTTTCATCCTGCGGCAACAGACCGTGCAGCGAGCCCCAGCTTCCCAGGTCGCTCCATCCGAATTCCGCAGGAAGTACATGGATACCTTCCGCCTTTTCCATCACGGCATAGTCGATGGATACCTTTTCGCAGGTAGGGAAGTCCGCTTTCAAGGTTTCCGCTTCCTTTTCCGTGTAGAAATCCGGTGCCATCTTCTCCATTACTCCAGCAATCTGCGGGGCATATTTCTCGATGGCATGGGTAATGGTCTGCACGTTCCATACAAAGATACCCGCATTCCAGAAATAATTTCCCTGTGCCACGTATTTCTGTGCTGTTTCCAGGTTCGGCTTCTCTTTGAACGCTTCTACCTTGTAGATTCCGTTCTGTCCTTCTCCGGTTGCGGCAATATATCCATATCCCGTTTCCGGGCGTGTCGGTTTCATTCCCAGTGTGACGATGGCTTCTGAGTGGGCCGTAAACTCCAGCGCCTGACTGATGCACCGTTTAAACTCTTCCTTGTCGAGTACCAGCGCATCCGAAGGGGTGACCACGATGTTTGCCTCCGGATACTGCTTCTTGATTTTCCAGCACGCATACGCGATGCAGGGAGCCGTATTTCTGGCTTCCGGTTCTGCCAGAATGTGCTGTGTCGGAATCCCCGGCAACTGTTCCTTTACGATGCCGACATACTTCTCGGAGGTAACCACCCAAAAGTTTTCTTTCGGGCACACCCCTTCAAAGCGTTCTGCGGTGAGCTGTATCAATGATTTTCCTACGCCCATCACATCGATGAACTGTTTGGGATATTCCGGTACGCTCATGGGCCAGAACCGACTGCCGATTCCGCCTGCCATGATAACGACGTGATTTTGCATTGTATTGTGTCTTTGAATTTATTTTAGTCTCTTCTGAAGATATCTCGTGTATATACTTTGTCTTTTACATCATCCAGGCAGCTGTCATAACGGTTGGCAAGGATGGCTTGGCTTTGTTTTTTGAATTCTTCCAGATTGTTCACCACCTTGGAACCGAAGAAAGTGCTTCCATCTTCCAGTGTGGGTTCATAGATAATGACTGTAGCTCCTTTCGCCTTGATACGCTTCATGACTCCCTGAATACTGCTTTGGCGGAAATTGTCGCTGTTGGACTTCATAGTCAGACGGTAAACACCGATGATACATTGTTTCTCTTCCGAGGGATTAAAGTCTCCGTGGTTGAAATAATCATAGTAACCCGCTTTCTTCAGTACCTGGTCTGCAATGAAATCTTTGCGTGTACGGTTGCTTTCTACAATCGCCTGAATCAAATTCTCCGGCACATCCTGGTAGTTGGCAAGCAATTGTTTGGTATCTTTCGGTAAGCAGTAACCTCCGTAACCAAATGACGGATTGTTGTAGTGTGTACCGATACGTGGGTCTAAACAAATACCCTGAATAATAGCTTGCGTATCCAGTCCCTTCACTTCGGCATACGTATCCAATTCATTGAAGTAAGACACACGCAGTGCTAGATAGGTATTGGCAAACAACTTCACAGCTTCTGCTTCCTTCATGCCCATGAACAACGTATCAATGTTTTCCTTGATAGCTCCTTCCTGCAAGAGTGCTGCAAATTCATGTGCTTTTTCTTCCAAATTTTCTCCGGCAATGGCACGGATGGCTTCATTCTCAGCATCCCGACCGTCAATTATTTTGGGAAAGCCTACAATGATACGGCTAGGGTAGAGATTATCATACAGTGCTTTGCTCTCACGTAAGAACTCTGGTGAGAACAGCAGGTTGAATTTCTTTCCAGCGAGAGCAGGAGTGGTGCGGAATTTTTCTGCATATTTCACGTATAGGCTCCGGCAATAACCCACTGGAATGGTACTCTTGATGACCATCACCGCATCCGGATTTACCTCCAATACCAAATCAATCACTTCTTCTACGTGACTCGTGTCGAAGTAATTCTTTACTGGGTCATAGTTAGTGGGGGCTGCAATGACTACGAAATCTGCATTTTTATAAGCAGAAGCCCCGTCCAGTGTGGCCCTCAGATTCAGTTCTTTTTCAGCCAAATATTTCTCGATGTATTCATCTTGAATTGGACTGATACGCTTGTTGATTTTCTCTACTTTTTCAGGGATGACATCCACTGCGGTTACTTGATGATGCTGTGAAAGCAATGTAGCGATGGATAAACCTACGTAGCCTGTGCCGGCTACAGCGATAGTATAATTCTTCATATTATATTTATTTTGATTATGCGTTATTATGTGGAAACCATTTCTTTAAAGTTTCTTCAATAAGAGGTTGGGCACTCCCTTTTTTTAATTGCTTAAATTCAAAGGTATATGCTTGTTGTATTTTGGCGGGTAAATCTTTTTCGTCAAATACACCAACAACACAACCTAATTCATCTAATTTATGGATGAGCTGGAATTGGTCATGGATATGTTCAGTTTTGTCGTGTCGTGGCATTACGACCATTCTCTTCTTTTTTTCCATGGCCTCTGATATAGCTCCCCATCCACCTTGTAGAATTAATATGTCAGCTTTATTTATATAATTCTGCATTTCATCTTTTGTACAGAACTTAAAAACCTTGCTGACATTTTTGTAATTAAAATCAGTGTATCCAGTTTGGACGATTACTTCCTCATTTGTGGTTGCTGCCCATTCATCCACAGCTTTCGCCATTCTATAAAATGGCATATCCATTGTGCCTAAACTTACGAAAATCATAAAACACCAATACAAATTGCGTTAGGAAATATTTGTTTCATATCTTCCCATTGAACGAGAAATAAATCTGCATATTTTTCTATCCAGATGGGAGTTTTAGATGCGTGTGTCACATCAGCGGCCGAATTGATAAAAATAATTTTTGTTTTTAATAGCTTTTTGGCAAAAAATACTGTTGGAACGGTAACGCCTGCTCCTGTAGTAATAATTATATCTGGGCGTTTGATGAATACCCAAAATATGGCCTGAAGGCAATTAATGATCAGTGTCCGCTTTTTTTGAGGTTGAAAATTTGTAAGGAATACATGTTCTTTATCTTTTAGAAATGCTTTTGTGGAAGTCGTCTTAAGAGTAAGCCAATAACAATGCCATCGGTTGGGAATATCTCCAATGGCTAATTGTAATTCTCTTAAGTGTCCTCCTGCGGAACATGCAAGGCAAATAGTTGGTCTTTGCTTCATTGTTTTAGCTCTCTTATTTTTAATGTTTTAGCAGGATTTCCTCCTACTATATGATAATCATCTACGTTTTTATACACAGAAGCCGTTGCTCCAACGACTGCTGCTTTTCCTATACATACTCCTAGTCCGATAAATGCTTTTGAGCCAATCCAAGTTTTTTCTTTTATCCAAATAGGAGCAATAATAAGAGAATCATTGGCTGTGTTGAGCATATTGACATCGTGAGATGCAGTACATAAATAGCTGTATTGTGATACTACTACATCATCTTCTAAAATTACTTTATCCTGATTATAACAAATCACTTCAGGTCCTAAGCAGGCACGATGTCCCATTTGGAGATTCCAAGGAGCCCATATTTTTACAGAGGAATATACCTCTGCATCCCATTCTATTTTAGCTCCAAATATTTTTAGGATTGCAATACGCCATTTTCGGAATATTTTGGTAATAAATGGTTTGAAGAATAAGGTGCAAATTATATTCCACCATGCTCTTTTTATTTTTGTGGCTATTGTTACACGGCCAGGAGTATGTTTTGTTAGATTCATATTTATGAAATCAATCTTATTATAAGAAAATGTAAGATGGTCTGTTACTATGAGTATTAACCCAATTGTACATATTCTGCATTTTTTTTGCAATAGCCTCAATAGAATAATGATTTTCCATTAACTTTCGTCCTCTTTCTCCCATTTTATTTAATTCTTCATTGGAGATTTGCATTGCTTGCTTTACAGCATTGGTAATGGACTTTTGATTAAAATCAACCCACCATCCACATTGATATGTTTCAAGCTCTTCCCAAGGAGAACCTTTTGTCGCTATGCACGGAATCTTTCTAATGAGTCCCTCTAAAATGACATTCCCTAAATTCTCAAACTCACTTGGCATTGCTAATACAGATAAAGATGCTATGGCTTCATCTTTTTCTTTACCGGACAGAAATCCTGTAAATCTTACATTATTAAGACTTAGTCTTTTTACTTCATTCTTTAAGAAATTCTCGTATTTCTCATCTCCTCCTCCAATTATTAGTAGTTCAGCATTTTTAGAAATATCCTTTAATTCATGAAAAGCATAAATCAGACTTTCTACATTTTTTCTAGGAGATAATCGGCCTAAGTATCCTAATCTGAATATATTATCTTTTTTCATATTAGTATAATCTTTTATTTCGATGGGATTGGGTATAATAGCAACAGGAGATGTAACACCCAACTGTCTGCAATACTTCATCTCATCTTCGCATGTTACTTGTACACATGCTGCGTGGTTCAAATCGTCTAATAGGCGGAATTTTAAAGATAATTCCTTAAAAAACTTATTTGACTTTTGTATATCTTGAGGATAAAGCATTCCTCGAGGAGTTATTATGTAAGGTTTTCCTTTTTTCTTAGCAATATCAACTATTGCATATGTGGGATATTGCCATACACCCTGGGCGTGATATATATCGTATTCACCTAATGCTAATATTTCTTTCTTTAAAATAGGAGAATATGCCATTTTATGTTCCCAAGGTGCTTTTGCAAAATGGACAGGAACATTCTCTCCCCGTAATTTCCCAGTTGGAGAAAGCGGATACATAATAATTTCTGCGTCAATACCTTGTTCTCTTAACCCATATAAAGTATAATACGTACTCATGGCAGGTCCACCTGCGTTTACATCTAAAGTTCCTGTATATAAAATTTTCATAATTTATCAATTTGTATTACATATCTTTATATTTATTTCCCCAAATCCATGAAACTACTGTATCAGATAGTATGTTGATCAAATGTAAATATATGTAATATGATACAGCGTTTATAACTCCAAAATGTTTCTTCCTGTAATAGAAATTTAAATTTGGATTAGAACCTAACGGAGAATATAATTTCTTAAAACGTCCTATTATATTACTATTCCATTTTCTGACCCTACAAAAGTTATTACTATATCCTGCTGCTATAGGAATTCTGGTTGAAAAAATTTTAATTCCATGTTCCCAAGCATTAAGACCATAATCAACATCACCTAAATCATGATGAAAAGTAGGGTCTAATATTCCTATTTTATTTACGACGATTTTAGGAACTAAGACAACATTACCATTCATATATTTAATTTTTTGGAGTTTACCATTAGCTTGAATAAGATTTTTGTCTTGATCGCTACCACCATATAATATTTTTGTTTTATCAAAGTTTTCAATCAATCCAGAAATGATGCAAGCTCCTCCCCCCAATTTTTCACATTCTATCAACTCTTTAAAAAATATAGGATATAATTCAACGTCATCATTCAACCAAAGATAGTAATCGTAATTATATTTTATTGCTTCTTTCCAAGCGGTATACATACCGCGATTCCAAAATAAATCTCCATTACCTAATATAATATTTACATTGGGATAAAGTTTATTTACAATTTTACTTGTCCCATCTTCAGATCCATCATCTACTAGATAGATATCACTGTTGAAATTTATAGCTTGCAAAGAAGATAAACATGCAATAGTTTTAGCCACTCTATTATGACAAGTTAACAAGGTTGCAATCCGGCACATAATTTTAATTATTTCGATTATTCAAATATTTAATTACTTTTGCAGGATTACCTGCAGCAATACAATCTGACGGTATATTTTGTGTGACAACACTTCCTGCACCAATTATACTTCTATCCCCAATTGTAACACCTTTTAGAATCACACACCTGGTACCTACTAATACATCAGCTCCTATTATAATTCCCTTTGATTTTGCATTAGGTCTATCAGTCGGTCCATTTCTTCTCTCCATATAGTTTAATGAATGGGCATCAGAATCAATGATAATACAATCTCCTCCAATTTTCGTCCTTGAACCAACTGTTAATGACTCATAAATCCATAGGCATGCGGAACTAATACCTACACTATCCCCAATTGTCAATGTTGCATTCTTTTCTAATACTATAGCTCCATGTATATTTCTAGATAATGGGTTATAATATCCACCGCTTGAAAAAGCAAAATTATTACCTATAACAACCTTTGTATTTGTTCCTAATTTGATATAAATGCTATTTGCAATTCTTAAATTAGCTCCAAAAGTTATACCTTTATTCCAAAACTTAAATCTATTGAATAAAATCCAAATTTTACGTATTATAATACTCTGCATTATTTTTAAATTTTATCGTTTAATCTTCTTTTATTGCTACTCAGAAGTCTAGCAGGATATCCTCCTATTATTGAATTCTTAGTTATTAACTTTGAATAATCTTTATTACATAAAGTACATGATGCTATAATTGTGTCATTAGGTGTTATTGTTCCTTTATTAATTATAACATGATTACCTATCCAATTTCTTTCTCCAATGCATATTGGAGAATTTCTGTTATAGATTGTATTATTATAAATATCTATAATACTATGCGTATCCGTGTCCATAATTTGACAATTCCATGAAGAAATTGTATCTCGACTTATTTTTATTGATTTTTCGCAGAATATTAAATTATAAGCTCCTAAAGTAACATTGTCACCAATATAAATAGTTCCATTTTTTTCAATTCTCATGAGTCCACCATTCCCTAAAGAGCATATACCATTAAAGGTAAGAGTTCCTTTTATATCTAATACATAAGTAGATGAAGGAAACATTTCAGATCCTTGAGCCCCAATTTTAACCATTCCTCTATGTATACAAGAAGAAGATAATATTACTTTTCCTCGCAAATTCACAAACTTGACTTTTGAATAAAAATCAATAGGTAAATGAATTGCCTGCTTAAAAGGTAACATTTTAAAATTGAAATAAACTGTCGCAATCCAATTATGTCGTAATAATTTAGTAATAATATTCATATTATATCATTTCCAATAACATGCATTTTCAACTTTTATAGCATCCTTTGGCGTATCACTATCGAGAGGATATATCCAATTCTCGTTAAATAATGGCCTGTAATTTATATTTATATCAATATTTGGACGATAATGCCAAACATCCTTATATTGTTCAACCCATCTTTTTCCTAAGATTCCAAATAGAAGCTGTGTTCCACCTGCTAAATGTACAGATTGTTTACCCAATCTTTTTACATAAGCAGCTAAAGGTAACCCATAAGCTCCACAACCTATTATGCATATATCAAAATCTATTTTAGCTATTTTATCTTCCATGTATTCTAAAGCTTCAAACCAATCTTTAAACTGTGTCTTTGTACCAGCTACTGATTGTACAGATTTTAATGTTTTAAGTTCAAATTCAGGTAAAATTTCTGGATTGTCAAATAATAAGTTACGTTTCTTATATTGTAATTTTATTGTATCTTCAAAAGGGTGGACGACTAATACTTTTTTTCCTTTTAAGACACGACTCCAAGGCCTTTCAACAAAAAATGGATATAACATTTCCAATTGAACCTTTATTACATCATTTTTTAAAGGCATAAATTTCTCATAGTATTGATGACATCCGAGTAAGTCTATTTCGGGAATATCCTCCAAATATCTTTTGGAAAAACGTTCTGCAGTATCTACGCATGGAGGAAAAATTCCAGAATATATACTCATTGTATTAAAATGATCTATATTCCACCATGGTGTATGTGTGTTATCAACAATGTAATCTATACATCTTCTAAGATAAGATTTATTTGTATTATGGACGCAAAGATAATTATTTATACAATTTATTTCTGTTGTTCCAAAACGTGAAATCATACATGGTTTTCCTGAATTCAATAACTTAAAAATTTTATCATTGGCAGATTGTCTTACACAATCACACTCCGTACCATAAAATTTCTTATTAAATAAAGTACGATATAATTTTTTTATTATTCGTATTGTAATATCTTTTTTCTGCATATTATAATTTATTTTAGTATATTACGTATATATAATTTCATTTTATAATCATTGAAAAATCTCAATCTACGATTAAAGCATAGTGCAATTAATATAATTATGAAAAAGTAGTGAATTCCTGCATCCATTCTATCTTCTATAAATGATAATATATACTTAAAAGATACAAATAATCCGATAAGTATCATATATCTATTTCTCGACTTCCAAATTGCAAAATAGGTTGCCCCAATAAATAATACAGAATAACAAATAAAACCTATTATACCACCATATTGAATTTGATTTAACATGCCGGACTCTGTTCCAGGACGTCCATTTTTATATATTTCTGAAAAATCGGCGTTGCTAATATCTGATAAACTAGTCTGCGTTTTGCCATTAGCTGTTAATCCAATAAGATAAGCATTTCTTCTGTTCAATTCATCAAAAACATCTTCATATATTGATGTTCTGGAATCAACTAACAAACTTCTTTCCGAGTTTTTAATACCACCAGATACTACAATGTCTGTATGATATAAGTCTCCAATTTTAAAAATATTAAAAACGCCTGTTATTCCTAAAAGTAATAATATTATTGGAGCTATCAAAAATGTTATTGCTATTGTTTTACTTAAGCGATAGAAGAACAATCGTTTTAGATAGAAAGAAGATAATAAAAAGAGGAAAAATATGCAATTAATAATATTTATTCTTGTCCCTAGGTTTGTTATTAATACATAAAGCACAATTGGCATAATTATAAACCACCATTTTTTTCTTAAATAAGGAAGCATTAATCCTATTATATAAAATCCACTTATCATGTGGGGTAAATCAGAATTTCCGGACTTAGTGCCATTGATAGAAATTAAAATAATAGCAATAATACCATAAAAAACATATGACCGAATATAATTTACAAAAATATAGCTATTAAAATAATACATTACTAAAGGAAATAAAATAAAATAATACATTGAACTACCAAACAATCTACTAAAATCATCAATATTCTGAATGGTGAAGACTCCTCTAAGAAATGTTATAAAGCCATATATCATATATAATTTAATGATGTTAATGCTATCTGCATTTTCACGGATGCTATATTTTTCAAATAAAAAACGTTTAATATAGAATAATAAGAAGGGGAATAAACATATTGTTGTTATAAGAATTATTTTTCCTGGGAAAAAACTTATATATACAGAAGGTATAATTATAAATGGGATAATCTTCGATATAAACCTCATAATTTTTACATTATAATATACACCCTATTTTGACAATTTATATTAGCAAGTTTGTTTTTAGCAACTTCTTATTATACTTCAAAATGCGTGTATTTTTATTTTTTGTGATCAATAAATTCTATAATTCATAGACATAATTTTCTAATAGTACACGTTGTGTCTTTAAAATTTTGGACACGATTGTTTGTAATCTAATATAGCCAAAAAATTTTTCATACAACGTTCTGATAAAATGTCATTACGATAATAAATATGCCACATAATACTTTACCAAAATAAATATTTTTGCACTTACACCAAAAAATAACAAATGATATTGATAATAGTATATGAAAACTTTATTTACTTAATAAACGTCCAATCTCCTTTTAGTTAAACACCGAAAACATCTTAGCAAACGTGTCTACAAATTCATTAATTATTATTTGTATATTATTATGGGTAAAAGATGTTCATAAACTGTTCTCCATTTTCTAGTTTCCTTAGGCAACTTACAGTAAACTTCCAATTTTAGGGCACCCCTTTTTAGACGGGCGCCAGCAGGCACCCGTCTAAAAAAGAGTCCACAAATTTAACGATTATTATTTGCA
>ERZ824978.2680-NODE-2680-length-14918-cov-3.487048_pt1 | contig 14918 bp, 15 predicted proteins | sample MGYA00519860_ERZ824978 | MGnify/ENA primary metagenome ERZ824978 (study PRJEB31778, sample SAMEA3449184) | human gut metagenome | biome: human gut; feature: human-associated habitat; material: faeces | place: United Kingdom | collected 2010/2012 ... | reverse complement strand
TTAATTTCTCATGATAATATGCACTGATAGTACGCTTTTCGTCCACATATTCCTCACATTTCAAGTCATCCGTAGCATCTCCAAGAATTCTGTAGCCAATTTGTAGCCACTGGCTACAACGCAACCTCCGCTGGCTGATTCACCTCAAAGCCACTTGGTACTACTGTAAATAAATGATACACGGAGGTTCGTACTATGGAAAAATACATCTACGACAACAGCAACGGACTTTGGTATGAACTGCATGGCGATTATTATCTGCCGTGTCTGGTCATTCCGGAGGAAGAAATCCACACCATCGGCATCTGGGGCAGGAAACACCAGCAGTATCTCAGAGAGTATCGTCCTATCCTCTACTCCAATCTGGTTCTCAGCGGTAGGCTGTATAGCTATCTCGCTGACATTGATACTCAGGCTCGCAATAAGCTGAGTCTGATCGCAACGCAGCTGGCGGAGAAAGAGAGCATCACCGAGGAGTTGAAAGCACAGGATCAGATGGCATGGGTCAGAGCCATGAACAACATCCGCAATCGTGCAGAGGAAATCGTCCTTAAAGAACTGATCTACGGGGAGGATGCAGTATGAGAATCCTTGAAGAGCTCTGGTATGGCAATATTGATCCAACAGAGTATGACACATCCTCTTGTAAGGAGTACAAGAAACTGCTGGAGCTGATTTGCAGAAATGAAGCAAACCTCAAAGTCACCATGACGAACGAACAGAAGGAACTGTTCACTCGGTACACAGACGCTGTTCGTGAGCACCAAATGACAACCGATTGCCTGATATTCCAGAACGGGTTCAATCTGGGTGCTAGGATAATGTTGGAGGTCATGGAAGAATAACCGTATAGACGATCAGCCGGGCAGTAGTTAGCTGCTCGGCTGATACTATTACAGTATGATTCTGTCGGATAATTCTTGAATTATATCTCGTGCCTGGATTCGGTTATTAACAATTGCGTGTACCTTTTCAGAAATTGCTTTTTTTAGCTCTTCTGAATTTGGTATAGGTATAATAACCTCTTTCAACCTTTGCCCCAGAGTATCAATGACATCTCGTGTAAACTGCTTCGTACGAATCTGGCGTTTTACAATATAAGAGTTCAGCAATCCCAGCAGGAGATATTCATCTACAATATCCTTTTTTGCTGCTCTGATTTTAATTAGGCCACCACAATACAGCATTTTCGTATCGGATGCCGTGATCATACAAGAAGTCCCTACAAGGTATGTTCCATCTCGTACCAAAAGAATGTCTCCTTCTTGTACATCTTCTTTTTCGGCATATTGTTGATAAATTTCCTCAGATACACCTTGTTTTGCATCTGCTTTGATTTCCCAGTTAGAAAAATCAGAAGTTCTTACGAAAGGGATATCGCCTGTTCCATACGCCATCTTGCCAATTTCATCACCGGTAGATAGCTGTACAGCACCCATATCAATTAACTGTTGAACAGAATAGAGCGAACAGTTTGCAGAAAGACTATCTAACGTAGCTTTAATAGAAGGATCATAATATTTTGGCAAGAAAATTCCGCCAACAATATCAGATTTCTTCATTTTATAAGCCGAAAATTCACCAAATTCAAGAGTCGTGGTGTCCTGTACAATTTCTGACAGCAGATCTTCTAATGGTACACTAAAGAACTCGTCGAAAGGAGTAACCGCATTTGCTTCCAGTACCTTTTCACTCAGCAGAGGCATTTGCTTTACGGCTGCTTTATACTTCATTCTGGTTTCAAGTGCCGTTTTCATACTTGTTATCAGTTCTTTTTTGACTGCGTCATCTTTAGGAATTGGTAATATCAGCTCTCTGTATCTATTCCCCAAGGTGTCGATTATATCCGCTGTAAACTGCATATTCTTGATCTGTTTCTGCACAAGCGAACAATTGAATGATAAGAACAACAAATACGGGTCAACAACCACGGAATCCACTACTCTAAATTTCAGTATATGTGACTGAAAAACCATAGGAATATCAAGAGGAGTGATGATACAATTTGTTCCAATCAAATATGTTCCATCTCTTACCATCAGAATATCCCCTGGTTGCACATCTTCCTTTTCTGCGTAAAGTTGATAAATATCTTCAGAAACGCCTTGCTTAGGAATTGTTTTAATTTCCCAGTTAGTTATATCTGAAGTACGCACAAATGGAATGTTCCCTGTGCCATATGCCATTTTACCAATTTCGTGACCCGTTTGTGCTGTTATCACTCCAGAATCAAGTAAATCACCAAGATTCAAGAGCTCGTGAGTCTCTCCTAAAGCAGTAATCTGTGCATATAAATCAGGGTCATAGTATTTAGGTATGAATATCCTGTTTTTTATGTTTTTACTATTTATCTTGTATACAAGCATAATATTACCTCATTTCTGCGTATTTATCTGCAACCAGAGGTATTTCGTCTAATATAACCTTCTCTCCATCCTCGGTATATGTGTATGTTACATTTCCACGGCTATCATGTCCGCACCATTTAACATCGCTCATAAAAACGTCATAATCCGAGCAGTATTCAAATGATTCGCCCTTATTATACTTTTGACAAATGAGCACACAACATTTTGCGTGAGTATGTGGTTGGAATAAATCTTCGGGTAATGTAACTACCGCAAGAATTTTCGCCTTGCTCTGGATATAATTTACAACATACTGATATTTAGGCATGCCGAAAATACTTTCAAGCAAAACAATGCCCATTCGTCCGCCATCCTTAAGCATCTGGAAACAGCGTTCAATGAATAAAAGCTGAGGTGGTTGCTTATCAACCAATTCGCCTTTAACAAAGGTTCCATCAGTTTCTTGTTTCCATTTGTGTCCTAAATCATAAAGACTTAATATTTCAGTAGTGTCAATGGACAGTTTCTTGCCAAACGGAGGGTTGGTAACAATCACATCAAATGTACCGGGCTGAATATCTTCAGTAGTTTTAGGGCTCCAATTTTCAAAACTATCCAAGCTATTTTCACAATGGACGCCGCCCCTACCATCGCCAAGAATCGCAAGATAAGCTTTTGCCACTTTGCTCAAGAAATTATCTTTGTCTATTCCTCGGAAATTTTTGATAGCGACCTTCTGCTTTTCGGCTTCAATTTCAGCTTCTGGCCAACCTAACTCTGTTGCCTTCTCCTCAAGCTTACCCCAAACATATCGCAAGGATTCAACCAAAAATCCTCCACTGCCACATGCCGGATCGAGGATCTTTTCGTCGGTATCTGGATCAATCATTCTAATGACCATATTTACGACATTTCTTGGTGTAAAGAATTGTCCTTGTGCACCCTTAAGCGAAGGGCCAATAAAAATCTCAAACGCTTCACCAACGGCATCTCGGGAACTATCCTTCAGACTATATAATTGAAGTTCACCAACAATATATTTGATGCACTTTGCATCCAAGCTAATGGAATCTGCAACATCTATTACATCATTGTACTGGTGCTTAACCTTTTCAAAGAGCTCCAAAATTCTGCCACGAACATCCTCGTCCTTTTCGTTAATGCCTGCACGGAATTTAACAGTATCGTTCGGTCTGGTAAATCTTTCATCATATATTTTGCAGAAAATCAGATTTATAATCTGAGACGCAAAAACTTCGTCTCTTGTGATACCAACAGCATTTGCAGCAAGGTAGTTTCTAATAGTTCTAAAGGTAGGCTTCAAATTCTCGGCAGGACGAAGATCTTTTCTTTTGAACTTACCAATATCCTCAACTCTTTCGCCATAGCGAGGAATATTAGGAATTTCATCAAAGAGAATTTTGCCGTCTTTTTCAATTTTCTGAAGATACAACCTTTCCTCGCCGTTAAACCAAACACCAAGGTATGCTTTAGAAAAGCGAAGATAATCTTCCAACTGACTCCTGCCGTCTTTTCGATTTTTCTTTTTACACTCTACAATAATATACACATTATCTTCGTCATGTGTTTCGCTTGAGAAAACAGCAATATCGACCGGATATTCCTTTTTGGTATCCGAAGGTCTTACCTTTACTCGATATTGAGGGCGGGTATGTACATGAGACTTCGGATACCCGTAGTCATCTACCAGAATTTTGGAAAACGGTTGTATCGCTTCTACTTCTTCTGGGGTTTCCTTCACCTGCAATCCAGATATGTAATCAATGATATAACCTTCTCTAATTTCATCCATTGTTTTTTCCTCCTGTTGATGAGTGATTCATTCCGTTACGAATACTTTCTATTGCTTTTGGATTATCAATCACCCATTTAGCAATATCCGCAGGCATATCCTTTCGACCTTTCGCTGCAAGATCAAAAAATTGTTTTTGCGTTTCGCCATCGGCATTTAAGATTTCCATAGCTCTAAATTGCAATTCCGGCGGTGGAGGATTTGTTCTTCCAGACAAAATATCATAAAAGTATGGCTTTTTAATTCCAAGCGCTGTATAGAACTCATGTTGAGTCATACCAGCATCCTTTATAAGTGTTTTAAGATAATCTCCAAAGCTAATATTTTCAGACATATTGGCATCCACCTCCTTAAAAGGTATGTATGTTTACATACTAACATACTATCACCAGAAAGTCAACTATCTGCGGGACTTGCATTAAAAATCAAAACCTCTTGCGGAGGTTTTGATTTTAGTTTCACTATTAGCTTTCTCTTCCGTCGGTCCTTGCATGATTTCTTTCTTTGCTCCTCAAAAAATACGACCACAGATTATTGCGATAAATCACATCCTCATAGGTGCGAATCCTTTTGCGGAGACGGTCATTTTCCAGCTCCAGATCCGCCGTGCGGAGCTGACCACGGACGGACTTATATTGTGCCAGCTCATCCTTGGTCGCAGCAAGCTCTGCTACCAACGATTCGATTTTTGCTTTCAAATCGGATATAGTTTTCTTGGCTTCACGCAGGAGCTTTTTCAGCTTGCCTTCCTGCTTTTCCTACACGACATATTTCTGCGCTACGATGACAAGATTTTGAAAATACTCTTTCTCAATTGCCACCTTAGATGATAGTGGCAGGGGTTTAGCTCCTATTTGCTCTACAACCTTGATAGAAACCTGTTGCTGCTGAACACGCTCGATGGTCTGCTCCAACTCGGCAAGTTCCTCTTTGCGTTTCTCTCGCTTAAATTCCAAAACGTTCAGATGAAGTTTAAGGATTTCGTTGCACTCTATATGAAAGATGCTGATCCTCGTCTCAGAGAAACAACTTTAGCCAACAAGCACTATCTGTTCGATAAGAAAGTCCTTCCATACTTCGGTGAGATGCCGATCAACGCCATCAAGCCGACCGATATTCGCAACTGGCAAAACGAGCTGATTCACTACCGCCGTCCCAACGGCAAATGTTATTCGCCGACCTATTTGCGAACCATCAACAACCAGCTCACCGCAGCCTTCAACTTTGCAGTGAAGTTCTATGGACTGAGAGAGAACCCATGTCACAAGGCGGGAACCATGGGTAAGAAAAACGCCGATGAAATGCTGTTCTGGACGAACGAAGAATTCAAGGCGTTTATCAAAGCCATGGAGGAAAGACCTGTTGGCTACACAATCTTTACGGTGATGTACTACACCGGGTTGCGTGTTGGCGAGCTACTGGCTCTGACACCGGAGGATATCGACTTTGACAGACACATTATTTCTGTCAACAAGAACTACCAGCGTCTGAATGGAAAAGATTATATCTATCCGCCTAAAACAGAAGCTGGCTATCGTGAAGTGGTTATGCCGAAGGTGCTGGAAAACTGCCTGAAAGACTATCTGGCAAAGCTTTACGAGGTACAGCCTACAGACCGTATCTTCCCTTATGATAGGGGCTGGGTCGGCAGACAGATGAAGTATGGTTGTGACCACTCCGGAACACAGAAGATCAGGGTGCACGATGTACGTCATACCCACGCCAGTTTGCTGATTGACATGGGCTGTACACCGCTTCTGGTAGCAGAACGCTTGGGACACGAAAGGGTGCAAACTACCATGGAGACCTACAGCCATCTGTACCCGAACAAGCAGACCGAAGTAGCCGCTCAGCTTGATGCCATAGCTACAAAAGATGATGGCTACAAAAAATTCAGCTGATGTAGCCATTTTGTAGCCAGTAAAAAACAAAAATCCCGAAAAACCCTGTAATATCAAGGTTTTTCGGGACTCAAAAGCCTAATTTAATTTATTCCCATTCAATGGTCGCGGGGGGCTTGGGGCTGAGGTCGTAGAGGACGCGGCTGACGCCGGGGACCTCGGCCTGCACGCGGCGCGTGACGGTCTCGAGAAGCTCCCAGTCAAGACGGGGAACGCTCGCGGTCATGGCGTCGGTGGTGTTCACGGCGCGGATGATGACCGGCCAGAGCTCGGTGCGCTTGCCGTCCACAACGCCGGTGGTGCGGATGTCGGGGACGATGGTGAAGTACTGCCAGACCTTCGCGTCCATGCCGGACTTTGCGAACTCCTCGCGGAGGATGGCGTCGGACTCACGCACGGCGGCGAGACGGTCGCGGGTGATCGCGCCGATGCACCGGACGCCGAGGCCGGGGCCGGGGAACGGCTGACGCCACACCATGCTGTGCGGCAGGCCGAGCGCCTCGCCGACCTGACGGACCTCGTCCTTGAAGAGGTACTTCACCGGCTCGACGAGCTCAAAGCCGAGCTTTTCGGGCAGGCCGCCGACGTTGTGGTGGGCCTTGACGCCCTTGTCGCTCTCGACGATGTCGGGGTAGATCGTGCCCTGGCCGAGGAAATGGATGCCCCGGAGCTTGGCAGCCTCTTCTTCAAAGACGTGGATGAACTCCTCGCCGATGATCTTGCGCTTGCGCTCGGGCTCCGAAACGCCCGCGAGCTTATCGAGGAAGCGGTCGGTCGCGTCCACGTAGGTGAGATTGGCGCCCAGCTCTTCGCGGAAGACCTTGATGACCTGCTCGCTCTCGCCCTTGCGCATGAGACCGTGGTTCACATGCACGCAGTAGAGCTGATCGCCGATGGCACGGAGCAGCAGCGCCGCCACAACGGAGCTGTCCACGCCGCCGGACAGGGCCAGAAGCACCTTGCCGTCGCCGACCTGCTCACGGATGAGCGCGACCTGCTCTTCGATGAACTTTTCGACGTTCAGCGTCTCACCGAAGGCGCGCCCGCCGATCTTTTTTTCTTCGCTCATAATTTACTCTCCTTGGGTCAAAATATTTCTATGGCTATTGTAATGTTTCGCACCATCATCATTTTTACGGTGCTGCTTTTGTGCATGCGCATTCTGGGAAAACGGCAGCTCGGCGAGCTGGAGCTATCGGAGCTGGTCGTTTCCGTACTGGTGGCGGACTTAGCGTCGCTCCCCCTGCAGGATATCGGCATTCCGCTGATGAACGGCCTTGTCTCCATTCTGACCCTTTTCTGCCTTGAACTCATTCTCTCCGGCGTCACGCTCCGCAGCCAGAAGCTGCGCGCGGCGCTCTTCGGCAAGCCGTGCTTTCTCATCGAAAAAGGCACGATCAACCAGAAGGAGATGCACCGCTGCCGGTTTTCCGTGGACGAGCTGACCGAGGAGCTGCGCCGCCAGAGCGTTACCGACCTATCGACGGTCGAGTACGCCATTCTGGAGACGGACGGCACGCTCAACGTTATCCTCACGCCCGCGGAGCGCCCCGTTACCGCCGGGCAGCTCCGCTGCGCCGAGCCGGAGACGGGCTACCCTTATATCCTCATCAGCGACGGGACGGTGCTGCGCGAAAATCTTCGCAAATGCGGCAAAACGGAGGAATGGCTGCGCGGCGAATGCCGCCGGCAGGGTGTGAAAAGCCCCGAACAGGTGTTTCTGCTCACCTGTGATACGACCGGAAACGTCTACTTTGCCAAACGGGAGAAAAGGCCATGAAAAAAGCTGTCGCCGCGGCTGTATTGCTCGCGCTGCTCTTCGGCGCGGCGGCGTGGAACATTGCGCACATCGATTCTCTCACCGGCTCTCTCACGGCGAGCGCGGACGAAGCGCTCGCACACTGCCGCGCGGAGGACTACGACGCCGCGGAGGACGCGCTGCGCGAAGCCATCGAGCTCTGGTACGGCGCGGAGAACTACACGCACATCATGATCCGCCACGCAGAGGTGGATTCGGCGACCGACGCCTTTTACGCCGCGCTCGAGCCGATCCTCACGCACGACGCCGACGCAGCCGAGAGCGCCATCGAATGTCTCAAAGCGCATCTGCAGAGCATCGGCTCCATGGAGCACGTGAGCTTCCGGAGCGTATTTTAAGCCTTGTCCTCCAGAAGATGCGTCAGCTCTTCCATGAAGGTGCTGATATCCTTGAACTGGCGGTAGACCGAGGCAAAGCGGACGTAGGCGACCTCGTCGAGTGATTTGAGCCGCTTCATGACCATTTCGCCGATCTCGCTCGTCGGGCATTCGCGTTCGAGCCGGTTCTGCAGCTCCTGCTCGATCTCGTTGGCGATGCGCTCAAGATCGCCGAGGGCGACGGAGCGCTTTTCGCACGCTTTGAGCATGCTGTTGATGAGCTTATTTTTATCGAACGTCTGGCGGCTGCCGTCGCGCTTGACGACGACGAGCGGCAGGCGCTCCATGACCTCATACGTTGTGAACCGGCGCTGACAGGCGAGGCATTCTCTTCTCCGCCGGATGGACGCGCCTTCGTCCGCCGGGCGGGAGTCGATGACCTTGCTTTCCGCATAGCCGCAGAACGGGCATTTCATACGGTGTTACCCCCTGAAAGAAACATTTTTCAGCATATTATATCATACGCCGCGCGCCGTCACAAGACAAGATACGGTTACAAAAAAGCAGAAAAATCCACCGTTTCCATATGTTGTCCGTTGCGGCGCAATGCGCTGCGCGGGTACAATGGAAGCGGTGATTTTATGAAACGTCTTTTCTCCCCGCTGAGCGAGGAGGCATTCGGCATGGTGCGCGGGACGCTCTGCGTGAGCTGCGCGATGCTCTTCTGCTCGGTAATCCTTCTTTTACATATCGGAGAGCTCGCGCCGCGCACCTATGCTCTCTACCGGCTCGCCGCCGAGCTTGAGACCGCCTCCGGCGGCTTTCTCCTGCTCGGCAACGCCGCGGCCTTCGTGCTCGAAAGAGCGCGCCGCCGATAGAAATTCATCCCGTGTATAGAGCGAGTTGACCGCGTCGAGCAGGGCGTTGGCCGAAAGATTCTCCGGCAGCGCGAGCTTTTTCTGCAGAGCTTTCCGCCGCGCGGCGCTGTCCGCCCCGCCGGAGAGACCGAGAGCTGCGAGATCGGCCTTGGTGACGCGCCCGCGCGTCTCCGTATCGCACACCGCCCCGGCGCGGCGCAGCGCCTCTTCCAGAATTTCCGGCTTCATGCCCTCCACGCCGAGCGTCCCGGCGCGCGAGGGCGCTTTTTTGCGCCGCTCCTTGCCCGCCACGTCCGGGATGTAGGCATGCTTGAGATACTGCGCGCTTATCGCGCCGCGCAGACGGTTGCGGATGACGAGCCCCGCGCCGTCCGCGTCCGTGAGGACAATGAGCCCTCGCTGCTCGGCCACGCGCCGGAGCAGGGCGAGCTTTTCCTTATTTTTGAATATACCGAACCCGTCGGTCGTGAAAATCGCGGTATCGACGAGCGGCTCAAGGGCGATCTTATCGTACCGCCCTTCCACGACAATGGCTTCTTTGATCTTAAGCACGGCGGCTCTCCATCGCAAAGCGGATCAGAAATTCCTTGATCGCCTCGGCATCTGTGATCGCGCCGCTCTCGCGCGGCTTCATGGCGTACTCCGCGCACAGCCGCACGCCGTTCGTAAGCGCCGGAAGTGAAAACTTTGCCGCGGTTTCGGCGATCTTCCGCGCGCGGTACTCGCTCGACGTGCCGAGGATCTCCATAAGAAACGGCGCGCCGCGCCCGCTCTTCTCGGCGATCTTCGCGGCATAGAGCTGCCGCACCTGCCAGCCGATCACGCCCATGATCTCGATGGGCTCGGCGTCCCCGGCGAGAAGCTCCGCGAGCTTGGCCGCCGCGCCGTCATAGTTCCGGCGGGCGATCTCCTCGGTCATCTGGAAGGCGTCCGCCTCCGGGATGTGGTGCGCGAGCTTTTCAACGTCCTGCGCCGTGACGCGGTCTCCGGGGACATAGCCGCAGATCTTTGCGATCTCCGGGATGAGCCGGTTCATAAGATCGCCGGAGAGGAACACGAGCCGGTCCACGGCGTCGCGGTCGATGCGCTTGCCGTTGGCCTCAAAGCGGCGCGCGATCCAGTTGTTGAGCGGCGTGCCGGTCTGCGCCGTGAAGTTCACGGCCTTGCCCGCGGATTTGAGCTGCTTGATAAATGAGAGCCGTCCGTCCGGCTCCATACCCGTCGGGAGCGAGATGACAACGGTACACCAGTCCGGAATGTCCGCAAAGAGCGCGGTGGTGCGCTCGTCACGGCACTTGTTCACGTCAAATCCGCGCAGCTCCACGAACGTCCTGTCTCCGAAAAACGGCATGGCGTCGAGCGCTTCGGCGATGTCGTTCGCCGCAGGCGCGGGAGAGTCGATGCGCTTTGCGTTGAACTCGTCTCCCTCCGCGCCGACGCACGCGGCGCGCAGGCGCGAAACGAAGTCCGCGAGAAGATAGTCCTCCTCGCCCCAGAGAAGATAGAGCTTTTCCGGGCCTTTGTCGCGGAGATTTTTTACAAGCGCGCCGTAGTCGAGCGGCGTTTCCTTTTTGCCGAAGGACGGTTTTGCCATAGCGTTTTACCCTTCCCCGGCGGCGATGGTGATCTCGCCGTCGGTATCCGTGCGCAGCACGGTGATCTCATATTTTGCCAGCCGGTCGAGAACCTTCTGCGTCGGATGGCCGTACGTATTATACCCAACGGAAATGACCGCCGTTTCCGGCGTGATCGCTTCCAGAAGCTCTTTGCAGGTGGATGTGTTCGAGCCGTGGTGCGCAACGAACAGCACCTCGGCGTCCGGCATCGGCGCGCTCGCAATGAGCGCCTTTTCCGCCTTGGACGGCGCGTCGCCGAGGATGAACGCCTCGAAATCATCCTGCGAGGCCGCAATGATGAGGCCGTTTTCGTTCGCGTCGTCGGATTCCGGCAGCAGCGGTGACCAGACGGCAAGCCCCGCCGTGCCGAGCGGCAGCGCCATATCCTCCGTCACATATTCCACCCGTGTCCCCTGCCGCTCCGCTGCATTCAGTATCTCCGCGAGCAGAGAAGTTTCCTCCGTTTCGCGCGGCAGATAGAGCGTGCCGACGCGCACGCGGGATAAGAGCTGCGCCGCGCCGTTGGCGTGGTCGGCATGGAGATGCGTGAGAATGAGCGCGTCAACGCTCCTCCGGCACTCGCCGCCGAGAAACTGCACGGCGCTTTTCCCGGCGTCGTGCGTGACCCAGCTTCCGCCGCAGTCGATCACCGCGGCATGCTCCCCGCTCGTGAGAACGATGCATTCCCCCTGCCCGACGTCGAGCGCCGTGAGACGAAGCGTATCGCTCCATTGGAGTCTCGTAATGCCCGCGGCGGCAAAGAGCAGCGCGAGCGAAACGCATATCGGCGCGAGCGCGCGGAAGCGCCCAGTTTTCCGAGAGCGCAGCCACGCGGCGAAAAAGAGCGCGTATACGAGCGCGAGCCAGCCGAGAAAGAGCGGATTGCGCACATAAACGTTCGCGCACGGGAGGCGCGAGAGGAAGCCGGACACCGCGTAAATATACCGCACGCCCCACGCTAGAACGCTTCCGGCCAGCGCCGCGGCGCCGGGCAGAAACGCGCCGAGCAGCACGATGATGTACCCGCCGATGTAGACCGCCGAAACGATCCACAGGCAGAGGATGTTCGATATCGGCGACACGACCGACACCGAGCCGAAGTGCACTGCCGTGAGCGGCGCGGAGAGCGCCATCGCGCCGATGCTGCTCGAAACCGAGCCCGCGGCGAAAAGAAGAACGCGCCGGGCGTGCCGGTTTTCGGCGATCTTCAAGTCTTCGATCCGCCGGCTGAGCGCGCGGTACATCCGATCGGAAAGAAACCAGATGCCCGCCACGGAGGAGAAGCTCAATTGCAGACTGACGCTCGCACAGGCGGAGGGGTTGAGAAGGAGCAGCAGGGCAAGCGCCGTCAAAAGCGACGTTACGCCGTCGCTCTCCCGGCCGAAAAGCGGGGCGGCGAGAAGGAAGAACTGCATGACCGCCGCGCGCGACACCGACGGCGTAAAGCCGGTCATTGCCGCAAAGAGCAGCAGCACCGGCAGACTCACCGCGACCGCCCACGGCCGCCGCCCGATCAGCAGAAAGAGAAAGCCCATGAGAAAGGCGATGTGCATGCCGGACACCGCCACAACATGCGCGAGCCCCGCGTCGGCGAGCGCGTAGTAATGCGCGCCGTCGTCGTAAAGGTCGGTCTTGTCGCCGGTGAGGAGCGCCGTGAGAAACGGCTGCACATCCGGCGGGAACATGCTTTGGCAGATCTCCCCGATGGCGCGGCAGAGCGCCTTCGGCGCATAGAGAAACGAAAAGTCCCAGCGTCCGGTGATCTCCGGCGCGCCGGTCGCCGTGGCGCGAAGGAAGATGCCCTGCGCGGCGTAGGTATCCACGCTCTGGCCGTTGCGCTCGCGCGCCGGGAGCAGCTTTACTGGGACGGAAAGCTCGTCGCCCGGCGTGAGCGCGGTGAAATTTTCCGTATCGTAGGAGGCGATGCGGCACTTCACGCCCGGCAGGTCCGGGTCTCGGACACGCACCGTTATGTACTCGCTCGTATCGTAAATGTCCGGGTAGTCCGTCACGCGCACGGAGATCACACGCTTTTCCCCGGCGAGCGCGTCCGAGGGCGCGGCGAGAAAATGCTCCTGCACGAAAAAGGTGAAAAGCCCGATCGCCGCGCCGAGCAGCGCGAGATGCGCGCGGGCCCGGCCCTTTCCGCGCGGAAGCAGCAGCGAAAGCGCGGAAAGAAGCGCGCAGACGCCCGCCGCCGGGAGCAGAACGCTCTCCGGCAGGAGATAAAAGGATACGAAAACGGCAAGGGACAGCGTCCCGCAGAGCAGCGCCGCTTTACGCATGGCCGTTCTTTTCGTCCGTCAGGCCGAGCAGATAGTCTGTGGAAACGTGATACAGCTCCGCAAGCCGGATCACCGCCCAGACCGGGATCTCCCGGATACCGGCTTCGTACCGGCGGTAGACCTCCGGATGCATGGTCAGATATTCGGCGATCTTTTTTTGTGTCAGATCATGGTCTTCCCGAAGCTCATACAGACGCGGAAAATACATACAATCACCCGAGTTGATGCTACCAAACGGTTGCGTTTCGCTTAGTTTTTCCAACCATACGGTTGGTTGTGCATGTTTAAAAATGCTCCCTTGTGCAAAGGGAGGCGATTGGGTTTGCGGTAAAGCAATTTCTTCCCGCGGGCGGAGCAGAGCCCCGCCCACGGGCGCAATGCAGATATTCCTGTAGGGGCGGGGCTCTGCTCCGCTCTTGTACGTTTTTCCGTACCCTTTACGCCATCGTGTCGTCCAGACGCTTGCCGCCGAGGATATGGAAGTGGAGATGCTTCACGGTCTGTCCGGCGTCGGAGCCGACGTTGGATACGATGCGGTAGCCGCCGGTCAGCGCTTCGCGCTCGGCGATCTTCGCCGCGGCGACGAGGCAGCGCGCGGCGGCCGCGGAGTTTTCCTCCGTCAGCTCCGCGGCGGAGCCGATGTGCTCTTTCGGCACAACGAGAATGTGCGTCGGGGCCTGGGGGTTGATGTCGCGGAAGGCATAGACGTGTTCGTCCTCATACACCTTCGCGGACGGGATCTCCCCGGCGATGATCTTGCAGAAAAGGCAGTCGTTCATAATAGTGCTCCTTTCACATAATGGGCAAAAGCCGCCGCAATGCGGCGGCTTTTGAAAAATTCAGTTCAGCTTTCCGGCGACGAAATCGTCCACGGTAGCGAGAGCGTCGTCGAGCTTGAGCGTATCGGCGCCGCCGCCCATGGCGGAATCCGGCTTGCCGCCGCCCTTGCCGCCGCAGATGGCAGTGACGGAGCGGATGATATCGCCCGCGCGGACGCCGGCAGCGACCGCCGCCTTGCCGCACACGCTGTGGAAGGTGATCTTCCCGTCGTGCACGGCGGCGAGCACCGCAACGATGCTCTCGTCCTTGTCGCGCAGGAAGTCGCCGATCTTGCGGAGGTTATCCGGCGTATCGACCGGCACGACGCCGGTGAACACGTGCAGCGGGCCGACCTTCTTGGAGCTGGCGAGGAAGCTCTCGGCGTTGGAGAGCATTTCGCGGCCGCGGAACTTTTCGAGCTCGGAGCGCAGCTCGCGGATCTCGCTCGTGCGCGCCTCAGCGCGGGTGAGCAGCTCCTCCGGCTTGGCCTTGAGACGCTCGGAGAGCGTCATGAGCAGACGGGTGTTGTTCTCCATGAATTTGAGCGTTTCCTGGCCGGTGATGGCCTCGATACGGCGCACGCCGCTCGCAACGGAGAACTCGCTCACGATGCGCAGCGAGCCGACCTTCGCGGTATTGTCGAGGTGCGTGCCGCCGCAGAACTCCACGGAGTAACCATCGCCCATATCGACAACGCGGACAACGTCGCCGTACTTTTCGCCGAAGAGCGCCATTGCGCCGATACTGCGTGCCTCCGCGATGGGCATCTCCCTCACGGTGATGGGGAAGCCTTCGAGCACGGTCTCGTTCACCATGCGCTCGACGGAGGCGATCTCCTCGGGCTTCATGGCGGAGAAGTGGGTAAAGTCAAAGCGGAGACGGTCCGGCTCAACGAGCGAACCGGCCTGATGGACATGGTCGCCGAGAACGGTGCGCAGCGCCTTGTGCAGCAGGTGGGTGGCGCTGTGGGCGCGCATGATCGCCTTGCGGCGGTCGGTGTCGATGCGCGCCGTGACGGTCTGCTCGACCTGCAGATTGCCGGAGTGCATCACGCCGTGGTGCAGGAACTTGCCGGCCTTATCCTTCTGGACGTCCGTCACCTGGAAGAGCGCGCCGTCGGTC
>ERZ824978.2678-NODE-2678-length-14922-cov-6.034775_pt1 | contig 14922 bp, 18 predicted proteins | sample MGYA00519860_ERZ824978 | MGnify/ENA primary metagenome ERZ824978 (study PRJEB31778, sample SAMEA3449184) | human gut metagenome | biome: human gut; feature: human-associated habitat; material: faeces | place: United Kingdom | collected 2010/2012 ... | reverse complement strand
CTCCCCCAGCAGGGCCGCCCTTTGAAAAGGGCACCCTGCACCCCGCCTAAACTTTTCCACTTGCCGGGTGGTGGAAAGGCACAGCCTTTCCACCACCCGGCAAGTGTCCTCCGTGGGCCAAATATCAAGGGGTTCGGGTTGTATTGCCTTGCGGCAATCTCCACCCACAGGTATGCCCCCTTGACATTTGACCCCGCTCCCCGTGACAGCCGTGACGACCGTGACGATGTTTTGGACACCGCCCCCGCTCTCAAAAAAGCCGTCACAGCCGTCACGGTCGTCACGCTTGGGGAGGATCCAGGGTCAGGCTGATACTTCTCCCGGCGTGGGTGCGGGTGTTCTCATAGCGGATATGATAGTCCGTTGCCAGTTTCCCGGCCCGGACGTTCAGCCGCATCGCCAGGGCATTGGGCTTCATATCCACTTGCAGGGCTGCCGCCAACTCCGTGGCCGTACCGCCCCAGGACGGCCTCTCCGCCGTGATAAAGGCGGCTACGGCCTCCAGCACCGGGTCGGGGGGTTCTACCCACAACTCCGTTTCCATCCGCTCCAGTGTCCATGTCAGGTGTTCCTTGTCCTTAATGAGATAGAGCCGCTGGTCTTGCTGGTCACGTCCTACCACATCCAAGGTGGCGGTGCCGTCCGTCCGCTTCTCCTTCTGAAGAAGAAAGGCCCCGTCTGCTGCCCCCGACAGGCCGTTGGTGCCGGAGATCATATCAAACTTGTCGTCGGCCTGCTGCTTCCGAGTGTGATGTACCAGTAGGAGGCAGACGCCGCAAGCGTCAGCAAGGCGTTTCAGCTTTCCTACCACCTCATAATCGTTGGCGTAGCTGTACTTATCCCCGCCAGCCTCCCGAATCTTCTGAAGGGTGTCAATGATAATCAGTTTGGTGTCTGGGTGTTCCTGCACGAATCGCTTTAGCTGTTCCTCCAGCCCGTTGCCGACCTGCTTTGCGCAGATGGAAAAGAGGAGGTCGTTGGTGCCGTCCATGCCGAACATCCGGTAAAGCCGCTCCTGCAAGCGACGGTGATCGTCCTCCAGCGCCAGATAGAGGACAGTCCCCTTGTGAACGGGATAGTCCCACAGGGAGAGGCCCATGCTGACGTGGTAGGCAAGCTGGGCCATCAGAAACGACTTGCCTACCTTGGGCGCTCCCGCAAAGAGGTACGTCCCCGGATAGAGCAGACCGTCAATGACGGGCGGTCTGCTCTGATAGACGTTCTCGTACAACTCGTTCATGGAAATCGTGGGGAGATACGCCGGGTCGTTCATGCGCTGCATTTTCCGCAGCAGTTCCGCATAATTTTTTTCAGGGGGATTGTTTTCTGTCGTTTCCTCTGTTATACTTGCGGTAGGTGTTTGTGAAATGGGCTGTTCCCCGTCTGCGCCAACAGACGGAACCGGGACAGTCCTTTTCGTTTCTCTGGAATCCATCAATCTATCAATCCTCCTTCATGCCGCCCATGATAGCGGCGATCATCTGAATGGTGTCCAGCAGTTCATCGTCCACGCCAGCCCCGTCCTCGGCCCGCCGCAGTTCGTCCAGAACGGCGGCGGGCTGGTCACGCAGGGCTTTGTAGACCTTGGGATTACCCTGTACCACTACGTCCCGGCACAGGAGGCGTCTTGTGATGTAGTCCTGCTTTGTCAGGCCGGAGAGCCGCACAGCGGCCTCGATCTGTTCATCTTCCTCCGGGGACACCCGGAAGGCCACGGTCTTGTTCCTCCAGCGATTTTTGTTGTCTCGGTTTTTCAGTGACATGGTTACGTTCCCATCCTTTCAAAGTCCAGTTTGTCCGCCATCTCCGTCTGCCTTGTAGGAAACAGATGGGCGTAGCGGTAGGTGATATCGATACTCTCATGCCCCACCCGGTCAGCGATTGCCAGGGCGGTGAAGCCCATATCAATCAGCAGGGAAATGTGTGAATGTCGGAGGTCGTGAATTCTGATCCGCTTCACTCCCGCCGCTTTCGCACCTCTGTCCATTTCATGGTGGAGATAGTGCTTGCTGACAGGGAAAATCCGTTCATTTGCCCCGGTGCTGTAAAACATCTTTAAGTAGTCCTCCATCTCTCCACAGAGGAATTTGGGCATCTTAATGACACGGTTGCTCTTTTTCGTCTTAGGAGTGGTAATCACGTCCTTGCCCTTGAGCCGCTGATAGGATTTGCTGATGGACAAGCCCGAGCTGCTCGAGTCCATCGCCGCAGCGCTCGGCGTGTCCGTCAACGCCCTCAAGGATTACGGCGTCGAGACCGCAGGCGACCTCATGTCGCTGCTCGTGCGGCTCGAAGACTCCTTCGGCATAGTTCCCTCAGCCGACGGTTCGGGCCTCTCCCTGAACCCCAAGGCGCCGCACGCGCCCAAAGCCGCGATGGCGATCGAGTTGTGGGCAGAGAAGCGCGCACGGCTCGAGAACGGCGAGATCGACGCCGACGAGTACGAGGACTGGAAAGCCTTGCTGTAACGGCTCCCCGCATTTCGCAATCAACGCAACCGAATCAGGACGCCAGGCTAGGCGGTGAGCTCCGCTCGCTCCTGCGTAAGCTGAGTTTTTACTCCCCATTGCATGCAAAGGCATTTCAAGCGTAAATGGGGAGTAAATGACGCGGTGGCTTACATGGCGGCACACGGCAGTACACTGCGGCATTTCCCCTGATTACTCCCGTTTTCATTGAGGCGGCGAGATTCTTTACTCCCCATTAACCACCTGGGGAAACGCCGTACGGAGACCGTAAAAACGCCCGTTGAGTTCGATTTGAGTTTCACGGGCCCCGAAACGGCCTCGTTTCGTTCTCGGGGACAAAAATCGCGCGTCTACTCATTCGGGATAAATCTTTACTCCCGTTCCTCCGAATACCGCCCCGTGCCTTGTCGTCTTGAAATACGGGGAGTAAATCGCGAAATCGCAGGTGAAAGGGAGTAAAACGGCAAAGAAAAAGCCTCCGTCCCAACGCGGGAACGGAGGCCAGATTACCGTATTTACTCACCGCCGTCGCTGGCGGCTTTGCCATGACTCTCGTACGAAACGAAACTCAGCAGCACAGTGCGGCACTCAAAAATACAGGTCAGAACCCTGTCAGCCTACTCCCACTCGATAACGGGTGCCGCAGGTAAATGAGGCGCTCGTTTTGCCTCAGTCCGTTCTATCAGGCATTCTCCCATCGCCGTTTGATACTCATTTGGTCCTCACGCCGGCTAATCTGACCACAATTAGGGCAGGGCATACCCCTTCTTAAATCGCTCGTCAAAGGGACAGAAATCGCTATAGACATAGCCGTCAATAAGCGATGAACCGTTCGGTTGGCGTATCTCATGCTGCCGGAACTTCTCGACATAGCCATCGGACTTATCGTGCTCGAAATAGTCGAACTGATCAAGCCATTCGTCGTATTCATCGGCCCGCTTCACGCGCGTTTCATACCTCTTCGCCCATTCAAAAAGAAAAGAGTCGGGAACAGGCGCTCTCGCTAGAAGCGCCGGCCCCTCTTCCAGCTGGACCGGAATCAATCCATATGAAGCCGAGAGCTGAAATAGCGCATGAGCAGCTTGAACAGGACTACCGAAATCGGTAAATACAAGCGCTCCCCTCTTCACCTCAAGAGCGCTGGACAGTTTTTGAAGCGCAGCATATTTCGGCACCCTAGCCCCCTGCTCATACGAACGTAGCGTTGCGAGGGAGAGATCGGCCTCTCGGGCCAAATCCAGCTGGGTCTTTGCAGGGGTACACCGCGCCCTTAGCTCTGGCAGCTTCTTGGACTGCATCCTATTTTGCCAGGGCGTAATCGGCACCCAGGACTCTCGCGGATCATATTCATATCGAAGGGGAAACTGGGACGGATCAAAGTCTGCTGCGTAGTTGTCCTTCCATCTTTCATAGTCGTCTCGGTCGGAGTCGCTCTCGATCTGAGCATACTGAGCGGCCCACTTTTTTAGAAACGCCTTCATGAAGGGCGAGGTCGGCTTGAGCGCAGAATAGTGCTCGTTTGCAACAGGCTCGAATCCGTATGTCGCGGCGAATTGGAAAAAAGCCTGAGCAATCAGATCCGTATCACTGAAGTCGTAATAGTGCAGCGACTCGGCCCGTATTCCGAAAGCGTTCGCAAGTCTACCCAAATGCTCCTCCTTCGGGGCGGACTTCATCAGCTCGTAATTTCTTAAGGCCGATTCCGGGATTCCCGCTGCCTGCGCGGCCACCTTTCGAGTCCATTTTCGCGTCGAACGAAGACGAAGCAGCTTCTGAGACAGCTGCTGCCTTCCCCAGCGTTTACTCGTCTGTTCCCATTCCCTATCGACCACATATGACGACAAAGCTTCCGAAATTGCACCGACGCAGTCGACGGCAGTCATCCAAATACACCTCCAACAAATAGTTGCCTCAAGTGTACACGTGAAACCTTATGTGTGCAGAAAATGTATTAGATGCGACTTTCGCAGCAAGATTGAAGCCAATTTCTAATTTTTGTAGCACTTAATGCTTTTTTTGGACATAATCAAGACAAGGGGGCAACAGGTGTCCCATCCTAGAAAGGAGACTACATATGACACGTCAGCTTATCGGCGCGGAGGAGGTTGCCGAGATCACGGGCATGAGCAAGTCCTATTCGTTCAAGCTAATCAAGACCTTGAATACAGAGCTTGCAGCCCAGGGAATCATGACCATCCCCGGGAAGGTTCAGCGCTCGTATTTCGAGGCACGCCTTCTCTCCGCCCCTTCTAAGCAGAAGGTGGCGATGACTAATGTCAGTTAGCCGCGACAAGAAGCGCGGGACCTGGACAGTCGAGGCTTGGTATCGCAACTCTATGGGCGAGCGTCATAAGAAGACGAAGCGCGGGTTCGCCTCCAAGAAGGAGGCTGTGGCTTGGGAGCGCGACTTCCTCGCCTCCTGCGACGAGCGTGTCGAGGTCACCGTCGAGGCCTTCGTCAAAACCATGTACGCACGTGACATCTACCCTCGACTGCGAGTCGGCACCAGGCTCACCAAGGATGCCATTATCGACAAGTACATCCTGCCCATTTTTGGCCCCATGCGCCTTTGTGACGTCAAGGCTGCGGACGTGGTGCGTTGGGAGAATTGGCTCCTTGAGCAGAACCTGTCGCAGAGCTATCTCCACACCATCTGCAACCAGTTCTCAGCCATCTTCAACCACGCCGTCCGATTCTACCGCCTGCCCCAGAATCCCATGTTGGCGGCGGGAAAGGTCGGCTCCAAGCGCCCCGAGAAGGAGATGCTCTACTGGACCCCTGCCGAGTTCAAGCGCTTCTCCCAGGCCATCGAGGACAAGCCGCTCATCTACCTTGCATTCCTCACGCTCTACCTCTCGGGCTGTCGCGAGGGCGAGCTCCTCGCCCTCCATCCGGAAGACATCGACTTCAATCTCAACGTTATCCGTATCCGTCATTCCTACGCCCGCATCAAGGGCAAGGACGTTATCGGTCCACCCAAGACGCGCGCCTCGAAGCGGGACATCGTCATGCCGAGCCTCCTTCGTGAGGAGCTGCGTGATTATCTGTCGACACATCCCGAGATCGCCCCTACCGACCGGCTCTTCCCCGTCACGAAGCACGCGTTGTCGCATGAGATGAAGAGGGGTTGCGAGCTCTCGGGCGTGAAGCGCATCCGCATCCACGACATCCGCCACTCTCACGTCAGTGCGCTCATCAACAGCGGCTACTCGCCCACGGCGATCGCCGACCGCATGGGTCACGAGACCGCCGAGGTCACGGAGATGTACTCGCATCTTTTCCCCTCGACCCAGCACGACCTCGTGGAGGCGCTGGACGAGGTGATGTCGGATGTCTAGGCCGATTGTGGACGCCAAGGGACGCCGTCGCTGCAAGACCATCGCCTTCCGCATGTCGCCCGCAGAAGCGGACCAGCTCGACCTCCGCGTCGCTTTGAGCGGTCTGTCGAAGCAGGACTTCATCGCGAGAAGCCTGCTGGAAGGCACTTTTACTGTGGTCGCAACCACCCGTATGCGCAAGGCGGTTAAGGAGCGCATGGGACCTGTCGTAGCGGAACTCCGGCGTATCCGGCGCGCAGGAGATATGGACGACGAGCTCGTCGAGTCGCTTGAGACGCTCGCCGCCTTTGCCGGATCGTTCGCGCCCGAGCGCTCCCCTGTGGAGCTTGAAGACGCCCTCATCGCAAACCTGGGTCTGGACGACGGCCTCCCCTACCAAAGCTCGGCCGTCGCCCAAAAACATGAGCCCACACGTAAGGAGGACTCTGTCGATGAATCTTAGCATGATGAATTCCGCCCGACGCCGCGCCGTCTTGCGCGACTACCGCCTCGACCACCCCTTGTCGGAGGAAGAGCTGGTCGAGCGCCTTATCGACACGGAGCTTCGCCTCCGCCGGCTCGAAGCACTTGCCTCCGCCAAGAACCACCCCATCAATGGCCCTCGCCGTCACCATTCTTGTGAGGCGATCTGATGGGCACGCAGAAGCACGACGACGCCCCCGAGCCGCAGTCCCCGGAGCGCCGCTCCCCGCCGACGGTCAACGAGATCGTCGAGGAGCTCAAGTCTCTTCCCCTGAACGTCGGCTACAACCGTCTCGCGAACGAGCTCTTCAAGACTGGGCCCCTGCCCTGGGATGCAGATTCGCAGGAACGCCGGTGGCGCGATAGCGACGACGCACGGCTCTTCGCCCTCCTCCAGCAGATCATCTCTCTCCAGAAGGAGAAGTTCATGCTGCTCGCGTTGACCATCGTCGGCGAGGACAACGCCTATGACCCGCTCGTTGCCATGCTCGATACCCTCACCTGGGACGGCATCCCGCGCGTAGGGACACTCCTCAATGTCTACCTTGGCGCGGAGAGGAACGCATACGTCTCGGAGGTCGAGCGCATCTTGTTCTGCGAGGGCATCGCCCGCGTCTACAGCCCGGGCTGCAAGGCCGATTACATGCCCATCCTGTGCGGTGCCGGAGGCATCGGCAAGTCCTCCTTCGCGAGGGGCCTCGCCATGCGCGACGAGTATTTCAGCGACTCCGTGATCAACCTCGGCGACGTCAAGCTCACGGGCGAGCAGAACCGGGGCAAGTGGATTGTCGAGATCCCCGAGCTCAACGGCATGTCCGAGCGCTCCGTCGAGAGCGTGAAGGCCGGGATCACACGTCAGGTAGATGAGTTCCGGGGAGCCTACTGTCGACGGACGGAAGCTTTCCCCCGGCGCGTAGTCTTCGTCGGCACCACGAACGAGGCCGACTTCATCCGCGAGCGGACGAGCGGCGCAAGGCGCTTCCTCCCGGTGCTCTGCGGCATCGAGCGCACGGAGAAGTCCGTCTTCGACGAGGGCTTTCCTACCGCCATCCGGCAGGCATGGGCAGAGGCCCGCACGTGGATGAAGACGGGCGACCCCCGTTTCTCGACCGTCCTCACGCCCGAGATGGAGGTCGAGGCAGCCGCACAGCGCGGACGTTTTGTCGAGGAGGACCCCTGTGTTCAGAAGGTCCTCGCATATCTTCCCGGCAACACCGACCATCCCATGTGCACGTTCGAAATCCTCGACAAGGCCCTCCACCTTGAGAAGACCAAGGCCAACTGCAAGATGGTCAGCCGCATCCTCTCGTCGCAGTGCCCCGGATGGGTTCCGGGCAACAAGCGCCTCTGCCCTCCATACGGCAAGCAACGCTGTTGGGTGTTCCGGGAAACGGATTAGGGCCGATTGGGTGCCGCAGCATGTCGCAGCGGCACCCTGTCCACCGCCCTTCACCTGCAAGACTCGGCAGACGGTGCCGAAGGTGCCATGGATTCCAAAACTCTTGGCCGCTCCTCGGCACCTTCGGCACCACGCAGTCTCTCCGCAGCTAGAACCATCGCTAACCAAGACATTCAAGCGAGTTGCCGGCACCCGTGCGGCACCGGCAGAAAGGAAACACACGATGAAACTGATCGAGAAAATGAAATCGCGCCTCGCCGACCTCCTCGGGACAATCCCCGAGCACAAGGGCGACGCCGTCGACTCCGTACTCTCCCATCTGCTGGAATCCGATCCCGGCCTGAACTTTACGCGAGCAGCGCGGGTCAACGAACGTCCGGGTTTCACGCGCGTCGTTCGCGCCGGAATCGCCTACTACGCGAAGCGGAAGTGCAAGGTCTTGAACCCGTTCAAGGAAGGCGGAAACGGCGTCTATTTCGTCAAGGGCTGCAACGACGACCCCACAGGCATCTTCTTCACCGACACTTTCAACGTCGACGACGTAGAGTACAGCGATGCCATCGCGGCCTATCTCTTCGCCTACGGAATCCCCCGCGACGATCTCGTCATGGTACCCATCACCTTCTGGCCCAGGACCTACGAGCGCACGCCCGAGAACATCGCCGCCCTCCGCGCCGTCGGTGCGCCCCTCCCGAACGAGGGACTCTAAAATGGCCATCGGAAAAGACGGGTCGAAGGTCATGAGCCTCCGGCTCCCTGACAAGGCATATCGCCGCCTCCACGCCTACGGGGTTTCCAAGGATCTTAGCGACAGCGCAGCCGCCCGCGAGCTCATCGCCGCCGGGCTCGCCTCCGACGGCCTGGCGCTCTACTCCACTGAGCTCGGAACCTATCTGCGCGGCGTCATGCAGCCGCTGCTCGAGCAGCTCGACCACATGCTCGACGAACGCAACGCCGAGCAGGAGGACCGCATCGCGCGCGTCGTGCACCGCGCGACCCGCGCCTCTATCGTCGCGGCCATCGCGGCGGTCGAGATCGAGAAGGGCACGTTCGAGGGCCTGGATGGCGTGAGCGCCTCGGACATCTACGCCGCTTACGACAAGCAGGCCGGCCTCATGCAGCGCGGCATGACGCTCTCGGAGGCGAGGGAGCGCCTTTCTGATGGCAAGTCGTAGCAGCCTCGTCGTGAACGCCCGCGTGCACCTCTCCGGGTCGCGCGGGCGTTCCGCCGTCATCACCAACAACGTCGAGTACGTCGCCACGCGCGAGGGGGCCGACAAGTCAGCCACCGTCGACGACCTCAGGCGCTACGAGCTCGCAGAGAGGATGGGGCTCGTCGGCTACTGCGCCGAGAGACCCGGGTCGACCGCGCTCTTCGACCAGAACGGGGCCGTCCAGCTCCGCACGGCCCGCAAGGAGCTCGAAAAGGCTGACGGCACGATTGCTACCGTTGTGCTCAGTGTCCGCAGGGACGAGGCATGCGAGCTCGACCTCGCGTGCAAGGAGGACTGGCAGCGCTTCTGCCGCCGAAACCTCGCGCCGGCGCTTGCCGAGGCAATGGGCATCCCCGAGTCCAGCGTCCGTTGGGTAGCCGCCGAGCACGAGAACCACCCGAATTCCAAGCACGTGCACGTTATTGCGTGGTCGTCCGATGGCTCGTTCGATTCGCTCATGGCCCGCAACAGGCTCGACCGGGCAAGAAACGCGCTCACCGACGCGGCCCTGGCCCCGGCGCTCGCGGCCGAGTATGAGGCCCGCGACCTCGCGAGGTCGCGGGCGATCGACGCCGTCCGCCATATCCCCGCCGACGAGATTGGCGTCACTCTGCCTGCGGACGGCCGAATCTCCTACGCGCACCTCCGCCGCTGGCACCCAGATGTCGCCAAGGCCGTCGATGTCGCAATCGCGGAAGCAGGGACGAGGCATCCTGAAATCAAAGGGGCGAGCGCCGCCTACAGCAAGTCCGTGGAGCGTTGCGCCGGCCTCAAAGGCCTCGAAAGCGCTGCGCGAGACCGCTACGTGAACGACGCCATGCAGGAGCTACGCGCGCGCCAGGGCAACGCCCTGCTGAGGGTCATCGCACCCGACCGGACAGCGGGCCCCGAAAGGGAACTGATGAGGTCCGCAAGGCCGGACGGCGGGCCTGCAACGGAGCGCAAGCGTATGAGGCCGCTCGTCGGCGAGGTCCGCGCCTGCGTCACCGGTGAAAATCTGGAGGGGGCGCGAGAAGCCGTCCGCGAGCTCAGCCCCATCCCGGAGAGGTGTCTCCGGTCATGTCCGTCCTACGCGCTTTCTATGGCAAAAGCCCCGGTTGCCGTGAGCAGAGCCCTTACCAAAGCGCTCGCGTTCGCAACGGAGAACCCCAGAAGCAAGAAGGACCCGTCAGATGAGGTCGGCCAGAAAGCCGAGCGCGCGCTCGCAAGGGCGCTCGCAGCCGCTGCATCGGCCGCGATCAGGGGCGATGCGGCTGGCATCGTGCTCGACCCCGCGAAAACCATAGTGAAGGGAATGATTCTATGAGCAAGCAGAAGAGCTTCAACGTCGACGAGGGCGCGCATTTCAAGCGCTGTGTCGCCGCCGGCACGGCCGCTGGGACCGCGATCGCACTCGTCCTGCTGCCGGCAGCATGGCACTGGCTGGAAGCATGGGTCACCGGCATCGCCGCGACGCTCACAAGCTTCGGGACGGCCGCAGCACCCGAACTCCCCGATACCATGTTCCAAAACCCGCTCGAAGTCCTGCCGGAGCTGATCCAGGACGACGCCTTCCTCGTGGGATGCGTGGCGACCCTCGCCATCTCCACGATAGCAGGCGTCTGGAGCCACTTCGACTGGTCGCGCTGGCTCCACGACGGGACCTGGGTCGGTGGGCGCCGCGCGCCGGGCGCGCCCATCCACGGCGACGCGAGGCTCATCTCGGCGCACGGTGAGCTTAAACATGGAAGCGAGTCGTGGAAGGAGGGCGGCAAGCCCTCGGGCGGCACGTTGGTCGTGGGCGAGATCGGGAGGAGCGTCAGGCTCATCGACTCGGTCCACGCCTGTATCCTCGCCGAAAGCGGAGAGGGCAAGAGCAGGCGCGTCGCCATTTTGTCAGCCTTGGCTAACTTCGAGCAAGGCCGTTCCGTCATCATCAACGACATCAAAGGGGAGCTCCGCGCCTTTCTCGAGCCGACGTTTGAAAAGGCCGGCACGCATCGCATCGTCGACGTGATGTTCGATTCGCCCGCCTCTTCGGCGCGGTTCGACCCGCTCGAGAGGGCGAAGGAAGCCTTTAATGCGGAGGGAACCGGCGGCTGCACCCGCGAGCTGCGGGAAGTCGCGCGCTGCATAGTGCCCGCACCGTCGAAGGGACAGCCGTTCTTTTATGACGGGGCCCGGAACCTGTTCGTCGGCATCTCCCTCGCCCTCATCGAGGGTCCGTCCATCCCCAATGAGGAAAAGACCGTCATGTCCGTCGCCGCGGCAATCTCGCCCTCGGGCGAGAAGGGAGCGCTCGAGCGCGTCGCCGCCCTGGCGGCATCTCTGCCTTCAGGTGACCCCGCACTCCCCTTTCTCGGAGGCCTCAACGGCGAGCACGGAGGCGGCCCGGGCATCGTCTCGACCCTCAGCAATTGCCTGACCGAATACATCGACGGCAATGTGGCGAGGATGCTGCACGACGACGAGTGCGGGCTCGACGGCATCGGCGAGGAGCCCACGGTGGTCTTCGTCTCGTCCTCCTCAGCGACCGGAAACTACAAGCGGCTCGTGCAGACGTTCGTTTCCCAGGCGCTCTCGGCGCTGCGCTCCTGCGCCGGCGCCCACGCCGGCCGCTGTCCCGTAGAGACCGTCCTCCTCCTCGACGAGGCGGCCTCCCTCGGCCGCAACGAACGCATCGTCCAGGACCTCGGTGAAATGAGGTCCGAGGGAATCCGCGTCCTGTGGTTCTGCCAGTCGCTACTTCAATTGCAATCGGTCTCCGGCTACAGCCGCGAAGAAGCCGAGACCATCCTAGACCTCCTCAAGGACAAGGTCGTACTCTCGTGCTCGAACCTCGAAACCGCCCGCAAGCTCTCCGAGTCCATGGGGTCCTACACAGCGGTTGCGCAATCCACAAGCCGCACAAAAGGAGTGAACACTGGCTCGACGGGAACGAGCGAGGGCCTCGTGCGCAGGCCCCTCATAACTCCAGACGAGATCCAGCGCTGGACGGGCCGCGAAACAGGCGCGCTCGTGATCCACGACGGCGTACCTATGGCCTTCCCCAGCCGAGACGTTACCGAAACGTTTGTGGGCGGCATGCTCGGCATGACATCGCCCGAGGCCGAGCGCACGCTTATGGAGCGGTCCATCGCTTCTCGCAGAATGCGAAACAAGGAGGTACCGAGGGTATGGAATGGCATCGTTGTAAACAACATCGCAGCGGCGGGGCGGAAAGCGGCCGACAGCTACGTTCCCGAGGGGTTCTAGCCCCCCATAATCGCCCGTTACCAGCAAGAACGTCCCATAAGACTACGCGCCCGCACCCGTGCACTACGCGCGGGCGCGGGCCCTTTTGATGCACCGCTCAGGCTTTGACCTGCGCATTCGAACTCGGCTCGCCGAGTTGCGCCGTTCGCCTTCGGCGAAACGTAGTGGAGCCTTATCCTGCACCGCCACTTCGTGGCGGAAAACCGAATCCAAAGCGATGCGTAGCATTCGAGCCATAGCGCCGAAAAATGACGCCAGAAGCCGGCAGCCGAGCTAGCCATCGAACAGGTCTGAATCGAAAAACTCTCTCAAGGAGACGCCGAGCCCGCCTGCGATGCGCTCGATATTCTCGATGGAGACGTTGCGCTTGCCGGTCTCGACTTCGGCGAAATAGGTGCGCGACATCTCGATGGAATATGCGAAGGCCTCTTGGCTCACGCCGAGCCCGGCCCTCAATTCCTTGACGCGAAGCCCCACGCGCATCTTGGGGCCCAGTTGAGTCATCGGCACCTCCTTACCGTCGGTGTCAATGATTCGGCCCTGTTCTATATAAGTCACACCTATATAAGTGACAATTTGAAATACAATACGGGAATCAGAGGATTTCAATCTGGGAGGAAGCACGATGAACATTGAAATCTCTAGGAGGGCGTTTCTCGCAGCGGGACCCCTCGCCGTCATGGGCTCGCTCGGGCTCGCCGGGTGCGGCAAGAGCAGCATCAGCGGCAAGACCCTCTACTACTACTCGGTTTGCGGCAGCGTGGCCCTTGGCAAGGTGTGCGCGAACAAGCCAGGATCCGCGTCGACGATCAAGTTCGAAGAGAGCACCTGGCACTATGTCGGCTCCCAGGAGCTCAGCGGCGATTGGGAAGCCGAGGGCGACGATGTGGTTCTGTCCTCCTCGCAGCTAGGTACCGTTACGCTCGTGAGGCAGGACGACGGGAGCTACGTGCCCTCGGGGTGCGAAGACTACGGCGAGAGGTACTTCGAGGACGAGTCGGCGGCAAAGTCCTACTACGACGAATACACGGCGGCCACGCCCGACAGGGTGAGAGACACACTGGAGAGCGCCACCTGGTCGGTGAAGAACCCGCCCTCGACCCAAACCGTCGCAGAGACGCTCTCGTTCGACGACGGCTCGCTCGCATTCACGAAGGGCGAATACCAGAGGAAGGGCTCTTACACCGACACCCCGCGCGAGAGCTCATGGCTCGCCTCGGACCATTCCGGCGAATACGAGCTCGACGTGACCTCCCAGTGGGTGAGCTCGGACGGATCGTCGCCGCGACCCTTAATCTACGAGGGGACGATGACCGTCGGGGGCGAGGCGACAAACTTTAAGCTGTCCGACCGCAGGGGCTCCCTCACGCTAACCCTTTCCTCCGAGTGGAGCGCGGTGGTGTTCGTCAATGGAGAGTAGGCGCGACAGGGGCACCGAACCATGCGGAAACAGGCGACTCGTGGCGGCAATCATCACGCAAGCGAAGTCGAAGAGGAAGGCGATAGCGACGGCGGCCGTCCTGCTCGCCGCAATCCTCGCTCTCGCCTGGCCGCACGCCATGCCCATGGGAAATAAAGACGAAGGCAATTCGGCTGCGTCCATGCAGGGAGAAGCCGCGGGAACAACCGAAGAAGACAATGAGACGAGCTCCGTCGCGCGAGGCGACATGAACGAAGTCTCCGGACCGACGACCGAAGACGCCCAGGCTGGGGAAGCCGCTGCGAACGAGAGTAGGACGACGGGTAACGGCTCGAACGTCCCGTCGTCCGGGAAGAGCGGTAAGGACTCCGGCGGATCAGGATCGGGAAACTCCTCCGCGCAGGGAGCCGTCTCCCATCGGCACAACTGGGTTGCCCAGACCAAGACCGTCCATCATGACGCGCAGTACAAGACCGTCCACCACGATGCGCAGTACAAGACCGTCCACCACGATGCGGTTGTGAAGTATGTCAACATTTGCAATAACTGCGGTGCGGATATTACCGGGAACGAAGCTGCTCATATTAAGAACTCGTTGCTTAATGGCGGTAACTGTGGTTCTTGTCATTCAGAAACTCGTACTGTGCAGGCGGCTTATGACGAACAGGTAAAGGTTTCCGATGCCTACAACGAACAGGTTCAGGTAAGTGCGGCATGGGACGAGACCGTGACCACCGGGTACAAGTGCTCGGGCTGCGGCGCCACGAAATAGCCCCCGCCACCGGATTCCGGGTCAGAGCGTGTATATGCCGGACAGGAGCCCATCGACGGCAAACGCATAAATCCCAAAACTCGTCACGCGCCCTCGAGTTGCCTTAAGCAAGGTTCCAAGGGGCAACAGCCCCTTGGCGCGCAGGGGTGCGGGGATGGCGCGAGGCATCCCCGGAATAGCTGGCGCGGGCACGCCGATGGCGTGCCCGCGCTCTCTGGATGCGCCTCACCCCTCTCCGACGACGTACATGGTCCGTCCACTCTCGCAGTCGATGCTTTCCACGTCGCCGAGCCCGATGCGGACGGCGGCCCATCCGCCCTCATCCCCCACCAGGGCATCGGCCTCGCCGCGCGCCTCCGAGACGAGCCGCTCGAACCCGGGCGACCCTTCCGGCGCGACACCCACCTCATAGGCCCCTCCCTCGAGGTCCGTCTCGTACTCAACGACAACCGTCAGCTCGTTTCCCTCGCCCGAGCAACCTACGGCGCCGCACTCGAACATCTCCATGGAGTTACCTCCTCCTGATGGCGCTGAGCGGCTTCGGGGAGAAGTGCTCGTCGCGCTCGACGGCGGCGAACCCCATCTGGCGGTTCAGCTCGGCCATCTCCTTGATGC
>ERZ824978.2676-NODE-2676-length-14930-cov-5.217412_pt1 | contig 14930 bp, 10 predicted proteins | sample MGYA00519860_ERZ824978 | MGnify/ENA primary metagenome ERZ824978 (study PRJEB31778, sample SAMEA3449184) | human gut metagenome | biome: human gut; feature: human-associated habitat; material: faeces | place: United Kingdom | collected 2010/2012 ... | reverse complement strand
TAATAATAAATAAGGCGCCGGGCAAATATTTGCCCGGCGCCTTATTTATTATTAGACAAGCAGCGCAGCAAGCAGTATGATAATAGTATTATTACTGACTGACCTCTAAAAAATTACGGCATTCTGCCACAGGAGAAATTTTATGGAAGCTATTATCATCGTGATCTTTTCCTTTATATTGCTCAGCTGCATTCTGGCAGGCTACTCCATTCTCTGGGCCCTGCTTTTCGGCTATCTGATGTTTTTCGGTTACGCCCTCCGGCAGGGACATACGCCGGTACAGGTACTGACAATGTCCAGACGAGGAATACGCACGATCAAAAATATCCTCTTCATCTTTATCCTTATCGGTATGATCACCGCCGTCTGGCGGGCCTGCGGCACGATACCGTTCATTATTTACCATATGTCGGGCCTGCTCATACCATCGGTATTCATTTTGATAGTTTTTCTGCTCTGCTGTTTCATTTCACTTTTAACAGGAACCTCTTTCGGTACTGCGGCCACGATCGGCATCATCTGTATGTCTATCGCCAAAGCCAATGGTATCGATCCCACCTTTACTGGCGGCGCTATCTTATCAGGCATCTATTTCGGCGACCGCTGTTCACCGATGTCGACCAGCGCCCTTCTGATCAGCGAACTGACGCAGACTGATATTTACTGTAATATCAAAAATATGTTCAAATCAACGCTGCTGCCTTTTTCAGTCACCTGCCTGCTTTACGCCCTGCTGGGATTTTCCGGTACCGGCAACACCGGCACAGCCGACCTGTACGCACTCTTTCCGCAAAACTTCGATCTGCACTGGACTACCACTATTCCAGCGCTGCTGATCATCATTCTTTCATTGTGCAAGGTCAAGGTCAGGCTGACGATGGCAGCCAGCATCATTACCGGCAGTCTACTCTGCCTTTTCCTGCAGGATATCACTCCCGCCCAACTGGGCTCGATCATGTTCTACGGCTTTTACCCTGCTGATCAGCAGTTGGCCCAGATCCTCAGCGGCGGCGGTATCATTTCCATGTTCACCGTCAGCGTCATAATTATCCTTTCCTCCGCTTACGCCGGGATTTTTGAAGCAACAGGCTTTTTGAATACTACGCAGGCCCGCCTTGCACAGCTTGGAGAAAAAATAACGCCGTACGGCAGCATTTTGCTGACAGCCACCATCACAAGTATGGCAACCTGCAACCAGACCCTCAGCAGCATCCTCACCTATCAGCTGCACAAGGACAGCGCTGACAATATGCAGCAGCTGGCCCTGGACCTGGAAAACAGCACTATCGTAGTAGCGGCGCTCATCCCCTGGTCGATCGCCTGCGCTGTACCGCTCGCCACCGTAGGCGCCGGCAACGCTTCGATCCTGTTTGCCTTTTATCTCTATCTGCTGCCCCTGTATAATTTATGGCGGCCATACAAAGTAACCCCAGTCTAATAAATAAACCACCTGACTGCAAGAGCGATCAGGTGGTTTATTTTTATTGTCATCTTTTTTGCGCCTTCTGCAGCAAACTGCTGTCAGCCAGGTCAACGACCAGCGGCTCCAGCCCCTGGCTGCGTACATAGTCCGCCCCTGCGGCAGTAGTAATGATCCTGCCGCCGCGCCCTAAAACCTTACCGCCCATATAACAGACCTGCCCGCCGATGATCGTGGCAAACGCGCTGCGCTGCAGCCTGTCGACGATCGTAATATCGGCATCCCGCCCTGCTGTCAGGCTGCCCTTATTTGCAAGACCAAGCAGCCGCGCCGGCTGATAGCTGATCTTCGCCACCAGCTCCTGCAGCGACAGCCCGCCCAGATCGACCAAAGCCAGACCAGCAGGCAGCAGTACATTGCGTGGAATACCGCCGCCGTCAGTACTGACAGCGTCTACAGCAAAACTGCCGTCAGCCTTTTTCGCCGTTGCCAGCCGCACCCGCGGCCCAACAGGATTGACCGCAAAACTGACGGAAACCAGCGTTTGCTGCCCGCGCCAATAATCCCTGGCCGCCTCACCTGTCAGCAAAGTCATTTCCTGTCCCTGCGGATAATTGACATGTGCCCAGCCAGACAAAAGCGCCGCCTCCATGCCCGCCTCATCCTCCGTAAAGCCGCCGGTTTTCAGGCAGCGGCGGGTAACCATACTACCCGGCAGACCGTCAATGATTTCAGCGCTTGTACCGTTGAGCGGTGATAAATAAGACTCGCAGGAAATATTAGGATTGGCCGCCAAAGCTTTAAGGGCCAGCTCCGTTTCTTCCGCCTCCGGCAGTACCGTACCACGGCAGTAAGCATTGATATGCGCTAAATGCAGAGGGTTGCCGTCGGCCAGCTCCACCGCCTCCAGCATGCCTTCGATATTGGAACCATGAGCGGCTGTCCCGGCGTGAAAAGCCGTATAAGCTCCCAGCTCTGCCGCAGCCCTGATCGCTCTGGCCGTTGCTGCCACCGTCAGCGGATAATGCCCGCCCAGCAGCTTGATGCCTAACGACCCCTGCCTCTGCACTTTCGTTATCAGCTGCTGCAGCTCTGCTGACGAAGGATCGTCACTGCTGACCGTATGTCCCGGCCGCACATATTCAATCGTAGCCAGATTGAGACCGGTCCCATATTCACGCGCCAGCTCCAGTACACTGGTCCCCGGCCCCGACATATCCAAAGCACTGGTCACACCAGCCTTTACCAGCATCGTGTGGGCGTAGCTGCCTCCCAGCCAGGCCGAAGCATGTACATGCGAATCGACCAAGCCAGGCAGTACCAGCTTGCCGGACGCATCCAGCTCCCGCACGGCGTTGCCGCCGATACTGCTTTCCACCGCCGCAATCATACCGTTCTGCACAGCGACATCAAAATATCCTTCCCGTGCCGACGCATAATCGACCACATACCCGTTTTTGATCAGTAAATCATATTGCATTTGCTGCCCCTCCCTCAAACCAGTTCAGGTAAAAAGCAACGCTGCCTGTTTTTGCGCAAGCAGCGTCAGCTATTTCCCGGTCAATATTATTTATGCATTTTATAAAAAGCTTCCATAAACTCAGCCAGCTTCTCGCAGCCTGCCAGCGGCATCGCATTGTAAATCGAGGCCCGCAGTCCGCCAACACTGCGGTGTCCCTTCAGTCCACCCATCCCCAGCTCCTCTGCCTCGGCCGCAAAACGCTTCTCCAGCGTTTCAGTCGGCAGTCCAAAAGTCACGTTCATCAGCGAACGGCTGTCAGTTTTGGCAAAGCCGCGGAAAAAATCAGGATACATATCGATCACATCATAAACTATCTTGGCCTTAGCCGCATTGCGCTGCTCCATCATCACCAGTCCGCCCTGGGCCTTCAGCCACTTGGCAACCTTGCCGACGATATAGACCGCAAAAGCCGGCGGCGTATTATACAGCGAACCGTTATCAAGATGAGTTTCGTAATTCAGCATACTGTGCAGAGCTTTAGAACGCCCCTCAATAAATTTTTTACGGGCAATGACTGCTACCGCGCCGGCAGGACCGATATTCTTCTGTACTCCGGCATAAATCAGCGAAAACTTCTCCGCCGGGATCGGTTTACTCAAAATATCCGAAGACATATCCGCGATCAGCGGTACAGCACCGGTTTCAGGATAAACGCTGTACTCTGTGCCTTCGATCGTATTATTAGCCGTGATATGCAGATAAGCGCAGTTTTCCGGCAGCCTGATCTCGCCCGGCTGCGGCACCCGATCATACTTTTCAGCCTTACTGCTGAAAGGGATAACGACCTTACCTACCTTTTCCGCCTCTTTTACAGCTTTATCCGAAAAATTACTGGTCACGGCATAAGCCGCCGTTTGTCCAGCCCCCAAAAAATTCATCGGCACCATCGAAAACTGCAGGCTGGCGCCGCCTCCCATAAAGAGCACGCAATAATCGTCGCCCAGACCCAAAAGCTCCTTGATGTCGGCTTCCGCCTCAGCATTGATTTTTTCATAAATCGGCGCGCGGTGACTCATTTCCAAAATCGACATACCGCTGCCCTGCAGGTCCAGCAGCTCGGACTGTACCTCCTGCAGCACTTCCAGCGGCAGCATGGCCGGACCGGCATTAAAATTATAGATACGTTTCATTATTCATCTTCTCCGATCAAATGCACGACCATCGCATCGCGCAGCTTAGGTTCAAACCAGGTCGATTTCGGCGGCATGATCTTACCGGCATCAGCTACCTTGATCAGCTCCTCCATCGACGTCGGATACATGGCAAAAGCCACACTGTAGGCCCCTGCGTCTACTTTAGCCGCCAAAGCATCCAACCCGCGGATACCGCCCATAAAATTGATGCGCTCATCCGTACGCGGGTCTTTGATGCCCAGGATCGGCGCCAGCAGATTATCCTGCAAGATCGAAACGTCCAGCGACCCGATCACATCATCCGCGGCAAAGGTACCTTCCTTCGCAGTCAGGCGACGCCATTTTCCGGTCAGATACATACTGAACTGATGCCGTGCTTCCGGCTTCGGGCCGTTTTCCAGCTCGCTGATCTCAAACTTTTCTCCGACTCTGCTTAAAAATTCTTCCATCGACAAACCGTTCAGGTCTTTGACCAAACGGTTATAATCCATGATCTGCATCATATTATCGGGAAAAATGACCGCTAAAAAAGTGTTATATTCTTCGTTAGAACCATGCCTCGGCGTTTTGCCAAGCTCGTCAGCCACACGCATAGCCGCAGCACTGCGGTGATGGCCGTCGGCAATATACATTACAGGCACGTCCTCAAACAGACGGGTCAGCTCGGCGATCTCCATCAGGTTCTCCACCACATACAGTGTGTGCTGCACGCCGTCCTCCGACGTAAAATCATATACCGGCTTTTTGGCTCCCATCAGGCTCAAAACATAAGTATTGATCTCGGGCTTGCCCTTATAAGTTAAAAAAACAGCGCCGGTCTGTGCTTCTGTCGCCAGAATATGATTGACCCGGTCCTGCTCTTTATCATGCCTGGTCAGCTCGTGCTTCTTGATAATGTTCTCGCGGTATTCCTCCACCGAAGCAGCGGCCACAAGGCCGATCTGGATATGCTGCCCCATCTGCTGACGGTAAATATAGTAGCAGGGCGTCGTATCTTTTTTCATCTGCCCGTCGGACAGATACCTGTCGAGATTTGTTTTCGCCATCTTATAAACTGCCTGGCTGTGCGGATCGATACAATCCGACATCGTCGCTTCCGATTTTGTCACCCGCAAAAAGCTCAGCGGGTTCTTATTAAGTATCTGCCGCGCCTCTTCGGTATCCATCACGTCATAAGGCAAAGCAGCGATCTCTGCCGCATATTCCGGCACCGGACGCAGCCCGCAGAACGGTCTGATCTGTGTCATCTAAAAAACCTCCTCCAGCGTCGTATGTATATACAAACACATGCTAAAATCAAATTAGTCCTTATCTATATTATTTTACTCAGTTCTATGCTAAAACGCAAGCGTCGCCGCAGCAAACACCAGCGCTGTAAAAAATATTTTCCTGCGGCGTAATAAATATAACACTTTTCCCGGTTTCTTATCCATCCAAAATAAGTTATAATAGAGGAAGTCGTTTTAAATAAGGGGAGTGTCCATCCGTGTCATCTATAACAGTCAACCGACGTGTCCTGCAAAAGCTTATTCCCATCGCCATCGGCTATCTGGCCCTTGGCATCGCCTGCGGTATTCTGGCACAGCAGGCCGGTCTCACACCGCTTGAAGCCTTAGGGATGAGCGTGCTAGTTTTCGCCGGCTCCGGTCAGTTCATCGGCATCGCCATGATGGCCCAGGGTGCGACCCTCGTTTCTATCGGACTCACTATTTTTATCGTCAACCTGCGTCATCTTTTATTCAGCTCCACGCTGATGAATTTTTTTAACGGCCGCAGCAAAAACTTTCTTATCGGCTATGCCCACGGCATCACCGACGAGACCTTTGCCGTCAACCTGAACGCCTTTGAAACGGAAACAGATCCCCGCTGGACGTGCGAAGAAGCCCTGGGGCTCAACATCACCTCCTGCGCCGTCTGGTCGCTCAGCAATGCCCTCGGCTGCTATGCCGCCGCTTATCTCAACCCGCCTACCGAGCTGGTCTCCTATCTGCTGATCGCCATGTTCCTCGGCATCTGGGTCAACTATCTCACCGACCGGAAAATGATCATCACCGGGCTGGTATCAGGGCTTCTGGCGATCCTGCTTTCGCAGATCGTTCCCTATAAGCTGCATATCGTGCTGGCAACTCTGACCGCCTCCGGCGCCGCCTGCTATATCACCGAACGCCATGCGGGAGGTGCTGATAATGTCCGCTGAATACGTTTGGGGCGCCATTTTCATTATGATGGGCGTCACCTATATTTCCCGTATCATCCCTTTTTTGCTGCTGGCCGGCAAACCTGTACCACGCTGGTTCAAAACCTGGCTCACCTATGTGCCGACAGCTATTTTCGGCGCGCTGGTCCTGCCCGACGTCTTTTTGCCCGCAGGCAGCCTGGATCTGGGACTGAACAACCTGTACCTGTGGTCGACCGTCATCATCTTCCCGCTGGTCTATAAAACAAAATCACTGGGGCTGGCGATAGTCAGCGGCGCCGCCGTCTTTGCACTGCTGCAGGCTGTACTCTGATCAATCGGCACAGCCTTCAGTATCGAGAGGAATCTGCTTTGGAAATTTTTTTACAGGGTCTTACCATGGGGCTGGCCTATCTTGCCCCCATCGGCGCCCAAAATCTTTTTGTCATCAATACGGCGCTCACCGCGCCTTTAGGCATTGCCCTCGTCACTGCAGGCATCGTCGCCTTCTTTGACATCAGCCTGGCGCTGGCCTGCTTTTGGGGCATCGGCCTTGTGATCGAACACAGTCTGCTACTGCAAAAAGCACTGCTCGGCGGCGGCGGACTGATCTTGATCTATCTGGCCTGGCAGCTGCTGCATGCGCAGGTGCAGACAGACACCTCTGCTTACAGCCAGCCGACGCTGTGGCAAACGGCTACGCTGGCCTTTACCGTTACCTGGTTCAACCCGCAGGCCGTTATCGACGGTACGCTGATGCTGGGCGCCTTTCGCTCATCACTGCCTGCCGATACTGCCTCACTCTTTATCAGCGGCGTAGCAGCTGCCTCCTGCCTGTGGTTCTTCGGGCTTACAGGCATCTTCAAAACCTGCTGCCAAAATCTGCGCCCCAGCCATATGCAATGGATCAACCGCATCTGCGGCGCCGTTATTTTTGTTTACGCCCTCAAACTGCTTTATACCTTTGGGCAGATGCTGTAAAAACAATGAATACACATATAAAAAAGCAACAGCTTAAACAGCTGTTGCTTTTATTTTGTTCTGACCCTTTTAATTTACTGCTTTAACTATTTCCTGACTGCACAATAGAATATCTTCTACCGAACAATCAAACACGTCAGCCAGTTTGACAAGTATCTCCAGACTGATCAACGTCCTGCCGCACTCCAGATTACTTAGATGCGGCTGTGACATCTGCAGGGCTTCCGATAATTTCACCTGCGAAATTTTTCTTGCCTTCCGCATCATCTTCACATTACTACCTAAATCATTTAGATCATAACGCTGTTTTTTCATTTTACCCTTTACACCACTCTTACCCATATAATCGTTTCAACTACCGGACCAACTACTTTTGTTTTACTTATTTTTTCTTATTTGATTATTATATATTATTCTATTTTATAAAATAATACTACAAACAATTAGTTTTTGCAACAACTTCTTTTGCCCACAAACGAATTTATATCATCAAATACAACATTAATCTGCCATATTTTTATTTTATATTCTTCTAGACAATATTTTTATAAGATTCTGCAGACGTTTTTTATTAGCTTCATGATCCACCAGCTGGCCTGAAACGGACTTCTCTGCATGTTTTGCCGCTCGTCGTGCAAGTATTTATGGCAGTATTCAGTACTTACTAAATAAGTATTGCTTTACTTTGCTGTAAGTATTTCTTTGTTAGATTCAAGGTCAAAGTCATAAGCAGTAAAACCCTATAAGTCTTAAAAACTCTGCTAACAAATTCAGTACTGAATACTGTCACTATATATAGGGCAGCGAACACCGGAAAAGTTTACATGCCAAAATTCAATTTCACATATTATTCACAAATATCACTAAAATGTTATGAGCTGCTGTTAAAAACCACCTTGCAAAAAAAAAATTTCAAACCGATGTAAACTTTTATCCCTCTCGCTGCCCTATATATAGCGTGAGGGTTTTACCCCCTTGCCAATCAAATCTAAAAGGAGCATCTCTACTATGCAAATATCATCAGCACCGCTGCTGACGGACCGTACAGTGGCGACGCCGAAACCCGCTGGAACTTATGGTATCTGCTGCGTGATTCACCCGGCGACGAGGCTATGAAACCCGGCGGGCAGGTCATCAGGGGAAAGGCCCTGTGGTATGCAAAAAGCAGCCCCCTTGTTTAAAAGGGCTGCTTTTTAAAGAACACGATGTTTTCTTTTAATGTTTTCTTCAATCTTTTTTATTTTTCTTTAGCTTTTTTAGCTTTTTTATACTTTCTTGCAATGTTCGCCAAAAATCGCTTTAGACTTTCTTGAAAGAAAGTCAGCAAAGAACTTTCAGCGCTGTTAAGATTTGGATTGCGCTGCACTCGCTGCCCGCGTGAAGACGTTACCTTAGCCGAAGCACAGGCAGCAGCAGCCAAGATCACCAAAGCAGGCGTGCTGACTAGCTGCCTGAACGAACTGAGCCGGGCCATCATCAGTAAACACAGAGAACTGTAAAACAAACAGAGAAACGAGGTATGACATCAATAGCAAATACACAAAGCTCCTGCACTGGTTACGCCTTTTGACCTGCATCATAAGCAGAAAATAACAAACATACTCAATATCCGCCCTGAAACAACATTCATGGCGGGCATTTGCTTATCATTAATCCCTCAAATATACCTTGCTATTGTTTTATACAAAACCTCCACATCTATGGGTTTTGCCAGATGTCCATTCATCCCGGCATCAAACGCAGCCTGAACATCATCATTGAAAGCATTGGCTGTCATGGCAATGATCGGTATCGTCCCGGCAGCAGGATGCTCTGACGACCTTATGCACCTGGCAGCGTCATAGCCATTCATCAGCGGCATTTGAATATCCATGAAAATCAAGGCATATTCCTTTTCTTTCGAGTTTCTAAAAATATCTACCGCAACTTTACCATTCTCAGCATGTTCAACTTGTAAATTCACAAACTTCAACAGCTCTGAAGCAATCTCCATATTTAACTCATTATCTTCCACCAGCAATACCTTTTTGCCGCCAAAATCATACGTTTCCTTATTGCCTACTGCAGAAAATCCCAGCTCCGGCTTCCGCGAAACAGTTAACAACGTATTGTATAAATTTGAAGCAAAAAACGGTTTAGCTATAAAAGCATTAACACCTGCTGCCTTTGCCTGTTCTTCGATACCAGACCAGTCATAAGCACTGATAATAATAATCAAAACATCAGGACCGACATAGCGCCGCATCCTACGGGCCGTTTCTATTCCATCCAGTTCCGGCATACACCAGTCAATGAAACAAACATCATAGCAACGCCCGTCATCTTCACAGGCGCTTCTTACCTTTTCAATAGCCTCAAAACCATTCAGAGCCCAGTCAACATTGACTCCCATGCCTTTCAGCAATACTACTGCATGTTCACAGGTATCGTTATCGTCATCGACAACCAGTACCCGCATCTCCTCCATCTCAGCCGCAGTTTTTTTATCAACTTTACTTACTCCAAAAGGCAGGTCTACCATAAACGTAGTTCCTGCACCTTCCTGACTTTCAACCTCAATAGTTCCATCCATGATCGCAACAAGGTTTTTGGTTATCGCCATCCCCAGGCCAGTACCGCCATATTTTCTGGCAATTCCATTATCCGCCTGTTCAAACGGTTCGTATAAATGTTCCAAAAACTCCTTTTTCATCCCGATGCCGCTGTCTTTCACGATAAACCTCAGCCATATCTTGTCACTTGCTGAACGCAGCATTCTGATTTCCAGCCTGACACTGCCGCCTTTAGGCGTAAATTTAATTGCATTGGACAATAAATTGAGCAGGATTTGGTTGACACGCATCGAATCTCCGAGCAACAGCTCATCTTTAAATCCTGAAATAACAATTTCAAAGGCCAAACCTTTGGCTGTAGCAATTCCATAATTGATATCAGCTAAAGAAGTAACCAGATTTTTTAAATCAAACAGTTCTTGGCGAATATTCAACTTTCCATTTTCGATTTTTGACATATCTAAAACATCGTTGAGCAGCATCAATAAATGTTTCGACGAAAAAGTTATCTTCCTCAGACAATCAGCAGTACGCTTTTTATCATCCAAATAATTAAAGGCAACCGCCGACATTACAATAATTGCATTCATCGGCGTTCTGATCTCATGCGACATCCGCGACAGAAAATCACGTTTGGCGTCATTCGCCTTCTGCGCTACCAGCAGAGCATCCTGTAAAATCTTCTGCTGTCGTTTAAGCTCGTCATTAATAAGATACTCATTACGTAATTTATAAGCATAAATAACAATCACGATCATCAACAGACCTATCACAACAGCATAAAAAATGGCGGCTTCAGCTTTTTCCTCCGTGCTTTCCTGTATGATCAGCACACGTCTGTCTGCCGAATCAATGACCTTTTGAATGGCTGTATCCGTTTTTACCCTTATCGGCTCTATTTCTTTATCAAAGTACTTTTGTACTGCCGGTCTGTCCATCTTATTATTTTCAGAATTTTCCACACTTTGTATAAGCGCCTTTTTCAGTTCGTCTAAGGCATCGTTCAATTCTGTCAGATCTTCCTTTTTGCCTAAATATATTTCATCTAATATTTTCAGTGATTTTTCATTTTCTTGACAACTGGTCCTCAGTACACTTCTGATACCATCAAGGTTATTTTCAGTTTCGCTAATGAAAATCGGCAGGTACGTATTCATTTCAAAAACCCTGGCACGGATTTTATTTATTTCCGACATGGCTTTGTACGGATGTTCTGCTACATAATTGATTTGTCTGCTGATTGTAAAAATAGAATGTGTAGTAAAAACAACATATACCACTACACAAAAACAAATGGCTATCACCCCGGATACCATGCCATATCTTTTGATAAAATTCATATTTTTCAATCCTTTACAATTTTATTAAATTATTGCAATTATTTTTGTTATAAATATAGCACATCAACAGCAGACAAACAAGTAGGATATTAACTTTTTAGAATACAATATAATTGTGTTATTGCCTTGCACAAATGTACGTATCGTTAAATTTGTATTTATATGACCACTGAATTTTCCACAACGCTAAAATAAAGCTGCCTGTATCAGCAGACGCTGTAAGTAAAATTTCACCTTCAGTATAGTACCAAATAACGAACTAAATCAGCGATATGAAACTTAATTCATATCGCTGATTTTTTACTTTACTGAACTTATTACTGCAACTTACCAGTGTCTCAAACCCTCACTTAAAACGTGAATCTTAACCCGGCGTTGAACTGCCAGTCGGTACGCAGATTACCGCCAAAGGTTTTTAAGGCGTCAAAATACAGGTTGCTGTTTTTAGCGATGCCCAGATTGGCTCCCAATCCGATCTCGTACCAGGTCCCCGTCAGGTCACCTGTCTGCAAAGCCAGACTGTCATTGCCGTAGTAGCCGGTCGCACCGCCGTTGCCGCCGAAGTCGTGCAATGCCGATGCTTTGACATAGGCGTTACTCGGATGGCCGCCGATGGTAAACTCTTTGCCGCCCAAAAATCCTAAGCGTACTACAGCGCTGTTGACGCTGTCCTGTTTGACACTGACTTCGTTGCTGGTGGTGTAGTCGGCGCTGCCCAGATGTCCCAGGCTCAGCTCGGCCTGTGGTTCTACGAACCAGCCTGCGTTCAGGTTTTGTCTGTAACCGTATTCAGCGCTGATTCCGTAAGCCCAGGTGTCGTAGTCGGCTTTGGCGGCATTGCCGCTTAAATCGACCAGTTTAAAGTCATTAGTCAGCTTGCTGCCGCGGGCGATAACGTCGATGTAATGTCCCTTGCTGCCCAGCCAGCTGGCGTATACGCCTACACCGGTACTGCTCAGGTCACCGCTGCCTGCCGTATAGCCGGCGTTGCTGTCGATACGGTTGACGGCGATGCCTGTATAGAGCTTGCCGCCTTTGTAGTCCTGCACTTTGTCGATGCCGCCCTGGAAGGCCGTGTAATCCTGGCTGAAATTACGGTCATAAGCGCTGTCGGTATTCAGTTCGCCCCGGTAGTAACGGGCCCAGACGCCGCCCTGTGCAGCTTCCTTATCGCTGCGCAGCTCGCCCATGCGTTTCATCAGGTTATTGCCTTCGATACGCCACATACTGCCCAGAGCCATCTGCGCGTCTGACAAGGTCATAGCTGTTTCGGAAGGATCGAAAGTTTTTCCAAATTCTATGCCTGTGATTTTAACATCATTGCCACTTGTTTCGACAGTTGGCATTGCCGTAAAACGTTCCAGTGGATTATCCATAGTAGTCTTTCTGCCGACAAAATTATCAAGGTTCTGCCCGTTCAGGTCAGTAACAGTCAAAACTGCTACATCGCCGGTGATACTGCCCAGATTACTGCCGTCAAAAGATTTATCATAACCAACTGTGATATATTGAACATCTGTACTGCTGTTGTCTACCAGCTTGGCAAAGGTGAATTTATCGGCACTATTATTAGCCAGGTCAGTCGTTACCCTAAACTCGTTGCTGCCTGCCAGCTTAAGTTCACCACTGGAGGTGAATGTACGGTCGGCCGTCCTGTCAGTAAAAGCTACTGTGGAATTATGCAAAAATGTAGTGCCACTTGTAATATTTATCTTATCCTGCAAAACCACATTACTGTCAGTTGCATACACCGCATAGGCTTCGCTGTCAGTACCGGTGGCTGTTGCCCCTATTGTAATTGTACTGCCGGGGGTTGAGTGCTTCAGCTCTACCGTGCTGCCTGTGGCGTAAATGCCATAGGCCTTTGCCATACCGGCAGTACCTGCCGTTCCATCGGTCCCCGGAGTACCATGAACAAGTGTCGAACTACCATCATAACCAATTTTAGTGGCCCCGGCACCAGCTGTTCCTCCGGCACCGGCTGTAGCCGTTGCCGTAACAGTATCAACAGTCAGCTGTATTTTGCTGTTATCAGCATAAGCAGCATAAGAGGTTGCGTTACCACCATTGCCGCCGTCACCACCGTCACCGCCTATAGCTGCTGCACTGATACTGTTAAGTGTTCCACTGATGGTGCTATTGACGGCCTCTATTCCCCAGGCTACAGCTGTGCCTCCGGCTCCTGCGGTATTACCATCGCCTATGTTTCCGCTCTCACCACCGCTGCCGCCCTGGCCGCCTTCACCGCCAACAGCTGATACCTGGATATCATTGACTTCTAAAGTAAGCAGGCTTACTGCGGCACTTAGGCCATAAGCCTCGGCGGCGCCGCCGATACCACCGACCCCACCATTATTATAACTGCTGCCGCCCCGACCGCCCTGGCCGCCGACAGCGGAGATAGTAATGTCAGCGGCAGTGATCGTTGCCAAATTGCTCTTATTATCAACCTGCAAGCCTATCGCTGTGGCTTTACCACCATTGCTGCCGACATTGCCAACAAAACTAGAATTCTTTGTGAGGGTATAGACTGAACAGGAACCTGCCTGTGCTGTCACCGAAATATCATTAACGGTTGCAAGACCGCTGCCAACAACATTAATAACAACCTGGCTGTCACCCCCAGCGCCATTATTCCCATGCGGCCCATCATCAGCATCCCAAGAGCCGCCTGAAGTATTTCCTGCCCCTCCTGCAGCACCATCCCCGCCTGTTGCTGTAATTTCAATAGCGCCACCAATAGTGCCGGTGACAGTGTCATTAACCGTTACCGAACCACCATTGCCACCATCCCCGCCTTTACCGCCTCCTGATCCTCCGCTGCCGGCAGTGCCGGCAGCAGCAGTATATGCATCACTTACGCCACCAGAAATATCTTCATTTTTTGTGATCGCTGCTCCGTCTGTCCCTTGCGCACCGTCCACCGGATCTGCCCAGACGGGGGAACAGAAAATATTTGTCAGCATCAGGCTTACAGCCAGTGCTTTCTGCAGCTTTTCCTTTTTTGACATAACACTCATCCTTCTTTCCTAATTGTTTATGCAGCTTTTCCTGCATTTTCCCAATGTTTCAAGTATACTTATCTTTTAAAAAATACTTCAACAGCGCTTCGTAATACGAAACCGCTTTTTCATAGCTGCCTTCTTTATACAGTACCCGCGCCGTCATTACCGTCGTATCTACTGTGTGCCCGTCCAACGGCTGCAGATCGTCCCACAGTGACTTTTGGACATAGCGCCAGTACAGCTTTTTTTCATCACTGTCCAGGCAGTAGATGTGCCACGGCTTGATATAGTCGATATAATGCACGATAACGTCTTCCGGGTCAGCTTTCAGCAAAGTATTATTGATGATGATGCAGTTATACTTTTTGGGCAGCTCTACAAAATCACCGTCAATAACACCGTTGAGCGCATCTTGGTCGCCCCACAGTATTTTGGTATCACCAACCTGTTCCAGCCACTGAAACAGTTTCTGCGTCAGCTTTTGCTGCCGCCATTTGACAAGGTCCATTAAAAGCACGCCGGAATTAAAGTAGCAGCCGTTTTTTAGACCGATACGATCGCAGCTTTTGGCTTCGCCCCAGTCACGTACAGCCCCCAAAACTCTGCCCTGCAGATCTGTCTGCCACAACGGCAGCAGATCGCCCTTGCAGATGATATCGGCATCCATGTAGATTAGCCGCTTAACTGATTTTGGCAGCATTTCGGCAAACAGATAGCGGTAATACATCGCCTGCGTGATATGCCCAGGCGGTACGATAAAGGTCATCCCCTCAGTGCTGGTGATCTGGTAAAAGTGCAGTG
>ERZ824978.2672-NODE-2672-length-14950-cov-3.291574_pt1 | contig 14950 bp, 10 predicted proteins | sample MGYA00519860_ERZ824978 | MGnify/ENA primary metagenome ERZ824978 (study PRJEB31778, sample SAMEA3449184) | human gut metagenome | biome: human gut; feature: human-associated habitat; material: faeces | place: United Kingdom | collected 2010/2012 ... | reverse complement strand
TGAGCTTTTCCACCGCCGTCATGATCTCGGCAACGCCCGCTTTGTCGTCCGCGCCGAGCAGCGTGGAGCCGTCCGTCACGAGCAGCACCTGCCCGCGCACGTCCTTCATGGCGGGGAACTGCTTTTCCGAGAGAATGACGCCGTGGCCGAGTTCAATGTCCTCGCCGGTATAGAGTACCTCGCGGGCGTTCACGCCCTCGCCGCTCGCGGCGGGAGCGGTGTCCACATGCGCGACGAGCGCGAGCGTTCCGGCGGCCTTGACGCCCTCTGTGGCGGGGAGCGTGCCGATGGCGTTGCCGCAGCTGTCCATATGGACGTTCTTCAGCCCCAGAGAGAGCATTTCCTCGGCCAGACGGCGCGAGAGCTCCAGCTGCCGGGTCGTAGACGGGCTTTCGGTGCTGTCCTCATCGGACGCGGTGGACACGGCGATGTATTTGAGAAATCTTTCCTTGCATGTCATAATAAGAATCCCTCCGTTTTCGAGTTGTTTTTTCATATATCAAATATATCATTTTTATGATAAAATGCAATCGCTTTTATTTTCGGCGTCTCCGGCGGGAACGAGCGAACTTTTCCGCGCCGGGTCGCGTCATAGAAATAGTAAGCAATACATCCTGAAAGTACAGGAGGAACATACATGAAAAAGCTGCTTGCCATTCTCCTCGGCGCTTGCCTGCTGCTCGGCGTTATGACCGGCTGCGGCGGCAATGCCGAGGATGCCGTTACCGTCCAGAAGGTATCGGACATCACCTCGCAGGGCTCCGTGGGGCTGGTGAACCGGTACGCCGGTATTGTCGTTTCGGGCGAAACGGCAACGGTCAAAAAGGGCGACAAGAAAGTTCTTGAGACCTACGTAAAGGAAGGCGACTTCGTCACCGAGGGCGATGTGCTCTTCTGCTACGACAACGAGGCCATGGAGCTTCAGCTCAGCAAGCTCCTGCTTGAGCTTGAGGGCTATGAGAACACGATCTCCAACGCCGAGGAGGACATCCCCAATCTCGAGCGCCAGCGCGACGCCGCCCCCGCGGCGCAGCAGCTCACCTACTCGCTGCAGATCCAGGAGCTGCAGGCGAACGTGCGTGAAGCGACCTATAACAAGGGCCTCAAGGAGCGTGAGATCGAGAATTTGCAGGAAGCTCTCGAGGATACGGACGTGCGCGCACCGATCTCCGGCCGCGTGATGAGCGTGAAGAATACGGAGAATACAGGCGCAAGCTCCGGCTATGGCGACGATACGAGCGGCAGCGACGCCTACATCACCATCATGGACATGACGACCTATCAGGTCAAGGGCACGATCAACGAGCTGAACGTCGGCACGCTTTCCGAGGGGATGAACGTGCTTATCCGTTCACGCCTTGACGAGAGCGTTACGTGGAGCGGCGTGCTCGATAGCATCGATTGGGAGACCAAGGTGCAGAGCAATAATAGCCCGTATTACGGCGGTGGCGGCGGCAACGAGATGACAAGCTCGTCCAAGTACCCGTTCTATGTGAAGCTCAACGACGTGACCGGCCTCATTCTCGGCCAGCACGTGTACATTGAGCCGGACTACGGCCAGCAGGAGGTCCGCGAGGGACTCTGGCTGCCGGAATATTATATTGTGGACGCCGATTCCTCGCCCTATGTATGGGCGGCGAACGGACGCGACCGGCTGGAAAAGCGCGGCGTGTCCCTCGGTGAATATGACGCCGAGCGGGGTGAATATCAGGTCATCTCCGGTCTGAAAGAGAGCGATTATATCGCCTTCCCGATGGACGGCCTTACGGCGGGCATGCACGCGCAGGTGTATGAGGATAATTCCGGCTATGTTTCCGGCGGCAACTCGGGCGGCTTCGGCTCCGGTGCTGCTCCAATGCCGCCGACACTTGTCTCCGACGGCAACGCCTCCGATGGCGACGCGCCCATCGAAGCACCGGACGAATCGCTCTTCGGCGACCCCGCCGAGATCGAAGCACCGGCGGAGGATGCCGTTGTGCCGGAGGCAGCGCCCGCGGAAGACGCTGCGGCAAATGCGGAGGGGAGCGTGGCGTAATGCTTCTGGAAATGCGCAGCATCTGCAAGGATTATCCCCAGGGCAAGGATGTTGTACACATCCTCAAGAACATTTCTCTTGAGATCGACGATGGGGATTATCTTGCCATCATGGGGCCCTCGGGCTCCGGTAAAACAACGCTTATGAACATCATCGGCTGTCTTGATACGCCGACCTCCGGCACCTATGTGCTTGCCGGGGAGGACGTATCCTCGGCCTCGGATGACCGGCTCGCCGATATACGAAACCAGATGATCGGTTTCGTTTTCCAGAGCTTCTATCTTCTGCCGAAGCTTACGGCGCTCGACAATGTCGCGCTGCCGCTTCTCTATGCGAACGTGCCGCGCCGTGAACGGCGTGAGCGCGCTGCGGAAGCGCTTGCGAGCGTCGGGCTGGAAGATCGTATGGACTTTTACCCGAACCAGCTCTCCGGCGGCCAGTGTCAGCGCGTGGCGATCGCCCGCGCGATGATCGCAAAGCCGCGCATCCTGCTTGCGGACGAGCCGACCGGCGCGCTGGACTCCGCTTCCGGCCGCCAGGTCATGCAGATCTTCGGCGAGCTGAACGCGAAGGGAACGACGGTCGTGCTCATCACGCACGCGCAGGACATTGCCGACTGCGCAAAAAAGATCCACCGCATTCTCGACGGCGAGTTGATCCGCGGCGACGAGGACAAACACCGGTACGACATGACGAAAGGAGGCGCAGCGGATGAAAAAGGGAAAGATAACGTTTCTCAGTAATCTCCCGGAATGGCTGCGCCGGACGATCGCCGGTGTGCTGATCGCCGCGCTCGTCGGCGGCGGTGTGTACGGCATACTGCTTCTCGTCCGCGGCAGCGGCGGCAAGGTGAAGGTCTATCCGATCATGGAGTTCTGCACGAACTACGCCGACGACCAGGCGGAGACGCAGGGACTTGTAAAGCCCGATAAAATGCAGTCGATCTATGTATCCGAAACGCAGAAGATCACCAAGTACTATGTGCATGAGGGCGACACCGTCAAGGTCGGCGACCCGATCCTTTCCTACGACACGACGCTCACCGACCTGCAGCTCGAGCGCGCGAGGATCTCCGTGCAGAAGCTCGAGATCGCGCTCGACGAGGCGAACGCCAATCTTGTCAAGGTGAACAACTACCGCCTGTATGTCCCGCAGCCCGATCCTCTTCCCGACGAGGAGCCGGATACGCCGCTCACGCCGGTGGAGGTGCCGTATTTCCGCGGCGGCAGCGGCACGAAGGACAGCCCGTTCTTCTATATCTGGAGCAACAACTGCGCCTATGACAGCGCCTTTATCGACTCGCTCCTGACGAGAGCGGGCGGCAGCACGGCGTATGTTGTCTTTGAGGTGCATGACGGCGATTCTCCGGACGGCGACATTCTCCGCAGCTGGGGCATGGTGTTCGTCCGCCAGAGCGACGGCTCGGTGGCCTTTAAGGTGGACGAGGCCTACGGACGCTTTGATGACGGCACGGCGCCGGACGACGGCGGCGATATCGACGACGGCGGCAATACCTATATCGATACGACGCCGAGCTACACCTATAATGAGCTCATCGCCATGCGCCGCGAAGCGCAGGAGAAGATCTACCAGACGGAGCTCGATCTTAAAAAGGCGCGGCTCGAATACGAAACGCTCGAATTCGAGATCAACAACGGCGTGGTCTACAGCAAGATCGACGGCGTAGTGAAAACGATCCGCAGCCCGGATCAGGCGCGCGAGGAGCAGCTCCCGGCGGTGCTCATTTCCGGCGGCGGCGGATACTATGTCACCGGCGCGATGAGTGAAACGGAGCTGCAAACGCTCCATGTCGGCGATACGGTCACGGTGATGTCGTGGCAGACGTATTCCCAGACGGAGGCGGAGATCGTCAGCATTTCCGAATACCCGGTCGGGGAGAACAGCGGCTACTATCACTGGAGCCAGGGCAACAGCAACGCTTCGCTCTATCCCTTCACCGTGTATTTGGACGAGGACACCCCCGTGCGCGAGGGCGAGTATGTGAACATCACCTACAACCCCTTCGGCAGCAGTGCTTCCGGTGTATATCTCCAGAACATGTTCATCCTCCGCGAGGGCGGCGGGAGCTTCGTATATGTCCGTGACGCGAACGGGAAGCTTGAAAAGCGCGCCGTATCGACCGGACGCTCGCTCTGGGGTTCGTATACGCAGATCAACGGCGGACTCACCGGCGAGGAATATATTGCCTTCCCGTACGGCAACAATATCCGAGCCGGAGCTAAGACCGAGATATCCGACGTTGCGTCGTTCTATAATTACTGAAAGGGGGCGGGTGCATTGCTTGAAAGCATTTCTCTGGCGTTTCAAAACGTGTGGCGGCATAAGCTGCGCTCGTTCCTGACGATGCTCGGCATTATCATCGGCATCGCTTCGATCATCACGATCGTATCCACGATCAAAGGCACGAACGAGCAGATCAAGGAAAGCCTTGTCGGCGCGGGAAACAACGCCGTTGTTGTGCAGCTCTATCAGGACAATTATCCGTATGAGGTGCAGTATAACGGCGTGCCCACCGGCGTTTACCCGATCACCGAGGAAACGCGGCAGGAGCTCTGCAAGATCGACCACGTGAAGGGCGTTTCGCTCTTTTGCAGCCGCAATTACGCCGACGGCGTATACTACGGCAACAACAGCTTTTCCGGCAATCTCTATGGCATCGATGAATATTACTTCGATGTGAACGGCTACTCGCTCGACCACGGCCGCAGCTTCCTTACGGACGACTATGCCAAAGCGAAAAAGGTCTGCATGCTCGATACGGCGGCGGCCTCGGCGCTCTTCTCCGGCGAGGACCCGGTCGGAAAGACCGTGGAGATGCAGGGTGACAGCTTCACGGTCGTCGGCGTTGTGAAGCGTGCGCGCTCCACAACGATGCAGATCAAAACGCCGAGCGATTACTACCAGTACATGAACGAGACCGGCACGATCTTCCTTCCGCTCAAGACCTGGCCGATGCTCTATTCGTTCGACGAGCCGCAGTGCGCGGCGCTGCGCGCGGACAATACCGACAACATGACGAGTGTCGGACAGAAGGCGGGCGAGCTTCTCTCGTCCAGCCAGCTCATCGGCGCGGACAAAACGCTCTCCTACCGCGGGCAGGATCTCATGGAGCAGGCGAAGAATCTGCAGGAGCTTTCCAACTCTTCCAACCGCCAGCTCATCTGGATCGCAAGCATTTCGCTGCTCGTCGGCGGCATCGGCGTTATGAACATCATGCTCGTCACTGTTACCGAGCGGACGCAGGAGATCGGTCTCAAAAAAGCCATCGGCGCGCGCCGCCGCCGCATCCTCAACCAGTTTCTCACGGAAGCGGCGGTGCTCACAAGCCTCGGCGGTATGCTCGGCGTGATCGTCGGCATCATCATGGCGCGGCTCATTTCGTCCGTCATGGGTACGCCGACGGCCATCAGCGTTCCGGCGATCCTCATCGCCGTGGTGTTCTCCATGGTTATCGGCATCGTGTTCGGCCTTCTCCCGGCGGTCAAGGCGTCCAACCTCAACCCCATCCAGGCCCTCCGGCGCGACTGACCGGGACACAGCTTTTCGCGGGGAAGCGTTTTGCCTCTGTGCTGCAATGCGGTAAATACACAAAAAAGCTCCTGGAGCTGTGCCGCGCGGCGGACGCCGACACGAAGAAAGCGGCGGTCGGTCTTCTCAAGGGAGAATCCTCCGGGTTTTCGGATATTCTCGGCATCTGCCCGGCGGCTCGGGCTTACGGAAAGGGCGACCTTCTCGGCACGCTGCCTGACGGCGTCATAGACGTCTTCGGCAAGAAATAATGCATGAAAAATCGGCTCATCCGTTTAAAGCGGGTGAGCCGATTTTTGCATGCGGCAAAAGCAGGAAAGTCAGCAGCAGAACTGCGCTATCGCGGCGTCAATATCCGCGGCGCATGAAGCGGCGATGGCCTCGTCGCCCGGCTGGAGCGGGTAGAGCGGCGCGCGGACGCCGCCGATATCCGGCGCGCCGCGAAGACGGAGGATCTCCTTGATCATGGCGTACATGTTGCCCTGCCCGGAGCACATCTTGTAAATGATGTGGCAGCAGGCGTCCTGAATGTCGCGCGCGGGGAGAATGCCGCCGCCGCGGACAAGAGTGAAGATACGCTCGTAGAGCTCCGGCATGGCGGCGTACGTACCGCCGATGCCGCCGACCGCACCCGCGGCGAGACCGGAGAGAAGCTGCTCGTCCGGACCGTTGAAAACGATCGCGCCCTCATCGCGCCACATTTCAATATCCTGTATCGGCATGGAGGAGTTTTTCACGCCGATCACGGTCGGAACGGCGAGCATCGTGCGCAGAAGAGCGCTGTTCAGCGCTGTGCCGGCAAGCTGCGGGATGTTGTAGATGATGAAATCCGTATTCGGCGCGGCAGAGGCAATATCGGTCCAATACTGCGCGATCGCGCGGTCCGGCAGATGGAAGTAGATCGGGGGAATGGCGGCGATGCAGTCGGCTCCGGCGCTCTCGGCGTGGGCGGCAAGCTCCATGCTGTCGCGCGTGTTGTTGCAGGCGACGTGCGCGATGATCGTGACACGCCCGGCGGCCTGGGCGATGACGGCCTCCAGCAGCGCCTTGCGTTCCGCTACGGAATGATAGATGCATTCACCGGACGAACCGCCGACATAAAGGCCGTTTACACCCTTCTCGATGAGGTATTCCGTGAATGCCCGCGCACGGGCGGGCGATACCTCGCCGGCGTCGTCGTAGCATGCGTAGAAGGCAGGGAAGATCCCCTGGTATTTATTCAGGTCTCTTGCTTTCATTGTTTTCACTCCTTGTGTGTCAGCCCTTGACGGCGCCCATCGTGATGCCCTTGGTAAAATATTTCTGGAAAATGAGAAACACGATAATGATCGGCACGGCGGCAAAGGCGGCGCCTGCCATGATAAGCCCGAAGTCCGTCGAGTTTTCCGCCTGCATCTTTGCGATGCCCAGCGATATGGTCAGATTCTTTGTGCTGGAGAGCATGATGAGCTGCATGAAATAGTCGTTCCACGAATTGATGAACGTGAAGATGGCAAGCGCGCCGACACCGGGCTTTATCATGGGGAAAACGATCCGGTTGAAGGTTTTCAGCTCGCTTGCGCCGTCGATCCTCGCGGCCTCCAGTATCTCGCTGGGGATGCTCTCGGCAAACTGCTTGATGAGGAACACGCCGAACGGCCAGCCGACGATCGGGTAGACGACGGCACTGAGCGTATTGTAGAGCTTGAGCGAGGACATCTCGCGGATGAGCGGTATAAGGATGACCTGCTTCGGCAGGGCCATCGCGCAGACGATGAGCGTGAAAATGAGCCTGCGTCCGACGAAGCGCTTCTTGGCCAGCGCATACCCCGCGAGCGCGGAGGTCGCGCAGGTGAGGAGCATGGCTGCAACGGCCATCCACACGGTGTTTAACATCCAGCGGATCGCACCGGGCACGGTGGGACCGGCGGAGAAGACGATCGGGCTGCCGTCGGCCGAGAAATACTGGCTGAAGGGGATGTAAAACTCCCACAGCGGGGCTTTGAGCTTGCTCATGAGCGTCTGGTAATTCTTCAGAGTCCACTCGCTCGGCCACCAGACAGGTGTAACGGAGTTGACCTCCTTGGCGGTCTTAAAGGAACCCGTAATGATCCAGTAGAGCGGGAACGTGAAGAGCGCTACGAGGATAATGATAATGACAAGAGTGATGATGCGGTTTGCTTTCGATTTGCTCTGCATACGCCCACCCCCTTAGTCCGATTGCTGCCCCAGCTTGAACTGGACAGCAGAGAGCACCGCGATGATGATCATAAGCACAACGCCCATGGCGTTGCCGTACCCGTAGCGGTAGAGCTTGAACGCGGTGTAATAGATGTAATACATGATCGTGTCCGTACTGTGCGTCGGCCCGCCGGAGGTGAGCAGCTGGATCAGCGCGAAGCACTGGAAGGAGTTGATCGTGGTGATGATGAGTATGTAAAGCGTGGTGGGCATGATCTGCGCCCATTTGATCTTCCAAAACACCTGACGGCGGTTCGCGCCGTCTACCTGCGCTGCCTCAACGAGCGAGTGATCCACGTTGCCGAGCGCCGAAACGTAGAGAACGATGGGCTGGCCGACGGAGGTGGTGAAGAGGATGAGAATGATGCACCAGAGCGCGAAGCGCGCATCGCCCAGCCAGTTTATATTCTGGTCAATGATGCCGAGGCTCTTGAAAAGATAGTTGAACACGCCGTAGCGGCTGTTGTACATCCATTTCCAGACGACCGTTACCGCAACCGAGCCGGTGACGACCGGCAGATAGAAAATGCAGCGGAACGCTGAGGTCAGCGCGGGCTTCATATCGTATATCGCCGTGGCGACCCAGAGGGAGAACGCACACACCGTCGGAACGGCAACGACAACGATGACGACCGTGTTTTTCAGCGCGCCGAGGAAGAGCTTATCCTGGAAAAGCTCCTTATAGTTACCCAGCCCGACAAAGACATCCACGGCGTTTTTGCCCATGTTGGAGTCAAAGAAGCTGGTGTATATGCACAGGAACATAGGATACAGCACAAAGGTGACAAAGAAGAACAGACTTGGCAGCAAAAACAGGTATCCCGCTGTTGTTTCCCGCCGCACGAGCGCGCGGCTCATACTGTTTTTGGATTTGAACATAGGGTCGCTCCCCCTTATGGATTCGGTAGCAATCAACACACCCTCTCTGCGCGGGGGCACAGAGAGGGTGCGCGCTGTGGGTCAAAGGAGAAAAGGAGATATGAAAAAGCCTTGCTTGCTTGATTAGCCGGCAGCCGCTGCGTTCGCGTTGGCGCAGAACGTTGCGACCTCGGTGGCGACATCACCGCCGCCGCCGATGCGCTGGAGCATGTTCCACCACTCGGTGCGGGCGGTCGCCCAGCCGGAGGTGACCTGGTAGTAGTCGCCGAGATAGGGCATGAGCTTGGTGTACTCGTTCATGATGGCGTTGTCCGCCCAGATACCGGTGAGGTCGATGCCCTCGGCGGTGTCGCGCACGGCAAAGTATTTGGAGGCCTTGACCGCATCGATCGTGCCTTCGCCGTCGGCAAAGTACTTGATGAAGGTCTTCGCAGCGTCGATTTTGGCGGCGTCGCCGTTATCGAACACGCCAAAGCCCCAGATGCCGCCCTGCAGCTTGCTCTCGCCGGTCTCGGAGGGGAAGCTCATGAAAACGATCTTCTCGCCGTCGTTGGTGAGCTCGGCATCGTTGTTGTCGGCGTTGAGCTGCTGAGCGATGTTCCAGCAGAACGCCATCTTGAGGATGCCCTGACGGAAAGCAGTGATCTCTTCGCCGCCGTTCTCAGCCGCGTTGAAGTAGATGCCGTCCATGCTCTGCAGAAGCTCGAGAGCCTTGATGTTCTCCGGAGAGTCCGCGGTGTAGGCGGTGTGCTCGGCATTGGTAAACATGCCGCCGTAGAGGTTGTTGACGAGAGCACGGGTGCCCTGGTCGCCGCCCTGGCCGGAGCAGTAGACGTCGCCGACGGGCTCTTTATAGTAGGCATACAGCGCATCGACCGCCTTGATGAAGTTCTCAGTCGTCCAGGTGTGGGTCTCGGTGTCGATGTACTGGTCGGCGCCAGCGGCGACGAACGCATCATAGTTGATGGCCATGCAGTGCGCAGTCATAACGAGGGGGTACTCATAGCAGGCGCCGTCCGCAGTGAAGCAGGCCGAGACGCAGGCCGGATTGACTTCGGACTTGTCGGTGGCGTCCCACATGTCGGCGAGATCGACCATGTAGCCCTTCGCGCCCCAGTTGGCAACGAGACGTTCCGGCCCTTCCATGATGAGGTCGGGAGCGGAGCCGCCTTCGAGCGCGGTGTTGACCTGGTCGTCGCCGTTGGTGTAGTCGAGATATTCCACGGTGACGGTGATGCCGGGGTTCGCCGCCTCGAACGAGGCAATGAGGGCATCGACGGTGTCAGCATTGCCCCAGCCGCCGATCGGGTAGGTCCAGAGCGTGATGTTGACGGGTTCGGCGGCGGGTTCCGCCGCGGGAGCGGGGTCAGCCTGAGCAGGTGCGGGGTCGGCAGCGGGTGCAGCGGTCTGGCCGCAGGCGCACAGGGCAAATACCATGCACAGCGCGAGCAGCATTGCGAGCAGTTTCTTCATGATGTGCCTCCTTAAACATTTTGTTCAGGTTTCGTTATTTCAACGGCTCTCGCCGGTGAATTTCCTCTTTTCACCATCATATTAACCAAAGCTCTCGCCAATGTCAATAGATTTTTGAAAATAATTTTCTTTAAAATTAGACAAAGAATATTTTTTACAAATGATAGTATAAGAATCCCCGGAGAGCAGAGTGCTCTCCGGGGGAGGGAAGATGAAAAAGATTTTCAGGCGGTCACAGGTGCTTATCCGCAAGAGCGGCGGCGATGCGGGCGCGGCTCTGGCGGCATGCGTCCAGATTGCGGCGGCAGAGCTCGGAAAAGAGAACGTCCAGAAGGTACATCTGCGCGATCCTCGCGCCGACGGAGCCGAGCTGCAGCGGGCTTTCGTCCGCGCCGCACAGCAGTGTTACGTCCGCAAGACCGGCGCCGGGAGAGTTGGCAAAGTGTGTGACGAGAATGGAGCGCAGGCCGCGCTCGCGCGCGTAAGAGAGAGTTTCGATCAGATCCTTTGTCGCGCCGGAATAGGAGAAGAAGAGAATGACGTCGTTCTCGCCCGCAGTAGCGATGGCGATGGCCTGCATATGCGAGTCGGTCACGGAGAAGAACTTTCCGCTCGCCGTGGAAAAGAGATGCGCCGCCTCCATGGCAATGATCATGGAGCCGCCCTGTCCCATGCACAGCACCCGGTCCGCCTGCTCCAGAAGATCCGCCGCGCGGATATATTCCTCCGGACGGACAAGCTCAAGCGTCTGCGTCATGGCGCTGACGTTGGCCGTGTAGAGCTTTTTGCAGACATCGGAAAAGCTGTCGTCATCGAGCACCTCGCCGGAGAGCGGGTTGGACTGCTGTGGGCGCTGAGCAATGGAGTTGGCAATGGCGAGACGAAAAGCGTTGTACCCCTTGCATCCCAGCCGCCGGCAGAAGCGCGACACGGTCGCCTCCGCCACGCCGCTTGCCGCGGCGAGCTCGGTGATGCTCATGTCCTGCGCTTTTCTCTGGTGCGAAAGAACATAATCCGCCGCCTTTTTCTCTGCGGTAGTGAGATTATAATACTCTGCGCTGATCCTCTCAAAAACGTTTATGCTGCTTTGCTCCATACGCTTCTCCTGTGTTTTTATTTCGAGAGCAATTCTCCCGCCATAACGTCCGTCATGATGAGCATGCGCGGCAGATGGAACGGCCCTTTGAATGTTGAGCCCTTGGTCGACGGCTCGGTGGGCAGCCCGTCGCGGCGAAGATAGCCGTACCACTCGCCGTACTCACTGTCGGCGAAATGCGCTTTGCAGTAGTCGAGCGTGGTATAAAACCAGTCGAGATATTCTTCCTTGCCGGTATCCCTATAGAGCATGAGCGAGGATATGAGTATCTCATCGTGCGGCCACCAGAGCTTCATGTCGTGCTCGTACGCCTCGGGCGGCTTGCCGAGCGCGTCAACAAAGTACAATAGTCCGCCGTATTCCTTATCCCACCCGGCGGTTATCGCCCAGCGGAAAATCTCCTCAGCTCTGGCGACAAGCTCTGCATTGCCGGTTCTGCGCGCATATTCGAGCAGGAACCACACGCCTTCTATATCGTGTCCGGGGTTAACAGTTCGCCCTTCAGTGTAATACAATCTCGCTGTGCCGTCAACCGCGACGTTCTCCAGCACGCATTTAAGCTCCGGATGGACGTGGTAGCGGAATATCTCGTCTACGCAGGCGGCGGCGCGTTCGGCGTAGAGCGCCGCATTTTCCGGATCGACGCGCTGCATCACGGCGGTGACGTTGAGGTATATCATCGGGATGCCGAAGGCGCGCCCCGTGCGCGTTGCGGGCTCGGTCTTCGGCCCGAGACCGGTCGGGTCGGGCATGCCGTGATTGAGATCCCAGTAGAGGTCATACGCGCGCCGAGCGCGCTCGAGATGCTCCCGCTCGCCGGTCACGCCGTAGTATTCCGCGTTCGCCATGGCGTAAAACGCCTCGGAAAAGCAGTACCGGCGCTGGCGGAGCGGCGCGCCCTCGGCGGTGACGGTGAAGTACATCCGGTTCCCGGCCGCGTGGTTTATGCAGTGCGCCTCCATAAAGTCGAGACAGCTCTTCGATGCGCGCAGCCATTCCTCGCGCGTGCCGTATACATGGCAGAGATACGCGAAGATCCAGCCGCAGCGCCCCTGCATCCACACGCTTTTATCTGTGGAATATATTTCGCCCTTGCGATCGAGACAGGTGTATACGCCGCCGTTGACAGGGTCCATGCCGTTTTTGAGCCAGAAATCAATACAGTTTTTCAGCTCGGACTGTATCCAGCCTCTCGCGTTTTCCAGTTTTTGCTTATCCATCGTAAACGCCCCTTTCCGATTCGTCGGTATAAACAGACCCGATGATCATACTCTTATGGTAGCATCAAAGAAAATAATTTTCAATAGATTTTTAGTTTGAAATTATTTTTATTTCTTAGTGACAGGCACACAAAGGCATGATATAATAAATATATCACACGCCTCATAACATAAAATTTCTGTATATGGAGGATGCGCAGCATGAATTATCTCGGCATCGAGGCAAGCGTCCGAAATCTTCCGGAGCTTGACCGTGACTTTTTCCCGCTCTATAAGTTCAACCACGCATTTCTTGCATCGGCCCAAAAGCCCGTTGGAGTCGCCGTGGAGCGCAGCGGCGGCGAGATGGCATCCGTCCATACGTTTATCCACGGCACGCCCGACCGAATCGAGGCTGACAGATATTATATCCGCCGTCTCGTCAAGTCCATGCTGTGGATGAAGGGCGGCTGGCGCGTGTATATCAGCGGCGATCGGGAAATGTGTGAGTATATCCGTGAATGCTTCAGCGCAGACGGCTGCCAGACGTTTGACTGGGACTATTTCTCCCATATATATGAACGGCCGTTTGAGGTTGTCTATGCCGAAAAGCTGCCGGAAGCGAAGGATTCGCCCCGGCCTGCGGGAGGACACTTTGACGGCTGCCGCATAGGCTTTGACGCGGGCGGGAGCGACCGCAAGGTCAGCGCCGTGATCGACGGCGAGACCGTGTATTCCGAGGAGGTCGTGTGGTTTCCCAAGACGACAGCGGACCCGGACTACCACTATGATGGCATCGTTGCCGCACTCCGGGCGGCGGCGAAGCATCTGCCGCGCGTGGACGCCGTGGGCGTTTCGAGCGCCGGTGTGTATATAAATAACCGCACCATGAACGCCTCGCTCTTCCTCAAGGTGCCGCAGGACCTTTTTGATGCGAAGGTCAAGGATATCTACATCCGCGCCATCACCGACACGTTCGGCGATGTGCCGTTCTGCGTTTTCAACGACGGCGACGTTACAGCGCTCGCCGGTGCCATCAGTCTGGAGGATACGAACATTCTCGGCATCGCCATGGGAACAAGCGAGGCGGGCGGCTATGTTGATGAAAACGGGTATATCACCGGCTGGCTCAACGAGCTGGCGTTCATCCCCGTGGACGCAAATCCCGGCGCAATGCAGGACGAATGGTCGCTCGACATCGGCTGCGGCGTGAAGTATTTCTCGCAGGACGGCGTTATAAAGCTCGCTCCGCGCGCGGGTATCGGGCTGGATGGATCGCTCTCTCCGGCGGAAAAGCTCAAGGTCGTGCAGAAGCTCATGGAAGAGGGGGACGACCGCGCCGCCGCGATATACCGCAGCATCGGCGTGTATCTGGCGCACTCGCTCGCGCTCTACCACGATATGTACCACTTCCGCCATGTGCTGCTGCTCGGGCGCGTAATGTCCGGACGCGGCGGCGAGCTCGTGATAGAAGAGTGCGGCCGCGTGCTGCGCGACGAGTACAGCAAGCTCGCGGATATAATCCACCTTGCTCTGCCGGATGAGAAGTTCCGCCGTGTCGGTCAGTCTGCCGCCGCCGCTTCTCTGCCGGAGAACCGGAAATAACTACCCCGTAATAAGGAGAGCACACATGAAAAAACACATTGTCTGCTTCGGCGATTCCAATACCCACGGCTACTGTTCCGATCCCAATGACTCCGCCGACCGCACCGACCGCTTCAACGAGGACGAACGCTGGACCTGCCTTTTGCAGAAGGCACTGGGGGAGGAGTACCTTGTGCTGGAAGAGGGACTGTCCGGCCGGACGACCGTGTTTTCCGATCCGCTGCACGAGTGCATGTCCGGGCTGGATGTCATATATTCCACGCTGATGTCGCATGAGCCGGTCGACCTGCTGATCATCATGCTCGGCACGAACGACACAAAGGAGCGCTTCAACGCGAGCCCGGCGTGCATCGGCATCGGCATGGAGCGCCTTGCATTGAAAGCAGAGGCCGTCGCCGCATGGCGCGCCGGCAAGCCGAACCTGCTTATCGTTGCGCCGCCGCACATCGGCGCAGGGCACAACGATCCCGCCATGGGGGCGTCCTGCCACGCAACGTCCATGGGCGTGGCGGAAGAATACCGCAAAAAGTGCGCCGCGCACGGCTGGGCTTTCTTCGACGCCGAGGGCGTGGCGGAGTTCAACGCGGTGGACTATATGCACCTCAGCCGCCGCGGGCATCGCCAGCTCGCCGATGCGCTCGCGCCGAGAGTGCGCGATCTGACCTGATGCTGGGGCGCGTATTTCGCTATCAGGGCTGGCTTTGGCGGGCGCTGAATACGCTGACGGACATTCTGGCGCTGAGCGTGCTGTGGCTTTTGTGCAGCAGCCCCGTGCTGACGCTGGGCGCGGCGACGACCGCGCTCTATGACAGCGTCGTGCGCTGCATACGGTATAAGCAGTCCGGGCCCTATGAGCGCTTTTTCCGCACGTTCAAAAATGAGCTCGTGCCGGGC
>ERZ824978.2661-NODE-2661-length-15007-cov-7.765851_pt1 | contig 15007 bp, 10 predicted proteins | sample MGYA00519860_ERZ824978 | MGnify/ENA primary metagenome ERZ824978 (study PRJEB31778, sample SAMEA3449184) | human gut metagenome | biome: human gut; feature: human-associated habitat; material: faeces | place: United Kingdom | collected 2010/2012 ... | reverse complement strand
CATATCGGCGGAGATACCTATGCCACCCGCACCCATGACAGCCTGAAAATCTCCAATGGAAAATGGTGCTGGTGGTCGCGTGGTATCGGAGGCACAAATGCGCTGGACTATCTGACCCGCGTGGAGGGGCTTTCCTTTCTGGATGCCGTGCAGCGCCTCCTCGGAGAATTGCCCCGTGTGCCGACCAAATCAGAGCCAACCGCACCGCTCCCGAAAACTGAATTTACCCTCCCACCCAAACACGCCGACACCCGGCGTGTTTTTGCATATCTTCGGAGCCGCGGCATTGATGCGGAGATCATCAATCACTGCATCAAGCACGGGCAGCTTTACGAGGACGCCGAGCGCCATAACTGCGTATTTGTGGGTTATAAACATGGAAAGCCTGCCTATGGTGCGCTGCGAGGGACGCTTTCAGAAACTACCTTCGCCGGTGAAGTACCTGGCAGCGATAAGCGGTTTTCCTTTGCCGTTCCCCTTTGCGCCGGTGGCAAAACCCTCTGCGTGTTTGAATCCGCCATAGACGCCCTTTCTTACCTGACACTGCTGAAGCTGCGGGGGCAGGATTGGCGCACCGCCAATACGCTGTCCCTCTCCGGCATCTATCAGCCACGGAAGGATGGCTCCATCCGATCCCCCGTAGCGTTGGAGCAATACCTGAAGGACAACCCCGGCGTGGCACGGATCGTGCTGTGCCTGGATAATGACGGGCCGGGACGGACGGCGTCCGCAGCCATTCAAAAGAGACTTTCCGAGTATGAGGTCATCGACAACCCACCACGGCGCGGAAAAGACTACAACGACCAGCTCCGGCTTGTGAAAGGGATCAGCGGCAGGGTAAGGACCCGTGGCGGCGAGGTGCGCTGATTTTCTTTTTCGGCTGGTTTAGGACTGCAAGCGGCCTGCGGCTGCTTTGCAGTCGCAAGCATAGCATTTGACCGGTCAAATGCGCTTGTTAAGGGGCGCAGCCCCTTAATATCCCCATACCCAAAGAAGGTGAACTGTTGCGAAAACGATATAAACGAGTGGAAATCCACTTAACCGAAGAAGAACACCGCCATTTGAAAAAGCAGGTGTCTTATACAGGCTTGAGTACAGAATCATTTATCCGTAGCCTCATCATGGGCCTTACCCTGTATCCACGTCCGCCTGATGAGTATGCCGAGATACGCCGCCAGCTCGCCGCCATCGGCAATAACATCAATCAGATCGCCCGCACAGTCAACGCCCGCGGCTTTGCCAGCGGTGAGGACATCGCCGCGATCACGGCGGCGCAGGAAACGATCTGGAACATCGCGGAGCGGCTGTGACATGGCATACACCAAGGTATTCGCCATCCGCGCAAGGCTGGACGACCGCGTGAAGTACGCTATCAATGGGGAAAAGACCGAGCTGGACGAGCGGATCGTCTACACCGCTGACCCGGAGAAAACCGATACTGTGCGCTTTGTGACCACGCTGAACTGCCGGTCTGCCGAAACCGCCTTTGCTGCCATGCAGAAAACGAAAAAGAAATACAAAAAGATGGGCGGCGTTCTCGGCTACCACTTCATCCAATCCTTTGCACCCGGCGAGGTGACGCCGGAGCAGGCCCATGAGATCGGGTGCGAGTTTGCGCGGCGATTATTCGGTGAGGATTTTGAAGCCGTCATCGGGACCCATTTAGACAAGGCCCATCCCCATAATCACATCGTGGTCAATTCTGTCTCCCGCACGGACGGCCACAAGTATCATTCCAGTCCGGAAAGCTACTACAACGATGTGCGCGGTACTTCGGACGAACTGTGCCGGGAGAACGATCTATCCGTCATTGCCCCGCAGGGCAAGGGCAAGCATTACGCTGAGTGGAAAGCGGAGCAGGGCGGCAAGCCTACCGTGCGCGGCGTGATCCGCGCCGACATTGACACGATCATTGGGCAAGCCTACACCTACGATTCCTTTCTCATGCTCCTGCGACGAAACGGTTACGAGGTACGCCGCAGCCCCAATCGGAAATACACAACGGTTAAGCCACCCGGCGCAAAGCGGGCTATTCGGTTGGACAGTTTGGGCGAGGGCTACACCGAAGCGGATATTATGGCGCGACTTTCCAAGCAACGGCACAGCGGCATGACCCCGCCGACCGTCACCCATGCCGTCAAGCGTTACCGCATGAAGGGCAAACTGGCAACCGTCCGAAAAAAGAAAATCACCGGCTTTCATGCACTCTATCTCCGCTACCTCTACCTGCTGCGTGGGGGCAGGCGGAAAAAGCTGCCGCCCAAGCTGCCCTTCTCCGTCAAGCGGGAGGTCATTCATTTGGAGCGGTATGAGCAGCAATTCAAATACCTTTTATCAAGCGGAATTACCACCGAAGCGGAGCTGGAGCAGCGTATCCGTGTGCTGGAGTGGGACATCCGCTTGCTGGAGGAACAGAGAAAACCACTTTATCAGGAAAGGAGGAACACCAGCGATGAAGAAGCACAAGCCAAGTACAGCGCGGAGATCCAACAGCAGACTGCCGCCTTGCGGGAGAAACGCCGGGAAGTGCGTCTGTGCCGCAGGATACAGGCAGACATTCCGAGGGTATCCCAGCAGTGCCAGCAGGCGCAGGCTGAACGGCAGGAAAATCTAAAGAACAAGGAGGAACACGAGCATGAGTACCAACGGTGAAACCGCTGACCTGATGGTGCGTGAGGGCATCCAGATCACCGAGAGTGCCCTCAAGCTGGCAGGGCTGGGGGCGAAAAATCTTGCTGCCCTTCTGATTGCCCTTGCCAATGACAATCAGAAGCTCGCCGGTAAAACCAACCTCAAGCGCCTGATCCACGACGGCGAGGAGCTGACCATCTTCTCCGTCAAGCAGGAGGACTTGAAGGGCTTTCAGATGGAAGCCAAACGCTACGGCGTCCTGTTTTACCCCATCGTCAATAAGGTGGAAAAGACCGGGACGGTGGAAATCATGGCCAAGGCAAGGGATGCCAAGCAGATCAACCGCATTTTTGAGCGCATGGGTTATCCCGCCCCGGTGAAGGAGGACGCTGCCACAAAAAAAGAGAACGCCCGCGCTCCGTCCGGGAACAGCTCCAAGGAGCGCGGGACTGGTGTGAGAGCGTCTACGGAACCGGCTGCGGAGAAGGCTGATGCCCGCCCCTCTGTCCGCAGCCGTCTGATGGCGCTGCAAGCCGCGGCGGAGCGGGACGGGACCGCCCCCACCAAGGACACCGTGCGGGAGGCCATTCAAAAGGCTATGCCTACGCGGGAATAATTTGATTTTGAGAAGGAGAAACAATCATGGCAAAGTTAGACGATTTGATCCAGCAGAAGCAGCAGAGGGACGAGGACTGGAAGAGCAGAAAGGCGGCGGAGCGTGAGGAATTGGGACAGCTTTCCGACGATGCGGTCATGCGTGTCACCAGTGAACCCGGCGCATACCTCCACTATCTGGATACGCAGGCCATCAACCCGCGATACAGCGCATCCAACGTGCTGCTGGCAATGGCGCAGAACCCGGAGATCACCTACATCAACAGCCTGGAGGTATGGAACCGCTTGGGGCGCAGCGTCAACCGTGACGAGAACGGCATGAAGATCCGCGTGTCGGACACCTATGTGAAGGACGGGCGGGAGTATCACGGTTATAAGATCGGGCGTGTGTTCGATATTTCCCAGACCCACGGCAAGGCCGGTGTTCCGGCGCTGAGCCTGAAAGACAATACGCCGGAAATGGATGCCGCCCTGCGCCGATTGCTGGACAGCTCCCCCGTTCCCGTGGTCACCAGCAGCACCATGTATCAGGACGCCGTTTATGATCCTAAGACGCAGAGCATTACGGTATCCAGCCGCCTGATTGACAGCAAGATCTTTGCGGCGCTCTCCCGTGAGATCGTCCACGCCGGTATCCATGACCACGGACGCTATCCTTATTACACCCGCGAGGATTGTGCCATGGACGCCGAGAGTGTCAGCTATATGCTCTGCCGTAATTTCGGCGTGGAGACCCCGCAGCCCGATGTGAGCCGCGTGGGGCAGGTGTTTGACGGCATGGAGGTGCAGGATCGCCGCGGCGTGGTAGACAGCCTGCAAAAGTATTTCCGCAAGCTGCAAAATGATATTCAGCGTGAGATCTCTCCGCAGGAGCGCAAGCAGCCGGAACAGAACCGGCCCGTTCGTTAAGAAAGAGAGGTATAATGTGAAAAAGAAACTGGAATTTGCACTCTGCACGGCGCTGATGCTGTGCAGCATGAGCGTCGCGGCGCTGGCCGCAGAACCCATGACAGAAGCCGATACGGTATCCACAATGATCTCTGCCGCAGATACGCTCCCCGGCATTTCCGCCTATCCCGCCGAGGTCAGAGCCAGCGAGGAAAATGGGATCTACCGATTAGAAAAGGTCTACTACCTGACCGCGAAGGACGATCCCGCTACGATCCCCACCGCTGACTTTGAGCGCGAGGGACGCACCTATACGCTCCTTGATTTGCTGAAAAATGACCAGACAGAAACGGACACGCGGGAGCATATCGAGGTGGTCACGCTGGAGAGCAAGACCAAAGATATGGCGGAAATTCTGAAAATGCTGGAACCGAAGCTGGAGGTCAAGACCGAGGACGGCTATGAGGGTATCCTTTCCCTTGACCACACTACCATTCAGGTGGAGGCAGCGGGCTACGGGACCAGCAGCCGCACGGTGACGGCGGAGCGCACCTATCCCAACCTCTCAGACGCGGATGTGTCCCTTGTTCCCAAGTCCGTGAATGAAAATGGCCGCACCCTGACTCTTGCCGATGTGAGCTGGCAGGAGGCGGCAGTCGATCCCACGGACGGCTATGACATTCCCATTCGCTATACCGCCGTGGCAAGCTACACCGGCACCGCCACCAGCAAATATGCCACCGGCTACACCGTCACGGCAGACTATAAGGGTGACGTCACCCGTACAAGCTGTGATACAGTGGTCTATACCGCCGTTTTTTCCAGTGTTGGGAATGCGGCAGTGAAAACCGGACGCAGTAATTTTAACTGGCTGTGGCTGCTGATCCCCGTGGGTGTGCTGGCGCTGGGCGGCTGCGGCTATGCCGGTTATAAGGGCTATCGCCACTACATCAATAAGAAAAGAGGGTACGCCGCATGAAAAAATATCTGACCACGCTGCTGGCCGCCTGCTGTATGCTGGCGGCTTTTTCCATGCCTGCATCGGCATTGGAGTATCACTTTGACGGCCCGGACGCAGGACTGTTCGGACGCCCCACCTCGGACGATACCATTTATGTCACGATGGACAAGCCTGTGAATACCGACCGGAGCAAAAACGCCGCCTACATCCCGCCTGCTTTTGGCTCGCCTACCTCTTATACGCTGAATGCCGGAGAGCTGCTGACGCCAAACCTTGTGAGCGGTTCGGCCACGGGAACGGTCAGCGGCACAGGCGGCGTGACCGTCCTGCCGCCCTCCACTTCCGGCAGCACCGGCGGAAACACCGGCTCCTACACGCCGGTAAAGTACACCGCGGTCACGAAAGACCTCTATTACAGCGGCGGCTACCTCGGTACACTGAAAATCCCCACCCTCGGCCTGTCTGTCAAGGTGTATCAGGGAACGGACGCGGACGCACTCCGCAAGGGCGCGGGTCATTTTGCCAACACTTCCATTTGGGAGGGCAATGTGGCGATTGCGGGCCACAATCGGGGCGTCAACAATCACTTCGGAAAGATTCACACCCTTGACATTGGGGACACCATCAAGCTGACCACCCAGCTCGGCACCCGCAGCTATGAGGTATATTCTGTCAGTAAGATCGGCGTGGATGATACCAGTGTCCTGAGCGACAGCACGGAGCACATCATCACCCTTGTCACCTGCGTGATGGATCAGCCGGATTACCGCTGGTGCGTGCAGGCAAAGGTCACTTGATTTTTTGACAACAAAAATGAGCCGCGCTATGCTGTATCTATCAAAACATAGGAGGTACAGACAATGAAGCGAGGAAGTTTTGCAGCCGGTTTTCTTACCTGCCTGTTGCTGACGGGCGTCACTACCACGGCCTTTGCTGCCGGGATCATGGCGGAGCGCAGCAATCACCGCATTTTTGTAGACGGGCAGGAGATCCAGATGGAAGCCTATGTTATCAACGGCAACAACTATGTGCAACTGCGGGACATCGGCAAGGCGGTGGGCTTTGAGGTCTATTGGGACAGCGCCAACGGCTGTGTGCAGGTGGAAAGCGGAAAGCCCTATACCGGAACCGCACCCCAGCAGACTGCCGCAGCCCTCACAGACGGTTCTCGGTATGTTCCCAAGGTGGGTGATGTGATCCGCTGCGACGATGGTACGGACTACACTATTAAAGATGTATCCCGCTGGGATAAAAACGCTTTTTCCAGCGCACCGCTGGGAGAACTGCCCGCAGCGACCTGCGACTGGAGCAAGCTGCCCCAGCCGGAAATGCCGCAGGCAGAAGCAAGGCATTTTGTCAGCGGCGGGCAGGACTACCTGTTCCAACGCAATCTCTATGAAACGCGCCGGATGCTCTATACACTGTATAACGCCATTGGGGAAAACCCGGAAACGTGGCAAAACGGCGCGCCCGTGAAGTTCCCCAGCGGGAATGATAAGGTGAAGATCAACCTGACCATTCCCGCAGATGTCACACCGCAGAGCTTTTGGCCGTGGCGCTCGGAGCAGATCACCGAGTTGTTTAATTCCTGCCCTCCGGGGACTTACTCTCTGGAGGCATGGAATGTCTACAAAAACGGCGTGTTTCAATACACTGAGTACAGCATCCATGTGAGCTGACAACTTCATATCTCAACGCGCGGGCGGTATGCGAAAGCATACCGCCTTCTCTATTTCCCAAAATCAATAAAAGGAGAAAATGCACATGAAAAAACGATTGGTTTCCATGCTCCTTGCGCTGGTAATGGTGCTGGGGATGCTCCCCGTCACGGCCCTTGCCGCCAGCAGCGAGGAGGAAGCCCTGGGCGAAGTCAATATTTACAACGGAGAGCAGAAGCTCTCCTACCTCTCCATCAACGGGCGAATCCGTGAGCTGATCTATACTTATTTCAACCATGTGGATGCCAACGGCAGGACGAAGGAGATCCCCGCGTACTGCATCAATCCGAATACAACGGGTGTGCCGCAGACTGTGGCCCCCGGCGAGAGTATCAAATACATCGCCAAGGAAAAAGGCAGCGATCCGAAGGTCATGGGCATCATCGCCAACGGGTATCCCACCCGCGGCCTTTCGGAGCTGAAGCTGGAAAACAAGTACCACGCCTACTATGCGACCAAGATGGCGCTGTGGTGCTATCTGCTGCCCAACTGGAACATCAACAATCTGAAGGTCAATCCCAACCTGACCGGCACGGAATTGCAGCGGGCGCAGGCTATTCTCGCCGCCGCCAAGGACATCTATGTGCGCGGCACGGCGTGGAACAAGATATACTCGCCCCGTGTTACCGCTGCCCCCGACCGCGACACCGCCTATGCCGTCACGGTGGACGGACAGCAGTACAAGCAGCAGGTATTCACCGTCCACTCTGACACATGGGTATGCAACTACGCCATCCGTGTCAGCTTCTCCGATCCCGCCTCTGTCCCTGCCGGAACGCGGATCGTGGACATGGAGAATAAGGACATTACCACCATCACCACATCAGGAACTGGGGACGGCTACGGCGGCAAATTCAAGGTGCTGTACCCTGCCGCTGCGGTGGCAGGCAAGACCGGCAGCGTCCAGTTGTCCTTTACCACTGATGTTTACAAATACGCTGTGTTCTATGCCACCTGCGCGGAGGTCAGCAAATACGGTCAGCTTCAGAACTATATGTGCGACACCGACCCCACTGTTACCATGCGGCTGTCCACATACAGCAATTACAGCGACGGTGAGAAAACCGAAGAACCCGACACCGGCCTGAAAATCATCAAGCTGGAGAAAGGCACGGCCACGCCGCTGAGCGGAGCCGTCTTTGAGGTGGTCGGTCCTGATGGAGCCACTGTTGGCACCTTCGCTACCGGCTCGGACGGCACCGTGACCATCCCTCTGACGCTGGCTGGCAACTACACCGTGTATGAGCGCGTGGCCCCACTGAACCATCTTATCAGTGATACGCCCGCGCAGAACATCAAGGTGGAGTATGGCAAGGTGGCGGAACTGACCTGCTGGAACGAGCCTTACGGCACGCTCCGCATTGAAAAGCTGTCCAACACCGGCGCACACCTGCCCGGAGCCATGGTACAGGTCAAGCACATTGAGAGCGGCGTGACCTACACCGCCGAAACCAATTTTGCGGGCTATGCCATTTTCGATGAGATCAAGCCCGGTGCGTATGAAATCCGCGAAATCACCGCCCCCTCCGGCTGGCTGAAGGACAACGCCACCTATACGGCTGCCGTAGCCACCGGCGAAACCACGACCTTTTCTCTCGTGAACAAGGAGCTGCCCGGTCTGCGGATCATCAAGTATGACCGCAAGAACATGGTAGCGATGGCCAATGTCACCTTTGAAATTTTCCGAGACAGCGTTTCTCTTGGCAAATTCCGCACGGATGAGTTTGGTGAAATTCTCTTGACGGACGCTGCCCCCGGCACCTACCGCGCCGTGGAGGTGGACACCGGCAGCGACGGTCACATCCTCAACACCACGCCGCAGGAGGTGGAGCTGTCTGCCGGCGACGGCATCAAGGAACTGCTGTTTTTCAACGATGTGAAGCCGGGACTGCGGCTGGTCAAGGTGGACAGCACCGATCCCAGCAAGGTCATTCCCAACGCAGTTTTTGAAATTAAGTCCGTGGCTGGTGATTACGGCCCCAAGGAATTTACCACCGACCAGAACGGCGAAATTGACCTTTCCAAGCTGCCCACCGGCGCGTATGTGGTGACGGAAAAATCCTGTGAGGGCTATGTGATCGACCAGGCGCAGCGCATTATCCAGCTCGACCCCAACGAGGACGCACAGTTTGTTTTCACCAATACCATCAAGCCCTCGTTACAGATCATCAAGACCAGCGCAGACGGCTCTCGACTGAAAAATGTTCATTTCCGTATCGCCAAGATCGAGGACGGAACGCACTACCTTGATCGTACCACCAATGAGCAGGGCGAAATTCTGATTGCTGATTTGGAACCCGGTGTTTACTCCGTCAAGGAAACCGCCACGGATTCCTCTCATATCCTCGACCTGCGGGAGTATCACATGGAGCTGTTCGCAGGCCGAACCAGCACCCTGACCATTGAAAATCAGAAGCGACCCAACCTGACCGTGTATAAGCACGATGCCGACACCGGCGAGCCGATTGCGAACACTGTGTTTGAAGTCCGGGCGGCAGACGGCCATAGCGTTGACCAAATCAAGACGGACAGCGAGGGCAAAGCGGAACTGAAAAATCTGCTGCCCGGTGTGTATGAGATCTCTGAAAAATCCGTGCCGTCCCCCTATCTGCTGGATGCGCCCTCTCAGCTTGCCACGCTCTATCCCAATCGAGACCACGCCGTTTATTTTGAAAATCACCAGAAACCCAATTTGACCGTCAAAAAGGTGGACAGCGTGACGGGAGATCCCTTGCAGGGTGCGAAATTCCATGTTACCTACGCCAGCAACAATACCGGCAGCGGTGAGATCAACGACCTCGGCACCTACTACACCGGCGAGAACGGCCAATTCCAACTCACCGGTCTGCGGGACGGCTGGTACAAGGTAACGGAGCAGGAGCCGCCCACAGGCTATTCCATCAAGGAGGCCACGCAGGAGGTCTATATCCAGTCCGGCACTTCCAAAGTGCTGACCTTTGAGAATATCCCACTGTCTGCGCTGGTGGTGTGGAAGTATGATTCCGTCACCGGCGAAGCGGTGAGCAACGCCGTATTTCAAATGAAATACCTCGGCGGCACCACCGGCACTGGCGGCACAGTCATCGGCACCTACAAGACTTCCGCCAATGGCAGCTTTACCGTGACGGGGCTGAAGGAAGGCACTTACATCGTCGAGGAGCTTGCCAGTGACAGCGGCCATGTGATCGACACCGCACCCCAGACCGCCTACATCAGCGGCAAGCAGCAGGATGTGGTGCAGCTCTATTTCGGCAACAGCCCCAAGGGCAGCCTGCTCGTCAAGAAGATCGACAGCGCGACACACGCGCCGCTCTCCGATGTAGAATTTTTTGTGACCACTGCGGACGGAACGGTGGTGGGCGACGCCAACGGCAAATTCGTGACGGACAGCGCAGGCAGCTTCACAATCAGCAATATCAACCCCGGCACAACGCTGGTGGTAAAAGAAACCCGCGCCAAGAGCGGCTATGTACTGGACGATACGCCGCAGACGGCCACCATCAAAGCGGGCCAGACGGTGACGCTGGAGTTCCGCAACGCGCCGAAAGGCTCGCTCATCATTGTAAAGAAGGACGCTGTGACCGGCAAGGCACTGCAAGGCGTGACTTTTACCGTCACTACTTCCTCCGGCCAGTTTGTCGCGGACGCTGAGGGACAGATCAGCTCCAACGGACTCTATTACACCGATGAAACCGGTAAAATCATTCTCTCCGGGCTGGCTCCCGATACCTATGTGGTAACGGAAACCGCAACGATCCCCGGCTATGTACTGGACAGCACCCCGCAGACCGTGGTGGTCAATGCCAACGACACGCAGACGCTCACCTTTACCAACAAACCCATTGGCGGCCTTATCGTTATCAAGAGCGATGAGGACAGCGGCAAGCGCATCTCCGGCGTTCAGTTTGAGGTGCGTAAGATGAACGACGAGATTATTGGCAGCTACACTACGGACAATAATGGTGTGATCCAGCTTCCTGAACTGGAAAGCGGCTGGTACACCGTGACGGAACTGAAAGCCGCGTCCGGCTACCTGCTGGATACCACGCCCCACCGCATTGAGGTCAAGGACGGGCAGACGGCCACGCTGGAGATCACCAACCACAAGTCCTCCCGCATTTTGCTCCACAAGGTGGACAAGGCAACAGGCAAGGGCATTTACGGCGCGGTGTTCCTGCTGTACGACAGCAGTCACAACCCCATCGGGGAGTATGTCACCGATCAGGACGGCTATCTCTATGCCGATGAAGGGCTGGAGGATGGCCGCTACTATCTGCGTGAGATCAAGGCGGCACCGGGGTATGTTCTGGACCCAGAGCTGAAAACCATTTATGTCCGCTACGGCTCCACCACAGAAATTGAGTGGAGCAATACCGCGGAGTGCGGTCAGATCCAGATCATCAAGAAATCCGCAGACGATAACGCCACCAACGGCCTGCCTGCCGGGACGCTGCTGGAGGGCGCGGTGTTTGAGATCTACGACAAGGCCGGTAATGTGGTGGACACCATCAAGTCCGACCGGAACGGGCGCGCCGTGTCCAAGACGCTGCCCCTGTCCCGCTATACCGTCCGTGAGATCAAAGCGCCTGCGAATTACTCCATCAGCCCCACAGTGATGACCGCCTATCTGGAGTTCAACGGGCAGATCGTCACCTTTGAAGTGCAGAATACCAGCGTTTCCACAGGGGTATCCATTAAGAAAACCGGCCCTGTGCAGGCTGTCCCCGGTCAGCCGATTCGCTACGTGTTCTCACAGATCAAGAACAGCTCCAACGTTGCCCTCGACTCCTTCTATTGGCGCGATCAGCTTCCCGCGCAGGTGACGCTGAGCAAAATCGTCACAGGCAGCTACAACCAGCCGCTTTCCTACAAGGTGGTCTATAAGACCAACCTTTCCGGGGACTACCGCACCTTGGCGGACAATCTCTCCACCAGCAAGGTTTATGTGCTGGATGCCCGTCCTGCTGTCCTTGGCCTTGCCGCCAACGAGCGTGTTACCGAAGTCATGTTTGTGTTTGGAAATGTAAAGGCGGGCTTTGCGCAGGTGGAAACGCCGTACATCTACGCCACGGCCCACAGCGGTCTTGCCAATAATTCCAGCATCGTGAATGTAGCGGATGTAGGCGGTCTTTACAATGGGCAGTGGATTCAGGCAGTGTCCCGCTGGCTCACTACCGTCTACACCAAAACAACGGTGAAGCTGCCCAAGACGGGGTACTAAGCCTTGCGGCAGAATGACTTTCGCAGCGCCGCCCCTGTGTGGGCGGCGCTTTCCCCGTTGGTCCTCTGGCTGGCGGCAATCGCCGCCTATGCCTACGAGGACGGCATGAACCTCTTTCAATGGATGGGGCGTTTCAGCCAAGTGCTGGAGCGCCCCTTTTCCATAGGCTGGACGCCCTACACACTGAAATGTATGCTGGGGAGCCTGCTGCTCTACGGCTGCGGCCTCGCGCTTTACTACTCCAGCCGGGAGAACCGACGACCGGGCGAGGAATACGGCAGCGCTAAATGGGGCAATCCCAAGGAACTGAACCGGAAGTATATGGATCACCAGCATAAGGACGCCAATATCATTTTGACTCAGCGCGTCCGGCTGGGCATGGACGGCTACGTCACCCAGCGCAACATGAATGTTCTGGTCATTGGCGGCTCCGGCAGCGGCAAGACCCGCTACTTTTGTAAACCGGGCCTCTATTCGGCCAATTGCTCCTATTTGGTCACCGATCCCAAAGGGGAACTGCTGAAGGCTGCGGGGGGCCTTCTTCTGTCTCTCGGCTATGAAGTGCGGGTATTCAACCTCATCGACCCCGAACAGTCCGACTGCTACAATCCCTTCGTCTATGTGCGGGAGGAAAAGGATGTGCTGTCCCTCATTGACAACCTCATTAAGAACACTACGCCCCGCAACGCCTCCAGCAATGACCCCTTCTGGGAAAAGGCTGAGGTTGCGCTGGATTCCGCACTCATGCTCTACCTCATCCATGAAGCGCCGCAGGATGAGCAGAACTTTGAAACCATGATCTACATGATGAATTTTGCCGATGTGCGGGAGGAGGACGAGCAGTACCGCAGTCCTCTGGATATGCTGTTCCGGGCCTTGGAGGAGGAGCAGCCCGCCCATGTTGCCGTGAAGCAATATAAGGTTTTCAAACAAGCTGCCGGTAAGACCGCAAAATCCATTCTTGTAACGGCTGCTGTCCGGCTGGCGGCCTTCAATATTCCGCAGTACGCCGCCATGACCTCAATGGACGAGATGGACTTCGGCAGTCTCGGCGAGCGCAAGCGCGCCATCTTCTGCGTGATCCCTGTCAATGACAGCAGCATGAATTACCTTGTGGGTATGCTTTATACGCAATGCTTTCAGGAGCTTTACCGCCGCGCGGATCTGAAATACAACGGGCGGCTGCCCGTCCCCGTGCGGGTGCTTCAGGACGAATGGGCCAATGTAGCGCAGCCGGAGAGCTATCCGAAGATTCTCGCTACCTGCCGCAGCTACAACATCGGGCTGAACATCATCGTGCAGAATGTGCAGCAGATCAAGGCGCTGTACGAAAAGGAACACGAGAGCATCATCGGCAACTGCGACACACTTTTATTCCTTGGCGGCGGCAACGAGCCCGCTTCGCTGGAGTTTATCGTAAAGCTGCTGGGCAGGGAGACGCTGGCTACCCGCACACGGGGACTGACCAAGGGACGGAACGGCTCCAGCACCACGAACTACCAGCAGACGGGCCGCGACCTGATGACCATTGATGAAGTGCGAAAATTGGACACCAACAAAGCGATTTTATTCATCCGCGGTGAGGACCCGGTGATCGACCGGAAATATAACCTCAAGCGCCATCCCAACATCAAATTGACCTCGGACGGCAAGGCAAAGCCATACATCCACAAGCCGCAGGGCGCGCCGAATTATGCGCTGCCCGACCTGCCCTATGCGTTCAAATCACTGGACGATTACGAATTTATTGATACGGAGGATACAGAACATGAATCTGAACAAGAAGGACCTTTGGAAACCGATGGAGCCGAATAAGGTGAAGCGGTGCTATTGGACGGCGGCTGGGGCTGCTGCCCTCTGCCTCTGCTGCGCCACGCCAGCGATGGCGGCAGGCAGCGATCCGCTGGATATTGTAAATAACCTTTCCGATTTTATCTTCAGCATCATCAAGGCGCTGGGCGTGATCATTCTCGGCTGGGGTATTGTGCAGGTGGGTATGTCGATCCAGTCCCATGATGCCAGCCAGAGAACGCAGGGCTTTCTCTGCTTGTTTGGTGGTCTGATGATCGCCTTTGCAAAAGAAATTCTGACCGCCATCGGCGCGATCTGATGAAAAGAGCCGGGTGATACTGCCTTGCGGCGGATCTCCCGGCTCCCTTGCGGGAGGTGATTATATTTGGATAACAACTGGATCGTAGAAAACCTGACCAACGCCTTTGGCGTTTGGAACAGTAAAATGACGGAAATGTGGTCGCTGCTGACGGAATCGCCCCAGACCTTCAAGGGCGGCACCATCTGGCAGACCATTGTGACCATCAACGGCGGGATGCAGGCCATCGGCTACGGGCTGCTGGTGCTGTTCTTTGCCATCGGTATCTTTCGCAGCGCTTCCGGCTTTCGGGACTTTCAAAGGCCAGAGCACTTGCTGCGGCACTTTATCTACTTTGTGCTGGCAAAGCTGGGTATCACCTACGGTATGGACTTGCTGGTAGATGTATTTGATGTGTGCAACGGCATTGTGGCAACGGCGGCGGGCAGCGTAGGCGGATTGACCGGCGCATCCGTGGCGCTGCCGCAGGAGATCGCAGACGCCATCGGAGATGTGGGCTTTTTGGCAAGTATCCCCCTTTGGCTGGTGACGCTGCTGGGAAGCCTGTTTATTACGGTGCTGGCTTTTATTATGATCCTCACCGTCTATGGGCGCTTTTTCAAAATCTATATGTACGCCGCGCTGTCCCCGGTGGCACTGGCATCCTTTGCCGGAGAGGGGACTTCCCACTTTGGCAAGGCGTTTCTGCGGAGTTATGTGGGCGTGTGCATGGAGGGTGCGGTGATCGTTCTGGCCTGCATCATCTTTTCGGCCTTTTCCTCCAGCGGTACGCCGGTGGTGGATAGCAGCGCATCTGTGGTGACGCAGGTGTGGAGCTATTTGGGCGAGGTCATATTCAACCTGCTGGTACTGGTGGGCTTGGT
>ERZ824978.2649-NODE-2649-length-15062-cov-3.394949_pt1 | contig 15062 bp, 13 predicted proteins | sample MGYA00519860_ERZ824978 | MGnify/ENA primary metagenome ERZ824978 (study PRJEB31778, sample SAMEA3449184) | human gut metagenome | biome: human gut; feature: human-associated habitat; material: faeces | place: United Kingdom | collected 2010/2012 ... | reverse complement strand
ACGGTGATTTACATGGCGGCGCTGTCGGGCGTGGATCCTGAGCAGCACGAGGCGGCGGTGATCGACGGCGCGAGCCGCTGGCAGCGGCTTTTGCACGTGGATCTTCCGGCAATCGTGCCGACGATTACGATCACGCTGATTCTCCGGTGCGGATCGCTGATGGGCATCGGATTCGATAAGGTATACCTGATGCAGAACGATTTGAACCTCCGCGCGAGCGAGGTGATCGCGACGTATGTTTACAAGGTCGGTCTTGCAGCGGGCGGCGGCGATTTCTCGTATGCGACGGCGATCGGGCTGTTCAATTCGGTAATCAATCTGATTTTGCTGGCGACGGTGAACGCCATTTCGCGCAGGATCAGCGATACGAGCTTGTGGTAAGGGGGGAGACGCATGAAAAACAGGGGCGCATCCGGAATTGACACTGCGCGGGGCGACCGGACGTTTTACGCGATCGTGAATGCGATCGTGGGCGTGTTTATGCTGATCGTGCTGATTCCTCTGGTCAATATCGTGGCTTCGTCATTTTCATCGCCGGGCGCGGTAAGCTCCGGCAAGGTTCTGTTCTGGCCGGTAGAATTCTCGCTGGACGGTTATAAGACTGTGTTCCAGAACAAGATGATCGGAACGGCGTATTTCAATACGTTCTTCTATACGATCGTCGGAACGATGATCAATCTGGCAATGACGATGATGGCGGCGTATGCGTTGGCACGGAAGAATTTGCCGTACAAGGGATTTTTCATGTTCCTGTTCACATTTACGATGCTGTTTTCGGGCGGAACGATTCCGAATTATATGCTGATCGTGAATCTGAAGCTGTATGATACCCGCTGGGCGATGCTGCTGCCGGGCGCAATCTCGGTATACAACATGATCATTGCGCGAACGTTTATTCAGAATATCCCGAACGAGCTTTACGAAGCCGCTTCGATTGACGGATGCAGCGACGCGCGGTATTTCTTCACGATGGTGATTCCGCTTTCGGTGACGCTGCTTTCGGTGCTGACGCTGTATTACGCGGTTGCGCATTGGAATTCGTACTTCGACGCGTTTCTGTATCTGACGAATCGCAAGCTCTATCCGCTTCAGATCGTGCTGCGCGAAATTCTGATTGCAAATTCGATCAACGCCAACGAGGTGGTTGACGATCTTACGATGTCGGCAAAGCAGGGCATGGCGGATTTGCTCAAGTTCTCGCTGATCATCGTTTCGAGCTTACCGGTGCTGGTGCTGTATCCGTTTGTGAAGAAGTATTTCCTGAAGGGCGTTATGATCGGCGCGCTGAAGGGCTAAGGAGGATGAATATGGGCTTTCGTCTGGAGGATTTGCATGTGCATTCGCACCTTTCGTCCTGCTGCATGGACGAGCGAATGACCCCGAACGCGATTCTTGCATTTGCCGAGGCGCATGATTACGCGTCACTGTGTCTGACCGATCACCTGTGGGATCGCGCCGTGCCGGGCGCTTCCGGCTGGTATGCGCCGCAGGATATCGATCATGTGCGTTCGTCGCTGCCGCTGCCGAAGAGCGAAAAGCTGCCGTTTTATTTCGGCTGCGAAACCGAGCTTCCGGCAAACGGCATTCCGGCGTTGGCGCGGGAACATTTTGAGCTGTTCGATTTCGTGGTGATTCCGCCGAATCATATGCATATGAAGGGGCTCGTCCGCCCCGAGGGCGTGGATACGCCGAAGAAAATGGCGGATTGCGTGACCGATCGGCTGGAAAATTTGCTGAATCTGGATTTGCCGTTTGAAAAGATCGGCATTGCGCATCTGACGGGGCATCTGATGTTTGCCGAAGGCTCGGTCGCGGACGTGATTCGCGAAATGGATTCTAAACGGCTCGAGCGCATCTTCCGCGGCTATGCCGAAGCAGGCGCTGGCATCGAATTGAACGCCTCATCGTTTCCTGAATGGGAGACGCGCAGCGAAGACTTGCTGTCGATCTATCGGGTTGCGAAGGAAGCGGGCTGCAAATTCTATGCCTGTAGCGACGCGCACGCGATCGAGCAGTTGAATGTGGTTCCGAATCTGATTCCCGAGATTGCAAAGCGACTCGGACTCACAGAGGACGATCAGTACCGGATCCCGAAAAAGTGATTTGCGCGCGTACAAGCGCGGATCAAAATTAAAAGGAGGAATCTCATGATGAAACGTTTCCTTACTCTCATGATTGCGCTGCTGCTCGTGCTGTGCGCAATCCCGATGGCGGCTTCTGCGGAAGAGCGCCCGACGCTCACGATCCTGATGGCGCAGGATACCTACGTCGAGGATTATGAGACGAACGCGTTTACGAAGTTCATCGAGGATTCGATGAATGTCAATCTCGATTTCGTGCTGCTGCCCGCGTCCGACGCGTCGGACAAGCTCGCAGTCATGATCCAGTCGGGTCAGGAACTGCCGGACATCATCAACTACTCCCTCGACGTGACCACGACCTACCGCTATGCGCAGGCCGGCGCGATCATTCCGCTGAACGATTACTATGAGACGCTCGGCGACAATGTCAAGAAGGTTGAAGAGCTGGTTCCGGGTATCTATGAATACATCCGCTGCCCCGACGGCAACCTCTATTCCATTCCGATCTATACCAAGGGTCTGCATGACGAGCACAAGTATAAGATCTGGATCAACAAGGTATGGCTCGACAACCTGAAGCTCGAGGTCCCGACCACGACCGAGGAGCTCTACACCGTGCTCAAGGCGTTCAAGGAGCAGGATCCCAACGGCAACGGCATTCAGGATGAATACCCGCTCGTCGGCGGCACCGGCTGGAGCCAGGATCCTACGATCTACCTGATGAATTCGTTCATCCATACCGACGACGGCGATCGCCTGATCGTTGAAGACGGCAAGGTCGATGTGGTGTACAACCGCGAAGCGTGGAAGAAGGGTCTGGAGTATATGCGTCGCCTGGTCGACGAGAAGCTGCTCGATCCCATTTCCTTCACGCAGGATGATTCCCAGCTGCGCGCGATGGCGAACAACGAAGGCACCTGCATCGTCGGCGCGTTCGCATTCTCTTCCATCACGCTGATGCCCGTTGCGACCGGTGAATGGGTGCACGATTACGTATGCCTCGCGCCTGTAGAGGGTCCGGACGGCGTGCGCCTCGCGTATTATCAGCCCACGATCCCGACCAACCGCTGGTTCATCACCGCGGATTGCAAGGATCCGGAGCTGGCGTTCAAGGTTGGCGATTTCATGTTTGATCCTACGGAAGAAGTGTTCCTGCGCGCGCGCTTCGGCGTTGAAGGCGAACACTGGTCTCGCCCGCAGGAAGGCGATGTGACTGCGTGGGGCGACGAATCCCCGCCGATGTATCGTCAGGACATCAACATCTGGACCGTTTCCCAGAACGCGCACTGGCGCAACAACGCGCCCCTGTATGCCGATAAGGCTTCTCAGGGCGGCGTTTACAGCGAAGAGCTGTCCTGGTGGGATAAGCCGATCTCCGAAGGCGTTATGGCGTACGTCGCGTGCGATCCGGCGCCCGGCACGTTCGTTCCGACGCTGAACTTCACCGAGGAAGAGACCGATGAGATCAGCGAAATCCGCGCGACGCTCAAGACCTATGTCAAGGAAAGCATGATTCGCTTCATCACCCGCGACATGGATCTGGACACCGAGTGGGACAAATACGTCGAAGAGCTGAACAATATCGGCGTAGAGAAGTTCGTAACCGTCTGCCAGCAGGCGTACGATCGCATGTACAAGTAATCCAATTCCAAATTCCAAAGGGGCGGAATCCGAACGATTCCGCCCCGAGTTTTTTCTATCCGCGTTCCTGCCGCGGCTTAAGAGACTTTATTTTATACACAAGTCCTTGTAATGCGGATTCCGTTTGCAGATATCTGTATGTACCTGAGTTGCCGACCGTTTCCAAGTATGTACTACTCGACCGACCGGGAATCATCTACATCAACCTTTCCTGTAAATCAAAAGGGATCATTCTGATCATCGCTTCTGAATCGAACGACCGACTGCCTCAGTTCCCCAGCGCCTGATTCGACAGGAAGCCTGCGTTATGCGTGGGCTTCCGATTTTCTATCTTCCACGCTTTTCTGATCCGCTTCATTCGCTCGCTGGCGGGCGATTGCCGCTGCGGACTGATAGCTGGAAAGCTGAACGGCAGGATTGCCGGCAAACATATGGGCAGTACTCATCATTAGGCTCTTTCCCGTTTCATTCATGGAACGATACAGGGTCAGGAGTTCTTTTTCTTCTACACCTATACCTTCAAACTGCCTGCCGTAGTTGCGATCAGTAATGGATGGTCTGACAAGGTAATCGAGTTCCACGGAGAAATAGTCAGCAAGTTTGATAAGCGTACTGATCTTCGCTCCTTCGTAGCCTTTTTTGAACCATCCATCTATTGTTGTATATGGAATTCCACAGGCTTCCGAAAGAGTATGTCTGTTCAATTTTTGCTCCTGCATAAGCAGGTTAACCTTTTCCAAGAAGTCCATACCATCCCTCCGATTGCCGTGTTCCCATTTAGATTTCAACATGATTACAAATGCTTTTCTTGCCTCAAGCGTGGATTTCCGCTTTATTACCTTCTGCACTATCATGATCCGCTTCATTTGCCCGCTGGCGAGCGATTGCCGCTGCGGATTGATAGCTGGAAATTGCATCGAAGATCTCTCCGGTCGTTTGCTGCGCCTGCGTTTCTTGAGGCATTACTCGCTCGAGTTCGTAATCGACAACCATTTTCACAAGCCCTTGCCCGTAGGGATCGAGTTTGTCGAACTTGTGGGCAATTTTCATCGCTTCTGCAGACGGCAGCCAATCGTATTCAGTACCCAATAAATAATCGCCGGATACATTCAATGCCTTTGCAATCGCATTGATTTTCAATGAGTCAGGCTCGCGCGTTCCTTTTTCATACCCCGTAACCGTACTCTTTGCAACGCCGATCATGTCCGCAAGCTGTTGCTGCGTGCATTCTGCTTTAAGACGCGCCTGTTTGATACGCTCGCCGATCGTCATTTTCTTCACCTCGATTCTATTATATCTGCCAGAACTCCAAATGTCAACGAAAAGTTCTCGATTTGCAAACATTTTATTGCAAAACCCATTGACAAGTTTGCAATACGCAGCTATAATTGCGTTACAAGGTTGCAAAACGCAAAGCTAAATACAAATGGAGGTGACACGATGTTTCCAAATCTTCTCGGGCAAAAGGCATTTCACAAAATGTCCAACGACGATATGGCAACGGTAATCGGAGTGAGCCGCGTATCATTTGAAAATAAAATGAAAACCGGCAAATTCACTGTACGCGAAATTAACGCTTACATTCGATTTTTCAAGAAACCGTATGATTACCTCTTCGCCACCGACGACCAAAGCGCGTAAACGCATTCCTGACGAAAAAGACGATTTCAGTATGTAACAATGCAATCGAATTAAAACCCACTGCTTATAAGCGGTGCGAAGAAGGAGGCGAACAACGAGTAATGGATAAAGCGCAGCGCGTATTGATCTGGGAATTGCACTTTATTATTGGCTTTCTGTCTGCTTATAGGTGTAGGCGTTTTTGTAGGTTTTGCCGCCCGCCGCAGTGCTTACGCCGGTCACGCGTTTGGACGCGTCATAGGTATAGTTCACCGTCTGACCGGTCGGGTCGGTGACGCTCTCGAGCGTGCCGTCCTTCGGATTCACGGTCTGGCTGACCACATTGCCGCGCGCGTCCTTCGTCGAGGCGGGGTAATTGCCGTTTTCGGTATACGTGCTCTCGGTTCGGATGAAGGGATTGGCGTTTTCGGGGGCGCTTTCGGTGAAGGTTTTGAAGTTCAGGCGGCGGGTGTTCACGCGGTTGCCGTAGGCGTCGTAATCGTGGTATTCGGTCACGTGCATCGGCGTGCGGGTGCGCAGCGGGAGATGTTTGGACTGCGCGGCTTCGTCGGGACCGTAATAGGCGAGGTAATAGTTTTCCTCCTTGTCCTCGCGGCCGGGCTGAACATAGGTAATCGCGTTGTCCGCCGAATCGTAGGTCGCCTTGGACTTCTGGCCGGTCAGCGCGCCGGTGGAAAGGACGTTGCCGTCGCCGTCATAGGCGAAGCTCGCGCCGAACGCCTCGCGGTGCAAAAACACGTTCGTGAACTGCGCGGTATTGCAGTTCGCAATGTAATAAAGATACAGCGCCGCCTGCTTGTAGTCCGCGGTGGCGACGACTGCGCCGCACGCCTGCTGCCAGCCGACCCATTCGTCGTTGAACGGGCAGGTGCCCGCGTTGTACCACGTGCCGTCCAGCTTCTGAAGATCCAGCGACATCATGAATCCGCGCGCGTGCGTCGTCGCGTTCGGAATCGATTTGCCGTTTGCCCAGCTGCCCATTACGAACACGTCGCCCGCCTTGCCCTGCGTCTGAATGTTCTGCAGGAAGCCGACCAGCGGCTTGCTCGGCTGACCGATGACCTGCGCGTAATTGCCCTCGAGCATTGCGGGGAAATCGCTGCCGGGCGTCATTACGCCGGTGTTCGTCTCCGCCAGATTGTCCGCGCCGGACATCCAGTCGAGCGGCAGCGTCTGCGCGCCGCTTGCATAGGTATAGCGGAAATCGCCGTTGGAAACGAGATTGAACGCGTTCGCGACCACGCCGGTTTCCAGCTGCGGGCACGCAAACCACGCCGTGCCGGAGCTTGCATTGCAGACCAGCTCCACATACGCTGAAGCGGCGGCGTTCAGCGGATTCAGCGTTACGCGAACGCGATCCCAGCCGTCCGTGGGCAGCTCGTTGCCGACTGCCGCGTCGGTCGAGCCGGTCAATCCTTCGCTGACTGCCGCGGTAAACGCGCCGGAGGATACGGGGCGAATGCGCAGGAACGCGCTGCCGTTCAGCGCGCTGGTTTTGACGTACGCGGAAAGCGTAAACGCCCTGCCCGCTTCGAGCGAAACCTGCTGGCGGTAAATTACTTCGCCCGCGGCGGTGTTCGTCATCTTCACGCTCGGACAGCTCAGGCAGATGTTCGCGCTGTCCGCCGCGACCGTGCCGCCGAGGGCGGAGTCCGTCCATTCCGCGCTGAAATCCGGACGGCGCAGGCGGTTCACAATTGCCTTGCGGAGCTTGGATTCCTCGGAGGGCTTGTTTTCAATGCCGCTTGAAAACTTCGTGAACTTCGCAAAGCCCAGATCGTCGCGCACACAGATCACATTGCCCGAATCATTGAACTGATAGTACAGTTTCTTGCCCGCGTCGGAGGACGTATTCTCCACGGCAGTAACCTCCGTGGTCATCGCGCCATAGCGGAACAGCTGCTTTGCGCCGGACTTCACGACCGCGCCGCCTGCATTCGTTGCCACGCTTTCCACGGAGAGCACGCGCCGCGCGTCGTCCGTCGCCGCATTGCCATAGAGGGAAACCGGCTCATAGCCGATGCGCACCTGAACGCCGTCGTAATTGCGCGCGCCGGTCAGCAGTTTGGTACTGCCTTCATACGAATAGGTCGTATGCGGATTCGTTCCGCCCAGATCGCTGTAGCGAACGCCGGTCAGGCGGCTGGAACTGTCATAGGTATAGAACACTTCCCGATACGCGCCGTCCTCCGCCGCGGGAATGCGAATGGAAGAAAGCAGTCCGCCGGCATTATAGGAAAACTGCGTGGTGCGGCCCACCGCGTCGGTAATCCTGTCCAGACGGCCGGCGAGCTCGTAACCGCTGACATAATAATAGGTAGAAACATTGCCGATTGCGTCCGTCGTCGCCTCCAGCCACGCAAGACCCGCCTGCACGACGTTGAAGCGCATACCGTTGTTCATCTTGTCGAAGATAAAGATCTTCGTGCCGTCCGAGCTGAACGACATCTTCAATCCCATGCCCTCGAGATCCTTATACGGCTGCGAGCCGGACCAGTCAAAGAAGTGCTCCGTGCCGTCGCCGTCCTCCCAGATCAGGTAATTGTGGTCGTTCAGCGTGAGCATCGTGACCTTCTGATGCGCGTCGGTCTTCCAGCCGAAGCCGCAGTTATAGGTGTTCGCAGTGGAGAGACAGCTGTTGTAATAGTGATTGACGGAAACCGGGTTGCGATTGCCGGTCATGACGGTATCGGAATGTGCCAGCACCATATTGCCGTTGAACAGGTCGGTATAGACCGTGCCTGCACGCCCGGCGCTGCGCTGCTCATACTGCCACCAGTCCTCGATACCGGCGTGCGAAATGTAGTTGACGTAGATCACCGGCGCATACTTCGAGGAAGCATCGGAGGAATACAGCTCGGAATAATCCGTGCCGGGCGTGTAATCCGCGGGACGGAACGCCACGCCGTTGTTGTTGCTGACGCCGTTTTCATCGCGGGTGCACCATTTGCGGTACAGGTTCGTCAGGTCGAAATTGAGGCGGCCGCTGCTCGCGCTCTTGACGCAGTCGAGGGCTTCGCCGGAAACATTGCCCGCGTTGGGATAGGGAATGAAATTGTCCCAGTCCACCGTCTTCGATTCCCACGGCTTCAGGATTTCATACGCGCCGATGTATTTCGACGAGCTGGACGACCTGACCGCCATCTGCAGCACCGCCTGAATCACCGTGTCGCTCGCCTTCGGAATGGCGAGAATGTTGAACTTCAGCAGCGCGACATGGTAATTGCCGGACTTGACGCCGAGCTTCAGATACGCATCCGTATAGGGATGCGCCGTGCTGCCCTGGCGGATGGTCGTGTCCTGAATGGTCAGCGCCGGGCGTCCGGAATGCACCACCGGGTCGATGGTCAAGGGATAGACCGCGTCGTTCATGAACAGCGGATCGATGCGGTATTCCATGCGAACGTATTCGCCCGCGTCGGTAAGGACGATCTCCGCGAGCGTCTCTTTGCCCTCCGCGTCGTATACCAGCGGCGTGTCCATCCTGAACGCGACCGCGCCGGACTGCGCGTCCTTCACCAGCAGCTGCGCCGAATCGGTCGCTTCGTAGTCAAACGCCTTCGGCAGACGAATCGCCGCGCGGGAAAGCGCTTCCGCATTGGCGAGGATAATATCCTCCTTTACGCGGTCGCTCGCGAGCGTATAGCGCACGGATACGCCGGGCAGCACGTTTTCATAGGTGTTTTCCGATTTCAGCTGGGCGATATCGCCGCGCTGCTCCTGTGCGGTTTCGATTTCCGCGGTAAGATCCGCGGCTTTGAGACTTTCCACCGTCCTGCCGACGAACTTCGGCATAGCCTGCGCCTGTGCAACCAGGCGCTCCTGTTTCAGCTGTGCGCCGGTGCGGGCGACGGCGAGTACGGGCTGCGCCTCCTGTTCGAAGCGCCACGCAAACGTGCTGCCGTTTTCGGTGATGGACGCCATGCTGCCGCCGTCCGCCTGCTGCGGGAATTCCACCCGCATACGCCCCGCGCGATTGCGGAGCACGCGGCGCCCCTGCGCCGTGATTGCCGATTCGAGCGTGTTGTCGATTTCCTGCCAATGCCCTTCCGAATCGCGGAAGTGAACGGGCTGGGAATAGACCACCGCCTGATGGCGATTCGCGCCCAGATTGAAATGCTTGACGTTTTCGTCGCGCAAAGCAACCTCTTCCGTGCCGGGCGCATCCTCATACAGCCGATTCATCCGCGCCTGCATCTGCGTTTCCGACGCGCCCGCACGTTTCTCCTTCCTGAAAATTTCGTTCATTTGGTTTCTCCTTTTCTGATTGTTTTTTGATTGTTTCTCGCCGATGTTTCATTCGACGAGAAGGTCGTAAAAGTGTTCCGGAATCAGCTGCCGTTCGACATGCTGTCCAGCTTGTTCTGGATCTTTTCGATCCCGCCCTCGATGTTGTCGCTCAGCCGTTCAATGGTTTCCTGATAGCGGTCTTCGCGCTCCTTGTTTTCCTTCAGCATTCGGAAAAACAGGTAGATGTACAAAGCCGCCCAAATGCCCTGGCTGATGCCCAGCTCGAGGATTTTGCTGATGCTCTCTTCCATGAGAAGCCCTCCTTTCCGTTGATTTCAGTTCCCTAGATCATGGGAACCACCCCCTTTTGCGGGAATTGCGGCATTCACGCCGCGCCGTCCGCGGAAGGATTGCCCAGCGGCTTCAAAAGCTGGAACTGCTCCGCAACGATCTCCGCGCAGCGCAGCGTTTCTTCCGTGCGATACACCGTTCGCTGCGTGAGATACCCAGCCACGCTGACGAGCTGACCGCGCCGGAGCCTGGTCTGCGCCCAGAGCGCCGTCTTGTGCCACGCGCTGACGCGGTAGTATTCAAATCGCGTTTCGCCGGAACGGGTTTTGTGACGAACGCCCAAGCGGAAGGTCAGGTGCGGAACCTCGCCGGGTTCCATTTTGAAAGCGGGCTCGCTGGCAATCATGCCGTCGATGTACAGTCGGTTCATTGAAAATCTCCTTTCATTTTCCGGGCTCAAGGCTCGCGTATTTCATGCTGACCCAGCGGATTGCTCCGCCGAAAAGAACGGGCTGCCAACCATCCGCGGCAACCGCAGGGAGCGTATCCCCCTTATGGGCAATGGCAATGGATTCATAATCCGTTCCGGGGCCGCGCCGCACGTTCACCGTGTCGCCGGTGATGCGAACGACGTTTTCGATTCCGCTGCCGGAATCGGCTGCAAGCGTTTCCAGCGTTGCCCGATCAGCTTCTCCGGTAGCAGACAAGTTCTGCGCAAACTGAAAGGTCTTTACCGCACTAGCAGTCTCATTACCATACTCCCCGTCCGTTTCCAGACTTGCGCCCAGCACATTCAGCTTCTGCTGCAAGGCCAGCGTTCGCCAGCCCTTCATGCCCGCACGAAGCGTTCCCGCCGGATTGAATCGCGCGACCGCGCAGACCTTTCCGGCGTAATGTGCCAGACGACTTACACACACGCCGTATGCCTTCCCTCGGGCGTGGACGATGTTCTTTGCGTCCGAGACCATCGCCACATGAGTAATCCGATTCAAGCGGCTCGTGCCGGAATCCGTGCAGAGAAACTGAAGATCGCCGGGCTGATTCGCGCGTTCGAGCACGTCTGCGCCGCCGAATTTCTTGCCAATCTCCGAATACTTCTCCGGCCAGAGCAATTCAAAATCGTCGTCGTAAACCTCCTGATTGCTGCGCGGAACGCTTCCGCCATACCGCCAGCGCTTCCCCTGCGCCGCATAGGCGCGCGCGACCAGCGAGGAACAATCAAAGACGTCGTCCTGATTCCGCTTCTCCTGACTGTACGGACAGCCGACCTTTGAAAGAGCCCAAGCCGCTGCGTCCGCAGCAATGCGATTGTTCATGGGGTTCACCTTCTTTCTCGAAATTCTAATTGTGATTCATCTGCCCAATCCTCGCTGCAGCGGCGTCGCTCGTGCCTTAGGCTCGCGCCAATGCGCTCGACCATGAACGGAAGCATCTTCCGCAGGCATGTCTTCGCGGAACGCTCCGCCGCAGCGATTCTCGGGTTATTCAGTTTTCAAGGAACGATTAAGAATAGTTTCCGCACAAGGGAGAAGCTGTGTACTTCTCCCTTGTGCTCATCTAAAGCTTAAAGGAATATGGTGCCAGCTTTTGTCACGTTCTCAAAAGATTAACGTGCAAAATTGATATTTGTGATTAATTGCTAAATTTGCTGATGATTTCTAGAATATCTTGCTGCCGTTTCAGGTTTGCAACGGTCAAAAGTTCCTTTAATGTCCGCTTTTGACTTTCTGCCAGTCTCTTCGCGTTTTTATCTTTGCGCAGATATACGCCGCCGTATCGGCCGCTCGTCGTCTCCACTGGGTACCGTTGCGTCAGCGCGGTGATATCCCGCAGAACTGTCCTGCGGCTTACCTTGAGTTCATTTGCCCTATTGCAACTCAGGCATGAGAGCCCTTGTATAATGTGACCAGGCATGACGGTAAAGTGCGATGAATATTACTGAAGCGAACATTGGGTAAAACTTTTTCAGATGCACATGTAACGATTGCGAACTGATGTTCGATATGCTATAATCTTCATATGAATTTCGATGATAATTCATATCGAGGTGAAGCATATGCAGAAAGACGCAAACCGTTCGGAAATTGAAATGCTGAAGAAAGCAAGAGGAAAGGAATTCCCCATGGTAATTGTGGATGAGAATGCTCCTTTCCCATCCGAGATAGAATCGACGGAAACTGTCGTGCTTCCCGAAATCCAGTCCATGACGGAGTACATCCGGCGTCATTACGAAAGAAAAATCATTGCAGAACTGGAAAAGCGAATCCATTGCGGAAAACTGGGAGTAATACAAGGAGGTCGGCTGCTTCGGAATCCAGACAGCAGTATTCAAACGGCGCCGCTCTCTGTCAATCCGCTCCCGAAAAAGAACTCCTTCGTATGGGCAAATTATCGGCGCGTTGCGGAATGCTGCATTCAAGCAGAACTGACATATGAGCTGGAGGTGGAAATCAGGCGAAAAAGCATTGCACAGATAGTTCGTCAACGCTATGATGTAGATATGTGGTTCGACATGGAGGGTGAGATCGCAGGTGAGTATGGCGGTTTTCGCCTCCATCGGTGCCAGAACGAAGATTCGGGAGTCAAACTGGACGAATATCTCATTCCTGTGCTTAAATGGGAAGACGTTGAGGAGGAAGCTGAAGAGATTATTTGTCAGCTGGTACCGGAAGGTTTGCACGACCCTTCAAAATTGAAGCCTGAAGCGTTTGCCAAGAAGCTTGGGCTGAAAATCGTAGAGCTGCCACTCTATAAACGGCCGCGAACGGCGAGCATTCTGTTTTTCGGTGCAGGTAAAGTGCAGATCGAATCCGGCGAATCTCAAAATTGCGAAGTTCCTGTATTGGCGAACATTGAGGCGAACACCATCGTCCTGAACAGCTGCTTGCCCGAAAAGCGAAGGAGCGCCATTTTCCATGAATGCTTTCATTTCGTGGAGCACAGGCTCTTTTTTCAGCTTCAGCGAATGCACAACGACGATATCGCGCGTATCGGGCAATGGAAACCGCTCGCCCTACAAAAAAATGAACGCAGTCCAATTGAATGGATTGAGTGGCAGGCTCACGTGGGCAGCCAGTGTCTGCAGGTTCCGCGCTCACTGCTCAGAAGGCGAATGGCAGAAGAACTGGAAAGTGTTCGCAATCTGCAGCTGCATATGGGCTACAAGCTGCAGAGAATCGGAAAAAAGCTGGCGAAGGAATTCGACGTCTGGAATTATCAGCTGCTCAATCGCATGATTCAGGCGGGCTATACCGCCGCGAAGGGCGCGCTGAATTTCGTTGCGGACGATTATATCGAACCGTTTGCCTTTGATGTAGGCGCGTGCCGCGGCAGCCAGACCTTCGTAATCAGTCCGAAGGAAATGCTGGAGGAATACCTCCGCAACGAAGCATTCCGCAGGATCATCGACACGGGGCGCTACATTTACGCCGACGGGCATATCTGCATCAACGATCCGGAATACATCACCCCGCAGGGCAGGCTCACGAAATGGGCAAACGCGCACGTGGACCGGTGCTGCCTGCGATTTGTGCGCACCTATCATCGGGATAAGCGGACGCATTATGTGTTCGGTCAGCTCAACAGCGACGAGGAATACAACGGCCGCAGCCTGACGCTGTCGGCTTCGGAACAGTCACCGCATTTGTACGAACAGGCGGTCAAAACGGCAAAGCTCCTTGCGACGCTTCCCGGAACGTTCCACGAAGCGTTCGCCGCAATGATGCGCGCAGCCAACATTAAACCGGTTCAGCTTGCGGAAGAAACACTGATGTCAGAGCGCACCATCTACCGCTATCAGGAGGTTGAGCGAGATGATTATTCCGCAGATACTGTCGCAGTGCTCTGCGTAGGAATGCATCTGGATCCGCTGCTCAGTTTTGCTTTAATGCAGCGTGCTGGAATTTTCCTGCGCGATACGCCGGAAGATCTGATTCTGAAGGCGGTGCTCATGGGAATGTATAGAATGACTGTGCGACAGGTTCGCCAATACCTTTGTGAAATCAACTATCCGCGAGTGAAAAACTGACCTGAAGATAAAGCATAAACTCTACATAATGACAGAGGCTGTCGGCAGCTCTTGATTGAGCCGCTGACAGTCCTTTTTTATGTTGCCGGGCATGGCTCAGCATTAAAAAATTTTGGCGATTTCTGACAGGCGCTGTCAGAGAAAAGGGCTATTTCAGCGAGAATTACGGAGGGTGGAAGCATAGAGAATTGCATTAGGAACCATAAAGCATGGATTAATGGGTATAAATCTGTATAATTTGGCAGGCAGAGCAGCAAAAATCCATGACAGCCGCGATCATGGTCATTTCCTGCAACATCCGCTATCATTATTTGCGTAAGGCGGCGCCATCAAAGACCATAACGCGATAAATGCGATATGTCTCCGCGTGACAAGACCTTCGCAAAACAGAATAACCAATGCCCGAGTTGCAATAGGGCAAAGGAACTCTCATACGGGAATTTCAAGCGCAAAAGCGTTTGGATGCGCCGTTGGAAGTCCTGCGTTTCTATTGCGCTCATTTTTTGATATGGGTTCTTCCATCTGCTTTTCCCGCTGCCAGTCCCGGCGCGCATGGAGATTCCTTTGCCCGGCATCCGGCGGAAAGGAAAAAACCATGACACCAAAGAGCAAACCCGTTCCCCGTGAGGAGAAAGCGACGGTCTGGGATCGGCGAGTTGAGTTGTTGAACTACCTTCGAGAACATGAACAGACAACCGTAGAAAAATTGGCAAATGAACTCAAGGTGAGCCGCAGGACGGTTCTGCGGGATATCACTGTGCTGACACAGCAGTACCCAGTGGAGACGACGAGCGGCCGATACGGCGGCGTGTATCTGAGAGATACAGATAAAAAGGCGAAGAAACTGACTGAAGGTCAAAAACAGACGCTGAAGGAGCTTTTGACTTTTGCGAACCATGAACAGCAGCAAAATATCATTGCAATCATCGATGAATTTGGTGATTAATCACAAATGTAAATTTTGTATATTAAAAATTTGATATTGTGACAAAAGCTGTCACCATATTCCGTTAAGCTATAGACAAGCGCAAGGGAGAAGCACGCAGAGACTGCGGCATGGGGTTGCTTTTCCGTTGAGCGAAATTACAGAAGGGGGTAGTTCCCATGATCTAGGTAATTCCCGATTTAATCGCGAGAGGAAATGTGATAAA
>ERZ824978.2647-NODE-2647-length-15069-cov-2.883042_pt1 | contig 15069 bp, 9 predicted proteins | sample MGYA00519860_ERZ824978 | MGnify/ENA primary metagenome ERZ824978 (study PRJEB31778, sample SAMEA3449184) | human gut metagenome | biome: human gut; feature: human-associated habitat; material: faeces | place: United Kingdom | collected 2010/2012 ... | reverse complement strand
GGATCTCGCTGCGGCGCAGCACGGCGTTGATGCGCGCCATCAGCTCCTTCATCTCAAAGGGCTTGACGATGTAGTCGTCCGCCCCACCCTCCAGGCCGGTGACCTTGTCCAGTTCCGTGGTCTTGGCCGTTACCATCATGATCGGCAAATCCTTTGTCTCCGGCCGGGCGCGCAGGGCGCTGAGCAGGGACAGGCCGTCCTCCCCGGGGAGCAGAATGTCGAGCAGCACAAGGTCGGGCGTGCGGGCGCCGACGGCTTCAAAAAAGCTCTTGCCGTCGCCGAAGCCCTCGACCTCGTAGCCGCTGTTGCGCAGCGCATAGGTCATCATCCCGCGTATGTCGGCGTCGTCTTCCACAATGTAAATTCGCATTCCGCATTCCCGCCTTTCGCATTTCACAACCGGCCGCACCGCGGCCGCATCTACTATGATTATAATACGGCGAACGCGGTTTTACAACCCGGCGCGCAATCTTTTACACGCTGTTTACACGCGCCATACAAAGCCCGGACGGCGCGTCAGACCGTGCAGATGTAGGCCACGTAGCCGATGTAGCAGGCCAGGGCCGGAAACGCCTGCCAGCGGCTGAATCTGCGCGTGAAAAACGCGGGCAGCAGCACGATGAGCGTTATGGCGATACAGACGGGCAGATCGACCATGAGCATGGATGACTCCAGGGGCAGCGCCCCGCCCGAGATAAACGCGCACACCGGCAAAATCAGGACTGTGTCGATGATGTTCGCGCCCAGGATATTGCCCACGGACAGCGACGTCTCGCGCTTGACAAGGGCCGTGACGGCCGTGACAAGTTCGGGTAAGGACGTGCCGATGGCAAGCACGGTAAACCCGATGACCGACTCCGGGACGCCGAGCATGCGGGCGATGCCGCTGCCCCCGTCCACCAGCAGCCTGGAGCCGACGACGATGCCGGCCGCGCCGACGATGAACTTGACGACGTTGCCGGCCACGGCCTTCCGGCCGGGCTTCGGCGGGCGGCCGCCGCCGGCGTCCTCCCGCTTAGCCGCGCGCAGGTTCTCCGCGACAAACAGGGCGAACAGGGCGAGCAGCAGCAGACCCTCTCCGGCAGTCAGCAATCCGTCCATCGTGAGCAGAAGCAGCGCGCAGAGCGAGACGATGAGCAGCACCGCCTTGCCCATGAACTGCCTGCGGCCGAGCGTCAGCGGCATAAACAGGATGCTTGTGCACAGGATCAGGCCCGTGTTCGCCGTCACGGAGCCGACCGCGTTGCCGATGGCAAGCGCCTCCATGCCGTGGGCCGCCGCGATGGACGACACGATCAGCTCCGGCAGGGTGGTGGCGAAGCTCACCACAGTCGCCCCGATTACAAAGGCGGGTATGCCCGACACACAGGCGATCCAGCCCGCGGCTTCCACAAACATATCCCCGCATTTGACGATGAGGACGACGCCGAGCACAAATGCAATATAGATCCAGACGGTTTGCATATATTCTCCTCCGGTTTTCGAAATGGGCGCTTCCTTTTCAGTATATGAGCCGCTATGCACCGTTAGAAGCGGGGACGGAGAACCGCCGCCCGGACAAAAACAAACACGATTCAAGGAATTTTGAAAAAAATCTTGCCAAAATAGAATATTTATACTATAATGTTTTGTATTATTCGCATTATTTATCGCTTGGGAGGAAAACAATATGAAACACATGCAGAAAATTCTGGCCGTACTTCTGGCCGTATGCCTGCTCGCCGGTATCTCAGCCTGCGGCGGCGGGGGAGAAAAAGACCAGCTCGTCATGGCTACCAACGCCAACTTCCCGCCCTATGAATACCATGAGGGCGACGATATCACCGGCATCGACGTCGAGATCGCCCAGGCCATCGCCGACAAGCTCGGCGTGGAGCTCAAGGTGGAGGACATGGATTTCGGCGCGATTATCGACGCGGTCGCGTCCGGCAAGGCCGACATGGGCCTTGCGGGCATGACGGTGCGCCCGGACAGGCTTGAAAACGTAAACTTCTCCGACACGTACACGACCGCGGAACAGGTCATCATCGTCAAGGACGGCTCCGACATCGCCGAGGCCGACGACCTGGCCGACAAGTCCGTCGGCGTGCAGGAAAACACCACGGGCGACATGTATGTCTCCGAGGACTATCCCGATGCGGACGTACAGCGCTACAAGAACGGCGCGGACGCCGTGCAGGCGCTCGCACAGGGCAAGGTGGACGCCGTTGTCATCGACAACGAGCCCGCCAAGGTCTTTGTCGCTGAAAACGAAGGGCTTGTGATTCTCGAATCCGCCTACGCGGTCGAAGAGTACGCCATCGCCATCGCGAAGGACAACGACGAGCTGCTGGAAAAGGTAAACAAGGCGCTCGGCGAGCTCAAGGAAGACGGATCGCTGCAGAAAATTATCGACAAGTACATCAAAGCCGACTAAAACGCATTTATGAATTATCAGGAAAGCGCGGGGGCGCTGCGGACGCCCCTGCGTTTTTTCCTTTACTATGGGAGGCCTGCGCATGGGTGCATGGTTCGATACGTTCAAAGACAAATTCTATAACGACTTCATTAAGGACGACCGCTGGCGGTATCTCTGGGAGGGCCTGGGCGTTACGCTGCAGATCACTTTCTTCGCCATTATTATCGGCATCGTGCTCGGCTTTATCATCGCCGTGATACGCTCCACGCACGATATGACCGGAAAAATGAAGGTGGGCAACGCCATCTGCAAATTCTACCTCACCATCTTCCGCGGCACGCCGGTCGTCGTCCAGCTGATGATTATCTACTTCGTGATCTTCGCCGCAGTCGACATTGACAAGACGTTTGTCGCCGTCATCGCTTTCGGCCTCAACTCGGCGGCCTATGTCGCGGAGATATTCCGCTCCGGCATCATGTCGCTCGACCGGGGCCAGTTCGAAGCGAGCCGGAGCCTGGGCCTCAACTACCCACGCACTATGATCTCCGTTATCATGCCGCAGGCGTTCAAAAATGTTCTGCCCGCGCTGGCCAACGAGTTTATCGTACTGCTCAAGGAGACGTCGGTCTCCGGCTATATTGCGCTGCAGGACCTGACCAAGGCCGGCGACATCATCAAGGGCCGCACCTTCGACCCGCTGCTGCCCCTGATTGCCGTCGCGCTCATTTACCTGATCCTGGTCGTCGGGCTCTCGGCCCTTGTTTCCAGGCTGGAAAGGAGGCTGCGTAACAGTGACCACTGACGTGCTGATTGAAGCGCAGGACCTGCAGATGTATTTCGGCGACATTCACGCCCTCGACGGCGTGAACGCGCAAATCCGCAGAGGCGAAGTCGTCGTCGTGATCGGGCCGTCCGGCTCCGGAAAATCGACTTTCCTGCGCTGCCTGAACCTGCTCGACCAGCCCACCGGCGGCAAGGTGCTGTTTGAGGGCACGGACATTACCAACCCCAAGGTGAATATAAACCTGCACCGCCAGAAGATGGGCATGGTCTTTCAGCAGTTCAACCTGTTCCCGCACATGACCGTGCTGAAGAACATGACTTTCGCGCCCATGAAGCTGCACGGGCTGTCCAAGCAGCAGGCAGAGCAGAAGGCGCTGGAGCTGCTCGACCGCGTCGGCCTGAAAGACCGCGCCGACGCTTACCCCTCCCGCCTCTCCGGCGGGCAGAAACAGCGCGTCGCCATCGTGCGCGCGCTGTGCATGGACCCTGACGTCATGCTCTTTGACGAGCCCACAAGCGCGCTCGACCCGGAAATGGTCGGCGAGGTGCTCGAGGTTATGCGCGACCTTGCGGCGAGCGGGATGACGATGGTCGTCGTCACGCATGAGATGAACTTCGCCAAGGAGGTCGGCACCCGCATCATCTTCATGGACGAGGGCAAAATTGTGGAGGAAAACGCGCCGGAACCGTTTTTCGCCAATCCCCGGAGCGAACGCCTCAAGACCTTTCTGGCAAAGGTGCTGTAACGGCGCATACGGGAAACGCCCGCGCCACCTCAAGCGCCGCGCCGGCTCTGCCGCGGGCGTTTATGGAAACAGACGGAAATCCGCCGCTGTACAGCGGCGGATCTTTTTTGTGCGGGAATACCTTGCGGCGGGGCGCGCGGGAGCTCCTGACGGCGAAGTTCGGCGCACAGGACGGGGCCGCTCGGACGGCAACGGGCGCGGCGGGGCGCGGGGCCGCACGGCCGGCGGCACAAGGGCGCGCCGAAATGAAGAAAGGACGGCGGAGAGAGCGGCATTACAGGAGACCGGCCGGGCTTTTTTTTGTGAACAGAGGGCGCTTCCGTCGGAAGCGCCCTCTGTGATTACCGGCGCCGGGGGCGGGGCGCACAGGCGCGCGCCCTGCGGCTGGCGTTTTCGGGACGGGACTTTCAGGGCATACGCCGGGCCGTTTTCCGTAAAAGAGCGGCGCTTCCGATGGAAGCGCCGCTCTGTATCGGCCGGACGCGCCGGCGGAATGGAGGCGGGAAATTACCGGGCGGAAATTCTTCTGCGGATAGTGCACAGGCCGCACAGCGCCAGCGCGGCGGCGGCAAGACCGACGGCGGCAAACACGACAGGATCGCCGGTTTCGGGGTTTGTCAGAAGATGAATGACAAGCGCGTTGTCCTTATGCGCCCAGTTCGCGGGCCCGCCGCAGGTTGCGGCGCCCGTGGTGATATTGTAGCGGTTCGCCGCGTCGCCGCCGGTGTAGGGCGCGCCCACGCTGGCCGACAGGGCGATGGTGCTGGAGGTGATGTTCGTTTTGACAAAGGGGATGCGGACCTCATAGGTGTAGGTGCGGGCCTCGGGGTCGTACACAATGGCGTAATCCTCGGCGGGCAGCTCCCATGCCGCATGCCCCTGGGTGAAGGTGTAGGACGCCTTCTCCCCGTTTACAAGGCCCATCATGAATCCGGTGTACTGCTCATAGTCCTGCCCCTCAAAGGGAATGATCTTGACGGTGTGGTCCTTGTCATAGCCCGAGACGGAGAAAATGAAATGCGCCGATTTATACAGGTCGCTCACATTCGTGCAGGTCTCGTCCAGATCGCACTCGTCGATGGTGGCGCCGATATAGAGATATTTCGCGTCGTTGGTCACATAGAGCCTGACGTTCTGCTCGGGGTTCACGGAGGAGGGGTCAAATTGCCAGAAGTTGCCCCAGGTGGCCTGGCAATGGCCGGGCGTGGTGGACACGACGGGGCCGCCGCCCCATTCGGCGTCGGTGATTCTGCCGTCGATCGTGACTGCCTGGGAGATGGCAGGCGCGGTGTCCTTCACGAACACGTCTATGTTCTTCCGGGTGTCGTTGAGCGTGATCCTGAGGGCGTTGCCGTCCTTATGCGCCATGTTGCCGGGGCCGCCGCAGAAGGCGTAGCCGGTGGCGATCTGGTAGACGTTGGCAAACGCAGTGCCCACCCGCTGCTGCGCGATCGAGGCGCTCAGCGCAATGTCAAGCCCGTCGTGGAGGTTGATGTTCGTCCGGTTCATGGGCACTTTCAGCTCATAGGTATAGGTTTCAGACGCGGCGTCATACGCGACCGCATAGTTCTCGGCGGGCAGTTCCCACGGGTCTATCCCCTGCGTTTTGCACTGGGCCGCGGGCTTTCCGTTGACAAAGCCGAGGCAGAAAGAGGTGTACTGCTCGTACTTATCGCCCTCGAATTCGATGACCTTGACGGTGCTGTCCTTGTCATAGCCCGAGACGCTGAAGCCGAAGCTCGCGTACTGCCAGAGCTCGCCGGCGCTGGTGCAGCCGGTATCCATCTGCGCCTTGGTGAGCGTTGCCGCGACGTAGAGATACTCCTTGTCGTTGGTGACATAGAGTTTGGCGTTCTGCGCGTCGTTCACCGCGCCGGGGTTGTAGGACCAGAAGTCCAAAACATCGTCCGCCGACGTGGCGTGGCCGGGCGTGGTGGAAACGACTGCTTTGCCCCATTCCGCCTCGGAGACCTTGCCGTCGAGCTTGATTTTACCGGAGAAAGCAGACGCCTTGCCGCCGATCCAGGTTTCGGGCGTTTCAGGCGTCACGGGCGGTGCGGACGGTGCGTTCAGGGTGATCTTCAGGGCGTTGTCCTTATGGGAGAACGCCCCGGCACCCTGGGCGCCGGCGACGCCGGTTGTGATATTATAGCGGTTTGCGCCCGGGTTTGCCGGATCATACAGATTCCTGGAAAAGGGGCCTGCGGCGGAGACTGAGAGCGCGACGTCCCGCGTCTCGTCCAGGTTTATATTGGTTTTGCTGACGGGGAGCTTCACCTCGTAGGCGATCGTTTCAGCCGCCTCGTCATACTGGATTGCGAAGTTTTCCGCAGGCAGTTCCCACGCATCTATGCCCTGGGTTCTGACCGTAGCTGTGGGCTGGCCGTTGACAAAGCCGAGCCAGAAGCCGGTGTACTGCTCGTACTGATTTCCCTCAAACTCAATGCGGGGAACGGTGGTCGCCGAGTCGTACTTGGCGATGTCGAACCCGAAGTGCGCATTCTGCCAGAGCAGAGACGCGTCGGTGCAGGCGTTCTTGTCTATCTTCACATGGTCCAGCGTAAAGGCGAGATAGACGTTATCCGCGTCGTTGGTGACGTAGAGTTTGGCCGCCTGCAGCGGGCTGCAGTTTTCAGGGCCGAATTTCCAGAAGTTGCCCCAGGTATCCTGGCAGTGGTCGGGGCTGGTCACGACGACGGGCTGGCCCCATTCTTCCGCGCTGACTACGCCGTCGAGCGTGATGCTGCCGGAGAAGGCCGAGGCGGAATCCCCCACGCTGCCAACCGTCGGCTGGCCGCCGGTGAATACGATCAGCGGATTGGTAAACGTGTGCTGGAAGTTCTCCGCACCGAGTCCGGACGCGCCCTCAGCGCGCTGGGCGACCGGGCAGGTGAGGTACCGGTTGGCCGCGGACGCACCGTCCTGCAGCGGCGTGCGCAGGTCCATGGAGAAGACCATGCCCTCGCTGTCGGGCGAGATATTGGTCTTGGACAGCGGGATGGCCATTTCATAGATATAGGAGCTGGTTGCGTCGTCATAGGTGATGGCGTATTCGCTGTCGGCAAGGTCTGCGGGAGTCCGGCCCTGGGCCAGCCCGAAATTCGCCTTTGTCGTACCGCCTACAAGGCCCACGGCCCAATAGGAGTACTGCTCATATTCCTGGCCCTCAAACGTGATCCGGGGCACGGTGGTGGACGCGTCGTAGGCCGAGAGGGTGAACGCCAGGCTGGCGTGGGTCCACATATCGCCCGTGCCGGTACAGCCCGTGTCCTTGGCAAAGGTGTTGTTCAGCCGGACGGCGACATAGGCGTAGCTGGCGTCATGGTCGAGCCAGACGTCGTAGCTCTCGTTTTCGGGCGGCGCGGAATTCTGCCAGAAATCCCAGCCGAAGGCCGCGTTGTTTGACCAGTTTGTGTTCTTGTCGCCGTGGAAGCTGGGTTCGCCCCACTCCCCGGCGCTGAGGACGCCGTCGACGGTAACGGCGCTCACCGCCGCGGCGGGGATGACGGCCGCAAGCGCGGTGGAACTGAGCGCAAAGACCATGAGCAGCGCCAGCAGCAGTGACAGCAGTTTTTTCATTGTGTTTTTTCCTCCCTTTGGCTTGGCTTTTTATTTTTTACAACGCAGACTGCGGCGGCCGAGGCCGCACAGACGGCGGCTACGGCGGCGCACACGGCCGCGGCGGTCATGCCGGGCCTGTATGCCGCGTACTCGGCCTCCAGCCTCTTCATCGCCAGCTCCTGCTCGTCAATCGGGTAAAAGCGTTTGCCGCGCAGGGAGTCCGCGTCGTTGAGCGCGATTTTCAGGGGGTTCGTCTTCTGGTGCGAGAACACGCCGGGGCCCATCCACGCCATGCCGCGTTCGCCCGCCTGGGAGACCAGGTAGCGGTTGCCGGAGGCCCCGTCCTTTGCCGCGTCGGTGATGTCCAGACCCATGACGACGACATTGGTATTGCTGATGTCGAGGTTGGTGTAGGCCAGCGGTATTTTGCACTCATAGTGATAGGTGCGGGCCGCGTCGTCGTACGACGCGCCGAACTGGTCGGCCGCAAGGTCGTACGTGGTCATGCCCTGTGAAGTGCAGGACTGCGCGGGCGCGCCGTTTACAAGGCCGAGCGCATAGCAGACGTACTGCTCATAGTATTCGTCCTGAAAGGTGATGACCGGGCAGACGAGGTCCTTTTCGTAGGGGGCCAGGGTGAAGGTGAAATGCGGATGCTGCCACAGGTCCGCTATATCCGTACAGGCCATGTCCCTGTCCGCGTTGACCAGTTTGCCGGCGACATACACATAGTCCGCGTCGTTGGTGACGTACAGTTCAAACGACTGGTTTTCCGGCGCGGGAACAAACGACCAGTAGTTCCAGCCGTCCGTCTGTTTCTTGAAGCACTCGTCGGGCGTGGTGGTGAACACCGGCTCGCCCCACTCGCCGGAGTCCACCTTACCGTCGATCACAATATTGTCCGCGGCGGTGTTTACGGTGTAATCCGCGTCCGCCGCGAAAACCGGCAGGGCCAGAGCGGCGCACAGCACGGCTGACAGCATGATTGCAACAAATTTTTTCATATGCTCCTCCGTGTCCGCCTTATTGGCCGCCGGCTTCGGATTCTTCCGCCGCGGCAGGCTGTTCAGGTTCGTCCGCCGTTTCCGGTTCGGCTTGCCGTTTCGGCCTGCGCCGGATACAGGACCATGCGATGACCGCCGCGGAGGCGAGCACCACGGCGCCGGAAGCGATAATGACGATCATGCACACGCCGGGCTTCCAGACGATTTCCTTTTCCACTTTTTCCACAACGACGGACTCCTGCACGGACGGCTCCGGGTCCGCCGGCTGTTCGGAAGGCGCGGCGGCCTCGGGCTCCTCCGGCTCGGGCTCTTCCGCTGCAGGAGGCGTGACGCCGGCGACGGCTGACGCGTCGTTGAGCACGATGATGGCCGCCTGCCCCTGGTGGGCGAAGTTGTTGGGACCGCCGCCAAACGCGGCGCCCGTGCCGAGCAGGAAGCGGCTGGCGCCGTCCGTCGCGCCGCTGACCGGGTTGCTGTCTATATTCAGCGCGGCGAGCATGCTGAAGGCCATGTAGTTGGTGGATTCCAGATTCATATTCGTGCCTTCGTAGGGGATCGCGACCTCATAGGTCATGGTCTTTGCCGCCTCGTCGTATACCACGGCGTAGTCCCGGCCGGCGGTCAGTTCCACGGGGTCCACGCCCAGGGAGAGGCACTCGCTTTTCAGGCTGCCGTCGGCCAGCATGCCGATGCGGTAGCCGGTGTACTGCTCGTACTGGTCGCCCTCGAATTCAATATGCGGCACAGTCGTGTCCGGGGCGCTGTATGAAAAGGTGAAGGTGAAATTCTGGTGCTGCCACAGGTTGGCGCCGTCCGAGGAGGCGTCAGGCGTGGTATCGTGCACGACAAGGCCGAAGTACAGGTTGACGGAGTCGTTGTTCACATACAGGTCGATGCTCTCCCCGCCCGCATAGGACGGGTCGAAATCCCAGTATGTCATCAGCGAATCGACCGAGCCGTCCGTGGCCTTCGCCTTGTCCACGCCGGAGAAGATGGGCTTGCCCCACTCCTCCTCGGTGATTGCGCCGTCCAGCGTCACTGCCGGCAGGCCGTTTACCGCATGCTCGGCCGCGAGGACGTTCGAGGCCAGGCTAAGGAAGAGGACGAACGCAAGAAGCACTGACAATATTTTTTTCATGTTCATTCTCCTTTATCGTAATTACTTGCCGCCGAGATAGTTTGCCAGGTTCACAAGCAGCCGGTCGGCCGCGGGAGAGCCGGCGCCCTCGGCCAGGTCGAACGTGTTGACCGTGATATAGCCGCTGCCCCAGTTGTATGTGCCGCACTTAATGCCGTAGAGCAGCGTGTAGTTGTTGGTTGTCGCATCGTCGCCGAGCAGCATCTGCACGCAGTGGATCTCGTCGGGCGTCGTTTTGAGCTGGTAGTACTTGGCGTTGTAAATATCCTCGTAATACAGAGGGTCGACAAGTCCGCCCGTCTGCAGGCCCTGCGTGAGCGCAGTATCGTACAGGACCGAGTCGGAGTGGTACAGCCAGTTCTGCGTGGTTGAAACGGCGACCTTGTCTTCAAAGGGCAGGCTGCCGTACGTGTACGCGTCGCCGCCCAGGGCCTCGGCCGTAACGCCGACGACATGGCAGCCCCCCTCCTGCGCCGCCGCATAGGCCGCGTCCAGGACGCTCTTTCCGGGCGTTCTGCCGATCAGGATGGTGCTCTTCTCCGGGACGGCCTGGCCGCTGTATTCCACGACGGACGCGCCGTAGGATTTGTACACCCCGATCACCTCGTCGCTGAGTCCGTACTGATACACAGTGCCGGAGACTCTGGGCATATCGGCAACATTCGTCACCCAGAAGTTCTTGGCCGCGCTGCCGGCGTTTTCGCCGCTGAGGACCGCGCTTATGGTGTATTCTCCGCTCGGGAAATCGGCAAGGGATACGCTCTCGCTGAGCACGGGGACGACGAACGTCCCGTTTTCCGTGAGCGTGACCGTTTTGGACCACATCGTCTTCCCGCCGCCGGTGATGGAGATGTACGCGCTGTATTCCCTGCCCTCTTCCAGCACGTTGATGTCCGAAAGGTCGACGGTGAGCTGGAGCTCGTCGGTGGAGTACAGGTTGTAGTTTCTGAGGTTGATACACCAGCGAAGGTCGTTCCAGCAGCCGCGCAGCGTATCGAACATGGTGGCCTTATGCGTCATTGCGCCCTCGAGTACGCCCTCGCCGCGGTAGCCGATATCCGGGCCCTGGGTCAGGGAGTAGCCGCTTATTCTGGGGTTGGAGCGGATATAGTCCGCAAGCAGGGAACGCTGTACAGCCGACAGGCGCTGGGACTCGATGATGAAGTCCTCCTGCGCGCCGTATATCTCGTTGAGCCGATACTCCTCGAACAGCCCGGAGAGAACTTTGAGCTGTGTCGCAATGTCGCTGTTATAGGAAAAGCTGAGGCCGTGGTTTTTCTCCTGTATCAGCGTATAGTAGTCGGATATGATATTGGGCTGGCTGCCCGCGCCCGCCTCCGACAGGAAAGAGGCGCGCACATCGCCCATGGAGCGGAACAGGTCGCCCACCGCCGCGTTGTACGGCATGGTGGGGTAAAAGTGCAGGTCGCCCATGCCGGAAAAGCTCTGCTGGAACGTTTCGTTCGTCGCTTCCACGCCGCCCTCGTTGCCCATGTACGCATTCCACTCGGACGAGCCGGGGTTGCAGGCGGAGGCGATCTCCAGCGTGTTGTCCCACCGGCCGGAGGACAGGAGCAGGAGCACGTCGTTGTCGATCCGGCGGACGACCTGCGGCGCGGATACGGCCGCCTCGAACCGCTGATTGGTATGGGTCACCTCCGTGCCGAAAGTCTCGTTGAGCATGCACAGCACGGAAAAGCTGACGTGGCTTCTGTCCCGCCGCGCAATCTGCGCGACCGACTCGTGGAAGAGCTCGGTCGTCCGCTCATAGTCCGTCTGCTTCCAGGACATGTACGGCTCCTCATACACCATCAGGCCGATTCTGTCGCAGTAGTCGAGCATCTCGGGCAGGGCCGGCGCGCTGATAAAGCGGACCATGTTAAAGCCGCTGGCCTTGTAATAGTCAAGCTGGTGAAGCTGCTTTTCGATGTCCGCGCCCACGTCGATGGAGCCGATGACATAGCTGCCGGTATGGCAGCTCTTCACAAAGAACCGCTCGCCGTTGAGCACAAAGTAGCCCTCGTCGTCCACGCGCAGGTCCTTGAAGCCGACGGCTACGTCGGAATAGTCGCGCAGGCCGCTGCTTTTGTCCTCCAGCACGACGCTCACATCGTACAGGTTCGGTTCGTCGGGCGACCACGCCTTGAACGAATCCAGCTTCAACGTATAGGAAAGGACGCTGCGGCCCGGCTGGACGCGGAAGTTTTTCACCGACTGTACCAGGGAGAGGCCCGCGCCGCTCTCCTGCATATCCGTCGTGACGCGGACGCGGCTGGCGGTGTAGGACGCGTTGTCCACCGTGAGTTCCACATCGACCGTACCGTCCGCATAGTTCGTGTTCACATATGTATCGACAATATGCACCTCCGGCACGACCCGGACGTACACGGGGGTCTGAATCCGCTGGGTGCCGCCGAACAGGCCCCAGGCGAGCTCGCCGTCGTGCCCGCCCTCGTGGGTGTCCTCCCCGCGGGGCGTATACAGGCGCAGCGCCAGCAGGTTCTCCTCGCCGTCGCGGATATAGTCGGTCACGTCAAAGGAGAAGCGCTCCACGCCGCCCTCGTGATCGCCGATATAGCTGCCGTTGAGCCATATTTTCGCATAGTACTGGACGCCCTCGAAATCAAGAACGACGCGCTGCCCCTCCTGAAGGCCCAGGTCGGCCTGGAAGATGTTGCCGAACCAGATGACGCTGGTCCAGGCGTCCTGCGCCGTATCATACGGCAGGGAGACGGTCTTGCCGCTGCCCATAAAACCGGTGTACCATTCGTTTTCTTCACCGGAATTATTGCCGTCCACATAGACGTGCCAGTCGTCCTTGAGGCAGAGGGAAAGGTTCTGGTTCGCCGGAGCCTCTTTCGCGCTTGCCGAAAAGTCCGGCGCGGCGCCGCAGACGGCGAGCGCCAGCGCGGCGATCAGCAAAACGGCGGCGAGTACTTTAAAGCCCTTAGTCTTCATATCATTACACCTCCGGCATACTTAATTGCTTGCAAGGCGGAGCAGCAGGGCGTCCGTAAACGGATTTGCGCGCTCCGTATTCAGCGTGCAGAGAGATACCGTGCCGCCGTCCGTTTCAAACACGCCGCACACAAGCGCCGTGGCCGTGGAGCCATCCGCCGAGACGCTGAGACCGGACACGACCGGGACCTGCGGCGATGCGTAAAAGGCCGCGCCTGTAAATATGTCGCCAAATTCCGCGCCGGTCAGGTAGCCGCCCGCCGCGGCAGAACCGGCAGTGTATTCGCCCGCCGCGGCGAACACGGCCGGCATCGGCGCTTCCGACGCCTCCACGGGCAGACCTGCAAAGCCGAAATTCTGCGGCGCGAGCAGGATCAGGTTTTTCGCGGAGGACGCTTTTTCCAGCAGGGTCTGATCGGTGCAGCCCGCGCCCAGGATCACCGTGCCGCTCTCCGCGCCGGTATAGTCCGCGACAGCCGCGCCCTGCTCGGAAAGCAGGGTTTTCTGGTGCTCGGAAAGCCCCGCTGCATAGACCGTTGCGCTGATGCGGGGCAGGGCCGCACGGTCGCTCACATGGAAGTACATTTCGCCGCAGGTGGGATGGCCGCCGTACACGAGCTCGCACGCCACCTGATAGCGGCCGGGCGCATAGCCGGCAAGCGGGATCGACTCGTCCAGGACGGCGGTTACATGCCCGCCGGAGAGGTCGGCCTCGACGGTTTTGGTGTAGGCCAGCCCCTGCTCGCCCACAATGCTGATTTTCACGCTGTACGGTTTCGGGTCCAGCACCTCAAAATTGGAGATTCCCACCCTCAGGCGCAGAGAATCGGTAGTGTACAGATTCGTCCGGTCGGCCGAAACGGTGAAGCGCAGGTCGTTGAGGCTGTCGGGCATGACGTCGGCAAACGAGGTTTTCACATATGTCATATCCATCGCGACGATCACGCCGGCGACGTCCGATTCCCGCGCCGCTGTGATCAGCGCCGCCATATCGCCGACTTCGGCCGTATCGGCCAGGCTCTCCGCCTCGGCCGCGGCGAAATCCGCGCCCGCGCCCGCGCTTTCATACCAGCGCACAAGGCTCTCGCCCTCGGCCCGGGCATCGCTGCCGTAGGCGAGCGAAAGGCGCACAAGCCCGCCGTCCTCTATGCCGCGCAGCGCCGCGCTGTCCGCGCCGCCGGAAGCCTGAAAGGAGGCCGCGCCGTCAAACCCGACCGCGCTGATGTGATCGTCCTGCACGGCGGCGCTGTCCTGAAAGGCCAGCAGGCCGAGACGGTCGCAATAGTCCAGCATGGCCTCTGTGGGCGCGCCGTCCGCCACGCAGACGGCGTTGAAGCCCGACGTTTTAATATAGTTCAGGATATCGCGGACGCCGCCCAGCGCGTCCGCCAGCGTGATTTCGGCGCATTTGATAAACGTGCGCTCGCCGTTGACCGAATAGAAGCCGTCCCCGTCGACCGAAACCGACTTGAACCCGACATAGTCGGAATAGCCGTCCCCGTCCAGCGTGACGCTAACTTTATATATGTAGGGGTTCTTGTACCCCCATTCAATCACGTCCGGCATATCCAGTTCAATGCTCTGCACGGAGCTTCCGGCCGGTATGGACACCGCCTGCGTGCGCTCTGCCGCGGGGGCGTTATTGTCCATCGAAGTCAGCACGACCGACAGCGTTTTTTCAGCCTGGGCGTCCCCCATATTGCGGACGCCGACATGCAGGGAAATTTTTCCGCTCTCCATATCGAGGCCGGTGGAAACGCCCTCCACCATGACCTCGGGACGCACTTCCACTGTCACTTTGCTGCCCGGTGAAACGAGTTCGCCGCTGCAGCGCATGACAAGGGTATTGCTCCCGCTTTTTTTGATCTGCTTTGTGACGTCGATCACGGGATCCGGCGTCAGCTCCCGGCCGTTGAGCCACAGTTTCTCGCCGCCGCAGGTATCGTGCAGGCGGAGCAGGACCCGGTCCCCCCTGCCCGCGTCCAGCGAGCACCTGAAGGCGTTGCTGTAGTAGCAGCCGCCGCCGGCCCCGTTTTCCATGCAGGCCTGGCTCAGGGTCAGGGCTTCACCCTCGGCAAAACCCTTGACGGCCGTTTCTTCATCGAGCGTGTCCGCAGGCGCGGCATACCAGCCGTCGGACAGAGAGACGGCCTTCTGCCCGCCTCCGCCGCCGCAGCCGGACAGCGCAGACGCCAGGGTGAACAGGCACAGCAGAACACAGATGCTTCTCCCAATGCTTTTTTTCATTGCAACCTCCCATAAAATGAACAAAGTGTTTGTATTTCGTTAATAAAAGAATACCAGATATAAATTGATATTTACTATGCAAAACTCGCTGTTTTATATTGTAATTCCGCCATAAATTGTTGTTTTTTCGGAGGAACATGTTGAAAATATGATATTTCCCAAGCGAAAACTTGTCCGCATTTTTCAGGCGGAAAGCGATCCTGATTTTGGGGACAGGGCAGACATGCAGCGGCC
>ERZ824978.2643-NODE-2643-length-15078-cov-4.704719_pt1 | contig 15078 bp, 10 predicted proteins | sample MGYA00519860_ERZ824978 | MGnify/ENA primary metagenome ERZ824978 (study PRJEB31778, sample SAMEA3449184) | human gut metagenome | biome: human gut; feature: human-associated habitat; material: faeces | place: United Kingdom | collected 2010/2012 ... | reverse complement strand
CCGCCCTGGTAGATGTGATTCCGGTAGAAGTTGTAGGTGTACTGCGTCGAGTAGAGCCCGAAGACGGTCTCCTGCATGTTGAGCGTGCCGGTCTCCACGGCGTTCCAGGCCTCGGCGGTCGTCATCAGCGGGAATTTGCCGCTGTCGATCACCTTCTCGGCGTAATCCTCGGCCAGGTCCAGTTTGCCCATCGTCCAGTAGGCACGGGCCAGCAGCGCCTGTACCGCGTAGAGGTTCAGGTGCGTGATGCGGCAGCTCGTGAAGCCGTCGGAGGCGTTGTCGCGGGTCGCCGTCACCAGTTCCTCGTCCGCCGCGAGGTATTTCTCCGCCTCGGTCAGGTCCGCGACGATCAGTTCGAACACCTTGTCCAGCGAACTGTACGGGGTGACTTCGATGCCGTATGTGGTCACGTAGGGAATGGCCTTGGCTTTGGCCGCGGCGTCGCCCGATGCGAACGGCACGGCGAAGATGCGGGCCATTTCGAAATGGAGATAGGCGCGCAGCGCCAGCAGTTCGCCTTTGTAGAGCCGGATGTGGCGGAATTCGTCGTCGGATTTGGGCAGGACGTGCATCAGCGCCTTGTTGACGTATCCGATGGCCTTGTATCCGTTGATCCAGAGGTTTTCGGCTACCGTGATGGCGTTTTCGTGCTCCCACAGGCGCTGTACGACGTAGGCCAGGTTGTCGCTCTGGCTGATGGTGAAGTTGCCGGTCATCAGTTCCGGATAGGCGAACGTAAGCGCGTAGGCGAAGAGGTTCTTGTTGGTTCCCATCTCGGTATAGATGCCGTAGATGGCGTCTTCGCAGCCTTCGGCCGTCGAGAAAAGTTCCTTGTCGGTCACTTCCGATTTGGGATTGACGTCGAGATACGCTTCGCAGCTGCCCAGCAGCAGCGGCAGAGCCAGCAGGATGTAGCTGTATTTTTTCATTCGTTTCATGGTCTCGGCAATATTAGAACGTGGGACGGAATGTCAGGTTGATGGTGCGGCAGTAGGGGTAGCTCGTACCGCGTTCGTACTTGACGGTCGAGAAGCGTACGATGTCCGATACGCCGACACCTACGGCCAGGCGCTTGAATCCGAGCCGTTTGAGGAATTTCGGCTGGAACTCGTAGGTGAGCGTCGCGCTCGAAAGCCACAGTTCGTTGAGCCGCTCCACGAAACGCTCCGAGTTGTGCGGGGTCGTCGAACGCCGCTCCTTGATGGCGAGGTAGCGCGACAGGTCGCCCGGGTTCTTCCAGCGGTCCGTAAAGGCGCGTTCGTCGACGTTGTAGCGCGGGTCGATGTCTTCCACCTTCTCCCAGAGGGTTTTGTTGTAGGTGTCGCCGCCGAAGGTGTAGCTGAAGACGAAGTTCAGCGACCATCCCTTGTAACGCAGCGTGTTGAGCCACGTGCCTTGCAGTTTGGGCTGCGTGTTGCCCACGACCACCTCGTCCTCGGCGTCGTACTTGAAGGTGTATTCGCCGTTTTTGTTGATGAAGATTTCCTGTCCCGTGGCGGGGTCGATGCCGGCCGAACGCACGGCGTAGATGTCGTACTGCGAGCCGCCTTCCCGGAAGCGCAGTTTCAGCGGGTTGTCCTCTTCGAGCTGATAGGCGGTGTTCTTCAGCTTGTCGCTGATCTGCTTGATGCGGTCCTTGACGTGCGAACCGTTGATGACGCTCGTCCACGCCCAGTTCTTGTTGCGGATCACCTGCCAACGGAAATCCGGGCCACAATCCAACAAAATCCGTTTACCATCCGTCTCCACCAGTACGGACGTACGCAGACGCCAATCCCGTTTATCCGAACTGGTACACACCTCACACTGACAACCTATTTCGGGAACTCCGGTAGAAGTCCCCGTCCCTAAAAACGTTATTTCCATTTATCCTACATATTTTACCTCAGGCATAATCTCGATACCGAACCGGTCATGAACAGCCGTACGAATACTTTCGGCAACCAGTGCGATCTCGTGTCCTTTGGCTTCACCCAAATTGACCAATACCAATGCCTGCTTTTCATATACGCCGACCGCACCATGCGACTTGCCTTTAAAACCGCACTGCTCGATCAACCAGCCTGCCGGGACCTTCACCTTCCCCTCTCCTGCCGGATAGGACGGCATGTCCGGATATTGCCTCTTCAACTTTTCGTAATGGACAACCGGAATAACCGGGTTCATAAAGAAACTTCCGGCATTTCCCAACTCATCGGGATCAGGCAATTTTTGATGACGGATCGAGATCACGGCATCCCGCACAGCTTGCAACGTTATCTTTGGATATTTAGCCAGTTCCTCTTTCAAATTGCCGTAATTGACAGAAAACCGAGGCTTTTTGCTCAAACGTATATTTACATAAGTAACAATGTGCGGGTCGTTATGCTCATTCTTGAAGAAACTATCCCGATAACTATAAAGACATTCTTCATTTGTAAACATACGTTTCTCGAACGAAAGCTGGTTATATGTCTCCACCGTCTCGACCACATCCTTGATTTCCGTACCGTATGCCCCGATATTCTGGACAGCGGCTGCTCCGACTTCGCCCGGAATGCCGGACAGATTTTCTATCCCTCCCCAACCTTTGGAGACGGCATAAGCGACTACATCGTCCCACTTCTCGGCAGCTCCAATGCGAAGCAATACCAAATCGTCTGTCTCTTTCGCAACAGAGATACCTTTTATCTGCGAATGCAAGATAACCCCGTTAAAATCATTTATAAACAACAGATTACTGCCACTTCCGATATGCAACGACAAACATTCCTGAAAATATTCGTCCCGGAAGATCCGCCCCAGTTCTTCTTCATTCGTATATTCCATAAACCAACGGGCCTTCACCGGAAGGTGAAAAGTATTATGTTTCTCCAGCGAGTAATTCTCTTCTATTCTCATTTCGCGTATGTTTTATTTTGCAGGACAAAAGTAACGATAAATATCAAATCAATCAGCAGGTATATAAAAAAGCCTTTCAAATATAGCGACCAAAGGTTATTTAACATTTTTTGTTTCGCAAATCGTAACAAATGCATATACGTGTTGTTAAATAAGAAATGAACGCTGATTTCTTTATATGCAAAAGGAGATACAACATATCAATGAAAAGCGTACATTTGCCTTGAATATCATTAATTAAATAAAAACATTCATGAACAAAGCAGAATTGATTGAGGCCTTGGCCCAGAGATCGGGATTACAGAAACAAAAAGCGAAGAAACTATTGGAGGCTTATGTAGACATCGTAACAGAAGCTATGTCCCACAACGAGGAGATCGTATTGATCGGTTTCGGAACATTGATACCACGTCCTCAGACAGAGCGTTTAGCTCGTAACCCCAAAACAGGAACACCGGTTATGATTCCAGCCAGAACGACTGTAAAATTCAAACCGGGTAAATATTTGCTGGATGCAATTAACAAACCCGAAGAAAAGAAGTAAGACTTTTTACCTGACAAAGGGAGGCAATCTGAAAAAGGTTGCCTTCTTTTTTGCGACCTGTCCAAATTATGAGTAATTTCGGCGCCGGAAAAATGACAATTCAATCATGAAAATAGTTAATCTTGGAGAATCAAACTCGGTGTTAAACCGGTTTGTCGCAGAACTGCGCGACGTCAATATACAAAAAGACAGTATGCGCTTCCGTCGTAACATCGAGCGGATCGGTGAAATCATGGCTTACGAGATCAGTAAGGATTTCACCTACAGCAAAAAAGGTATTCAATCTCCTCTCGGGATAGCACCAATGAACACTCCCGACGATTCAGTCGTCATCAGTACGATCCTGCGTGCCGGCCTCCCCTACCATCAGGGTTTCCTCAGTTACCTGGATAATGCGGAAAATGCATTTGTTTCCGCTTACAGGAAATACAAGGACCGTCTGAACTTCGATATTCATATCGAATACATCGCATCTCCCCGATTAACAGACAAGACATTGATTATAACGGATCCGATGCTGGCAACCGGCAGTTCTATGGAACTGGCCTACGAAGCATTGCGCACCAAAGGCCACCCGGCGCATATCCATGTCGCTTCCATCATTGCCAGCAAGCAGGCAATCGAATATCTCCAGCGTAAAATGCCGGACGACATCACGACTATATGGGTCGCGGCTGTCGATGACGAACTAGATGATCATTCTTACATCGTTCCGGGACTGGGAGACGCCGGCGATTTGTCCTATGGTGAAAAAGAATAAGATATGAATCTAACGGGGTAAAGTAAACCAGAAACGGGACCCCTTCCCTATCTCGGACTCTACCCCGATTTTACCGCCAACCTGTTCTATTATGCTCTTACAGATCGAGAGCCCCAAACCTGTCCCCTGCTTGAAACTGTTTCCTTTATAGAAACGGTCGAATACATGTCGCTGCACTTCCGGCGACATACCGTCACCGGTATCCGTCACAGAAAACTCAATCTCATCCCAGCGTATCTCGTAACCAAGCAGGATCGTTCCTTTGCTGGTGTGTTTGATGGCATTATTAATAAAGTTGGATATGATCTGTGTCAGCCTCACCTTATCACAACGCATGATATAGGAAGGCAAGTCCGGAACCACACAGAGCGCGACTTCAGCCGGTACTTTGATACGAATCGAAACGACCAGTTCTTTACATAGCTCCCGCAAGTCGACCTCGACAAGTTTCAATTCGATTATACCAGATTCTATCTTCGCCAGATCCAGCACATCGGAGATCAACTGTAACAACAGTTCATTGTTTTTTTGGATAATCTCGACAAACTGCTTCTTTTCCTCCGGATCGTCCGTATCGACCAACAACGTGGAAAAACCGACAATGGCATTCAGCGGAGTCCGGATCTCATGGCTCATATTGGCAAGGAATGCAGATTTCAAACGGTCGAGTTCTTCGGCTTTCTCACGCTGCTTCTGCGTTTCCTTCAGTTCGGTTATATCATAATTCACACAGATCATTTCAAGTCTGTCCGGATTAGTCGACTGGGTGTTCCGCATTACATTCACACGAGTCCAATGCCAACCTTCTCCATACTTCACCCTTAATTCCCGCCGAATACTATCACACTGTCCTTTTTTTACCTGTTCAAAGAAATTAAACATAACCTTCCGGTCTTCAGGATGGATCTGGCTATAAACACCTATGACTTCCAATAGCGGCACACCTTCTTTTTCTCCTAAATTCTGATACCATTGGTCGATAGCATACCCTTCACGAGTCAACAAATCAAATTTGGCATATCCAACTTTTGCAAAACGGCTGACCAGACTGAAGAAATGTTCAAACTCCTCGATACGGTTATATGCGACCGCCTTATCTGTATTATCAAGATTAATAAACATATAATTAATCAGATCTCCATATATGTCATACAACATGCAGACTTTTGTGAAAATATCGATCGTACCATTCTTCATTGTCGGATAGAACCCTTTGTCCTCAATTGTGTTAAATGAATAATCCATGTGAAAAGAGACTGGCTCCCGACTAATCAGTTTTTCTCGTATTTCATCATTAATCATAGGATTTTCAAAGATATTAAGCCCCAAAACAGACTCTTTGGAAGGAAGGCCGAATATCTCGACATCCATATTATTCAAATCCACCAGATAGCCCTTCTTATCATACAACTCTATTCCGACCGGTATGTTGGTATAAATATTCCGAAGTAACTTTTCACTATGGTCCAAAGCTTCATTGGTACGGGCCATCTTCGTTATTATACTAATGATATTGGAAATAGACGACAACCATTGATAGTCCTCCAAGCTCCACATACGATACTTATCTACTATATCGATTCCCATATACCCCCAAGACTCACCTTTGATTATTAATGGAATTAAAATCAGAGAACAGGTTCGACGCGCTTTCAGGTAGCGCTTCTCCTCAACCGCTTCAGGAGGTAATTCATCCAGATTATTAATTAGGATAGGATATAAATTCCGTATTTTATGTGTAGACCAAGGTAACGTAGCAACCGGAATGTTTTGCAAAAACGGACGGACAGGCTCAACTCCCTCACTACACACCTCATATGTGCAGCCAATCTGCTTCTCATCCTCATATTCCATAATGTATACACGCCCCTTCGTATCGATCGAAAATAGAACCTCCGTAAGAGCCAAATGGATCGATTTATGCAAATCATTTGTCTGGATAAAAGAATGTAAGGCATGGGACAAACTCCCCAAATGCCTGAGAACACTATCAACCTGTCCATTCACGACAGGTCTATTCTCCTCCATTTCACTAAAAGGAATCAACTGTAAAATACCCAATACGGTCAACTTGCCATCGGAAGCCTTTTCACGTTTATAAATTTTTGTACGGACGAACCTATAACCATAGCAAGTCTTTATAGGGAAGATCTGTTCGTATATACCAATACCTTTAAAGAAAGCAAATTCGTTAGCGATACGATCCCGATAGTCTCCACGGATCAACAAAAAGAAATCTACTATGGATATTTTCGGACCATCCAACTCCAAGAGACTAATCAAATAGTCAGAACAGATATAACATCTTTCTTCAAAATCAGCTTTCCACCAGCCAACCTGAGCATTGTCTAATATTAATTGATACTGGTCTACATCCATGAATACGACTTCTTTATTATCCTTCATACAAAAGTCGTTATAATAAACCGAACCAACAAATTTTATTTCCCTTAATATTCAAGGATTTTCCACATACATTAATCATAAAAAATAGCAACATAAGCTAATTTCTGCTTATGCTGCTATTTAACTATAGATAAAAAAACGTTATTTCAACTCTTTAATGCGAATATTACGGAACTTGACAGGAGAGCCATGACCTAAGAAACCGATATGTCCTTTCTTATTGAACAGGCCCGGATGTCCCTTATGATCGGCAGTACCGTTCTTTGTCGCTTCACGGATATTGCCTTCCATGATTACCACCCCGTTGACCGTTACCTTGATGTTATCCCCATTAGCTACAATTTCTTCATAATTCCATTCACCCGCAGGTTTAAACGCACTATGATGTTCCGCCTTAGCCGGGATAATTCCATAAACGGAACCGTGATGCTGCAAAGGAGTAATATCCTTATAAATCGGATGTTCACAATCCAGAATCTGGATTTCCATACCAACATAAGCGGCATCCCCTTCCATCGGGGTACGGATACCGACACCGTTATTAGCACCCGGCGTCAACTGGAATTCGAAACGGTACACGAAGTTGCCATACTCGTCTTTCGTATACAGGTTTCCACCATAGCTCTTGCTCGGTATCATGGAAATGCAACCGTCTTCCAAGGTATAATCAACCGTGTTACCTGTCCATTCATGCATATTCGTACCGTCAAACAAAACCTTAAAACCTTCCTTCTCTTCTTCGGCTGAAAGTTTGAACGGTTCCTTGCGTTCGAATTCTTTTACATAAATATTCCGGTAATAAACCTTGCTGCCATGAGCCTGCAATTCAATCTGTTCGACCGGGAAGATCGGGAGCTTGCGATCCCAATAGTTTTCCAGAATCACATCATCCACCACTTTCTCTCCGTTCAGTACGACTGTCACACGGTCACCGACCATCTTGATGTAAAAGCTGTTCCATTCACCCAGCTTATTATCGGCCACTTTCGTCGGCTTGCTCTCGTTCATCTGGTTGTTGTATAATCCACCGGAACCGACTTGCGCTCCTACGTTTACACGCGAAGTATCCCATATCTGCACCTGAGGCGTACCACGCAAGTAAATACCGGCATCCGCTTCAGGACCGGCCGGATCAAGCATCCAGTCCACATACATTTCAAAATCACCGTATTGTTTTTCCGTGCACAGATTGTCCCCCTTGCCATTGAATATCAGCATACCGTCTTCCACGCTCCAGCCTTTACGCATGACCTCATCGGCTTTCGCCTGCTCTTTGGCCAACTGTCCCGGTTTCATCTTCGCACGGGCAATCGGATTCTGTACTAAACCTTTCCAGCCGGTCAAATCCTTACCGTTAAACAAAGAAACGAATCCTTCGCCTTGCGGCATCTCGGCCAGATGTTTCTTGATCGCTTCTTTTTGATAGCCGGCATCCGGATTGTCAAGCACCTCCATTACCTTATTCAACAAAGCACGGACATTTGCCCCCATATACTCCTTATTACCCAAAGCAATATTCATGACTGCATTGGCGGCAGCCTGCTGTACAGGTTTCTGATCCAGAAATTCACCGGCATACAGCATGCCCAAGAATGTTCCGGTATTTTCAATCTGTTGTAAAATCGCGATCTTCTGTGCATCCGTTTTGGCAATTTCCATTGCCTTACGCAAGCTTAACAAACGGTTTTCACCTGTAAATGCCGGATTGGAAACCAGTTTCACATAAGTAGTGAGAGCCGGATCAAAATAGTTGGACGACGGGCTTTCCTTACAGATCGTATATAATTCGTCCGCCACTTCAATACCCTTCCAGTTCAACAGGGCTTCGAAGGCTGCATCCCTTTTGACACCCGTATTAGAACGGAAACCTTTCACGACTGTCGCCAGCGCATCCGGTTGTCCGGTAGAAGCCAACACCAGATAATACAAATAATCTTTATTGCCGGCCTGCAACATACGACGTGTCACCGTTTCGACCCGGTCGGCAACCGGAAGAGAGGACAATGCTGAAATAACAGCCCGCTGCATGGGAGGAACAGCCAATGCGTCAGCCGTTTCCAGCATACCGCACATATTGGTTATATCACGTTCTCCCACTACATCCTTCAAAGCCACATAAGCCGCGGCTTTCACTTCTGGAGAGCCTATCTGTATCTGATCAAGTACGGTATTGATATTGGCAGTAGCTTTGCGCATGGCCAACAACTCAAGTCCGGCTATTTTTCCCGCATTAGCAGCAGAAGAGACGGCCTTTGCCACTGCCCCGTCGATATCTCCAGGGAAGGCAGCCAAAGCATCCTGTCCCAACAGAACGACTTGCTTGTCATCGCTCTTCAGTAATTCGGCCAACGAAGGGATATAGGACTTATCGCCTATCTTCACCAATGTCCAGGTTGCAGCCTGCTTCACGTCGAAGTTCACATCACCGAGCTGCTCCAACAGGATCTGCTTGGCAGGAAGATCGAAACGAATTTCCAGATTCTGGATAATGTCATGTTTGACAGGTTTCTTGGCCTCGCGTCCGATCCAGTTCAAGATGTCTATTTTCAGTTCCGGTTTGGCTTTAGGAACCATTTTCATAAGTTCTATATACAACTCCTTATCTGCAAAACCGGAAGCATAGCTCAAAGCCGCATTCCGGTAGTTCTTGCTCGGATCTTTCATGGCAGCGATAACCATCTTAGATACTTTAGCCGGTTCCTCGGCTGCTAAAAGTATTTGCAAGGCAGCTTCCCGTGTCTGCTCCTGTCCGGCTTTAGCCGCTGCTTTCTGCAATTTCTTTGCAGCTTTCATCACCGCATCACGATCACTCTGGACCAATCGCTTCAACAAAGCGATATAAGCTTCGTTGGCACCAGTCACTTCCATCGTGTAACCGGCATTCTCGGCCGCTTTTGCTAACACTGGCAATGAATTAGAACTTCCGACACAACTCAAGGCATACAATACCTCTTTCTGCATATTCGGATCAGACGCTCCCTGCAATACCAACAAAACAGGTTCAGCCCCATCCACCCGGGCATCGGTAATCGCACGGATCACATCCTTTTGTGTTTTAGAAGAACCGGTACGACTCTTCAAAGCAGCAACCAATGCCTGACCTGCTTTTTGACTGCCATTAGAAGCCAGCGCACGAGCGGCAGGACCGCTCAACGACTCATCGTTCAGATAAGAAGCCAGTACATCTATACATTCGTCTTTCCCCAACATCTGAAGTTGGCGGATAATAAACGCTTTTGTTTCACGCTCGTTCACCATTTCCAAAGCCTTCAGATAAGCCTTTGCAGTCACTAACCGGGCATTCTCCTCCCCTTTCGCCATGACATAATGCGTAAGACCGCTCAAAGCGTAGTCGACATTTGCGTTACTGCCTTTGCCCGGAGCATTTATCATGTTTACCAACATCAGAACACCTTCTTCGCCGGTAGAACTCAAATCACCAATCAATTTATTGTACGCCGCTTGTTTCGCCGCAGGCATCTGAGCCAACACATCGGCAGCGGTCGTTTTGGCCGTACGGTTGGCCGGAGTCTGCGCCATCAGCATGCTTCCGCAAAGCAACAGGGCAGCTATTGAAATATATGCTTTTCTCATATTATTATCTATTTATGTAATTGTCAATTGTTAATTATCAATTGTCAATTCGTTATATATTCCAGGGTGCTCTCATCGGCTGGTCCAGCAAACGATTTGCAGCCTCGTCGTCAATAAATTCAAGTTTTACAGGATCGAAATTCAGCGTCCGGTTCAAACGCAGAGCCACTGCTCCCATATTGACAATAGTAGCCGAACGGAAACCATTCTTTTCGTTCAGGGCGAAAGGCTGGCGTGTCTTCACACATTCTATAAAGTCCGTAACCTGAGGTTCGGGTTCGGGGAAATCGGCAAGTTTCCTCTCCCAATCGGGAATATCGCATACAAAATTTTTATAAACATTACCCTTCGGTCCGGCAATATACGGCGTATTCGGATCACCGAAGTCCCCCCCCCAAAGGACAATCTGACAACCATCGTCATACGTGTAGGTAATGGAACGCCAAGTACCGACAGCATCCGGATGCTGTTGCGGGGCATCAACCTCCACTTTAATAGGACTGGTATCGTCTTTACCTAGTATATATTGTACGGGGTCGATGTAATGCTGCCCCATGTCTCCGAGCCCTCCACCGTCATAATCCCAGTATCCGCGGAAAGTCTGGTGTACGCGATGCAGGTTATAAGGCTTGTAAGGAGCCGGGCCGAGCCACATGTCGTAGTCCAACTCTGCCGGAACCGGTTGCGGTTCGAGATATTCTTTTCCTACCCAGAAAAACTTCCAGTTGAAACCGGTATGCGCACTGATCGTCACCTTCAACGGCCATCCCAACAATCCGCTTTGCACCAGCTTCTTCAACGGTTTGACAGGAGTGCCCAGTCCATAGAACTGGTCTGTAAAACGGAACCATGTATTCAGGCGGAACATACGTCCGTATTGCTGTACGGCCTCCATCACACGCTTTCCTTCACCGATCGTACGCGTCATCGGCTTTTCACACCAGATGTCTTTCCCGGCTTTAGCGGCCTCGACAGACATGATACCATGCCAATGAGGTGGAGTGGCGATGTGCACAATATCGACATTCGAGTCCAGAATCAAATCGCGGAAATCATGATAAGCGGCTATTTTTTCCTTCACCAGTTTCTTTCCCAATTCAAGGTGATTTTTATCAACGTCACAAACGGCAACCAAACGTGTACCGGCATAATTGACATGGCCTCTTCCCATCCCTCCGGTACCAATAATACCTTTAGTCAATTGATCACTCGGAGCGATATACCCATTTCCCAATACGTGACGCGGCACAATCGAAAAGAGCGCAACCCCTCCAAGAGTTTTCAGAAAACCTCTTCTGCTTGTTCTCATAGTAAATTATAATTTATATAGATTAGCAACCTATTATTTTAATAATATAAATAATATCTGACAAATATACTAATTATCTAATAATCCTTGCAGATATTCACGTGTTTTTATCACATAATCATGTCTTGCACCATTCAATTCGCATTCAATAGTCAATGCTCCTTGAAATCCTTGCTTCTTCAGTTCTGCGATGACAGCCGGGAAATTCACCTCTCCGGTAGGAATGGGTACTTCAGCTCCCAATTCATACGGATCGTTCGGGTCCGGATATCTACCGTCTTTAGCATGGAATTCCTTGATAAGGCTGCCGAACTGCTTCACGGCATCAAGAGAATTCGCTTTTCCGTACATCAATAAATTAGCCAGGTCGCAATTGATAAACACATTACCTGTAGCAATGTCTTTAATGGCACGAATCAAAGTCGTCGGCGTTTCCTGTCCGGTCTCAAAATAGATCATCACACCGCGCTGCTTGGCATAATTCGCCAAATCCTGCATGACCTTGATAAAATCTTTATATTGTTCGGAAGAGGGATCTTCCGGTATAAAACCGAAATGAGAGTGCATAGCGGGAATTTCCGCCATTGCACAGAAATCAATCATTTCATGATATACTTTAATTTTTTCTGCCCGTTCTTCTTTTGGCACCAGACCAATCGTAGCTGGTCCCTGGCGAAAATTCCAAACACAATGGCTTCCGGGCACACCGACAACCGTTGTTACCTTTATATTATGTTTCTTGGAGGCCGCCTTTACTTTTTCAGCAAAATCTTTTGTAAACTTGTTTTTCTGATAATTAAGTTCACAAGAACCAAATCCCTGATCATGCAGATCCTTAAAGCTTTTATTTACATCGCCCAAGTCATATTGGATAACCCCAATCGTTATCTTTTCCTGAGCCATCATTTCGGAGCACACAAACAGCAATGCCAAAATCAATAAAGATAATTTAGTATTCATCATCTGATATAGATTAAGTTATAAATAAAGAAAACTAAAAAGAGGGACAACCAAAGGGTTGTAAGTCTTTTTGGCCTCCCTCTTTATTTATGAAAAAATAAAAGTAATAATTTATTCCATTGTCGGATTAAAAGTTCCGCCCCAATTATTGTTTTGTTCGAGATTCGGATTTTGGTCGATGTTACTTTTCTGAATTGGGAAAAAATAGAAAGACTCTTCAATCACGAACTCACGTTCAGCTGCTTCCGTATAAGGTACTTGACGAATCACATAACGAAAATCACCGGTAGTCAACTCATTATTATTAATTTTGGCTCTAGCAGTGTTCAGATCCATATCCGTACCATCCGGATTGATAGCAATCGCTTCAAGTCCATGTTTAGTCCAGCCAGCCAATTTCATCATATTACGTGTACGACGCAAGTCCCAAAAACGATGCCCTTCAAAACACAATTCAATATTACGTTCATCCAAAATAGCCTGACGAATCTCATCACGATTACCGACTTTCAATCCATAAAGTCCATCGTTCCCAGCCTCGATTCCGGCACGTTTACGAATCTGCTTTAACATTTCAACTGCAGTTTCCGAATGTCCGGTTTCATTAGCTGCTTCGGCATAGATAAACATCACCTCAGCAAAACGCATCAGGATATAATCAATATCATACGTCATCACTTTATCCTGAGTCAATGTTAAATCTGCTGCTTTGTAAATATAAAAACCTGAGAAAATATCATTGTTCACGGCATTCGTATGTGCATTCGGATTTACACCATATTGATCATCAGGACTACTGATACCCAAAGCATTATATTGCCTATAATTCGCAGGCTTTCCAGCCACTGGATATTCCCGACCATTATATAAACAAACATTATTGAAACGCGGATCACGATTCTGCCAGAAAGATTTCAGTAAAGCCTGTTCGTCTCCAACATAATATTTACTACTCGGATCATCATACTGTTTTCCATCCAACATAGGAAAGCTTTTTACAAACTCCCAAGTCGGGTTACTATAAGATTTGTCACGGCTGACAGAAGCAGGACGAGTCGTGTACTCCCACGCTGAAGTTTTATTCGGATTTGAATTTACTACAGGAAAAACAACCTCCGGTCCTTGTTCCTGTATCCAAATATCTGAATAATTCGGAGTTAAAGCGATACCTTTAGCCACACAAAAATCATAAGCTTCTTTTGCTGCCACATAGGCTTCCTCCCAATAAGCATTGCCGTATGGATTGTTCGGATTGAACTGCGGAGAAGCTTTCAACAACAAAGTTTTTGCTTTCCATGCTTTGGCAAAACACTGGTCGATACGTCCGTAATCAGCTGAACTTCGAGCAATCTTCTCAGGCAATAATGTGATGGCATGATCCAAATCTTCAACCATAAACTGGAAACACTCTGGAGTAGAGTTACGTTTTACACGTAAATCATCCATATCCTTGTCTTGAGGAACCTTTATATAAGGGACACCACCATGATGCAAAACCATCCAATAATATGTATAGGCACGCATGAAATAAGCCTGGCCCAACAAGCCATTAGCCGTTTTGCTATCCAATACACCTTCTTCCAAACGTTTGATAGCCTCGTTAATATGGCGAATCGTCGTGTAATTCCACTTTTTATAAGCGCCACCTGTTTCTGTAATAGTACCCAAATACCATGGTATACCTGTCACTTGTTCTGAGTTATTGTCTGCACCAGCACTCCAGTTTCCAAAGCACTCCGAATAAAGATTGTTCACATACGCCGTAGCCAAGTTAACGTCATCCCAAACCATCGACTCATCGTAACTATTCAAGTTGTCAATATCTAATGTATCACAACCGGTTGCCATTCCTCCCAATACGAAAGCTGCACTTATTATGGCATATTTGATTTTATTCATTTTCATATTCTTTCTGATTTAAAATTAGAATGAGAAATTAAGACCAAAAGAAAATGTTCTCATCAACGGATAGGAATCATAATATTCTTGTTCCGGATCCAAAAATTCCGTTACATCCGAAATACAGAACAAGTTTGTTGCATTGGCAAATACTTGTGCGTGCGTAAGTCCCAACGGACGAAGAATCGCTTTTGGCAAATCATAGCCGATATTCAAATTCTTCAAACGCAAGTATGCCCCATTACGCATCCAGTAACTTGTATTTCCTGCACCTGATTCATACCAACCATTCCCTACAATGCGTGGATAAACACCATTCGGATTCAAATCTGGATCATAGACTTTATCACTTGTCCAAATTGGGAAATAAGGACGAACGGCACCACCATGCTGATAGAAACCACCATCAACTCCACCGACAAAACGATCATATTTGCCAACACCCTGAAAATGCACGTCTACCGTGATACCTTTCCACTTAATATTACCACCAAAACCATAATTAATACGCGGTGTTCCATTTTCACTCAACAAGTTATACGCATCATTTCCATCAATACGTCCATCAGGACCTTCCGTATAACCATCTCCACGAGTATCTTTATACAAAATACCACCCAAATATGGATCACGACCATACTGTTTAAACCCCTTCGCTTTCAAGGCTTCAACTTCAGCTGGATCGGTCAACAAATGATCAGCAATCAAACCGGTCAAAATACCGTC
>ERZ824978.2636-NODE-2636-length-15107-cov-2.966184_pt1 | contig 15107 bp, 11 predicted proteins | sample MGYA00519860_ERZ824978 | MGnify/ENA primary metagenome ERZ824978 (study PRJEB31778, sample SAMEA3449184) | human gut metagenome | biome: human gut; feature: human-associated habitat; material: faeces | place: United Kingdom | collected 2010/2012 ... | reverse complement strand
GGGCATCTGCTTGGGGATAAGCCCATACAGTTCATTTCCATTGTTGTTTACGATAACAGCTTCCTTGTCGGCAAAGAAAACTTTGACTTTTCCGGTCGTGTCAACCGGAAAGTTTCCTTTGATAATAAAAGAATCGTTGATTCTTCCCCAGTCGGGTGACATGGATTTTAACTCAATAGGCTTGCTCGAATCATAATAGTTGCCTATTTCAGGCCATTTCTCAATTACTTCTTCGCCATTGCAACTTGCGAACAAAATACTTAAGAAAAGAAAAACAAAATAAAGCTTGTTGTTCTTCATAATATATAAGTAATGGGGTTCTATGTTTTTCATTCATAACGGCAGCCATTGACACCAGCCCCCCTTTAAATGTCAAAGCCACATGAAATTCATTACAGATTACCGAAAGTGATATGCATCGCTACGGTTATCTCTGATTTTACAGTCTTTACATAATCATTGACTTAACCGTCATCATCATACATACATTTCATAAGATTAACTTGATTAGATTTATAACTCCATCGACATACATTCCGTACATCGATATACAAAGCTACAGAAGTGTACCCAATACACTTTTAGATATTAGATATATAATTTTAGATATTAGATAATCTATACTACAAACGATAAAAAACAGGAAAAAGAAGTAAATTAGACCTCTGTAGGAGACTTGCCAAAGTACTTTTTAAACACCGTACTAAAGTAACTGATACTGGAATAACCACAAAGTTCGCTAACTTCCGTGATAGTGTACTTATGAGATTGGAGTAATTCCAAAGCCCGGTTTAAACGAATGGATTTAATAAATTCAATAGGTGATAGACCTGTCAGTGCTTTTATTTTTTTATACAATAACGAACCGCTCACATGCATTTCCATAGCAAAGCTTTCCTTATCAAAATCTAGATTTTGCATATTATTATGGATCACTTCCACTGCTTTTTTCACAAAATGATCGTTAAGCTCATTGTTCAAAATAACCTGTTGCTCATCATTATCCGACTTTATCAATTTCAAAGCTTTCTCTCTGACGATCTCCCGGTTCCGCATAAGGGACTTTATTCGTTGCTCCAAAAGTGATATATCGAAAGGTTTCGTGATATAATCCTCTGCTCCCAAGCCTAAACCTTCCAACTGGTCACTTTTATCACAAAGTGAAGTTAGCAGAATCACCGGAATATGCGAAGTTTCAAAAGTAGATTTGATCAATTTACATAACTCAAAGCCATCCATATCAGGCATCATCACATCCGAAATAATCAATTCTGGAGATTCCTTTTGAAGTAATTCCCATGCTTCATTGCCATTGCCAGCCTCTAAGATGTTATATTGATTTTCAAAAGAACACTTCAGGAAGTTCCGCAAATCTTTATTATCATCTACGATTAATATAGATTTCTTCTTTTCGGACTTATCATCTTCCTTTTTATATTCCGATTGATCAGACGGACCATCAGCAGATGTGATATTCCCCGGCTCTTCATGTTCAGCAGGTGCAACCTCAACCACTTCTTTATAAGGGATGTTTATTTTGAATAAAGAACCTTCATTCTCCTTACTTTCAAGTGAGACTTTTCCCTCATGCATTAAAACGTAATTCTTCACCAACAACAGGCCTATTCCGGAACCTACCATGCGTGAATTAACCTTATTATCTCCTCTATAAAACTCTTTGAACAGCTTCTTCTGAGCATTATCCGAGATACCCAATCCATAATCTCTTACCTCCAAGCTCCAATAGTACTCATTACAATTCAATGTAAGTTCCACCCTACCATTCGTATGAGAATACTTTATCGCATTAGATATCAAGTTATCAACCACTTTCTCTATTTTCAATTCATCGACAGCTGACATATAAGATTCCCTGTTAGAGACAAACTCCAATATAACATTCTTTTTTCCCGCCGTAGACTTGAACATTGTTTTCCGCCTGTACACCAATTTAACAATATCAACCATTACCAGAAACAGTTGTCCTTTCCCCATATCCACTTTCTGAAAATCCAAGAGTTGGGTTGCAACATTAGATAAACGTTCAGACTGTTCCGTAGCCAGATTCAGATAATAATGCCCTTTGTCTGATAATTCTTTCTCTTTATTCAATTCCTGAATAGGCGCGTTTATCAACGTTATCGATGTACGAAGATCATGAGCCGTATTTGTGAAAAAACGGATTTTATCTTCAGCATGACGCTGTTTCAAACGGTTTATATAGAATTTAAGCACAAAGAATGTAATGCTCATTATAATAATGAATACCACCAGACGGAACCACCACGTCTGCCAGTAAAGCGGAATAACGTGTATGTCCAATGTACGTTCATCGACTATCTGAGAAAGTGAATTATTGTACATTCTTACTTTAAGCCGGAAATTCCCATTAGGAATATTGGTATAAGTGATTATCTGCTGATTGGAAGGATGTGACCATTCTGTATCAAGCCCTTCCATTTTCCATGAAAATTTTATTTCTTTGGAAGAAACGCCAATAGGCAATACCTCAAGCGTCAAAGTATTCTGATCATATTTGAATGAAATATCTGTTTGCTTATTCACCGGAATTCCACGCAACAAATCTTGATTTTCTCTGATAGAACTGCCGGAAATAGTGATATTCTGGAAATAAATCTCCCCGTTGAGCTGGGTATGATATAATTTATCGGGGTTAAACATTACCGCCCCATTATTTGTACCCCACATCAATTCGCCATTACGTAATTTGCAGCTGGCATTCACATTGAATGAAGCACTGGAGAGAGCTAAAGTAGAATAATAAGCATGCACCGTGCTGTCGGCAGGATTATAGCGGCACAATCCATTTTCCGTTCCTAACCATAAATATCCATTATCATACATGACACTATTCACATAGTTAGATGGCAATCCGGATTCCACTGTTATTTTATGAGTTTCACGAGTCGTGTAGTTATGGTGCAGCAATCCGTCTCCGGAAGTAGCCACCCAAATATCATCTCCCATTACTAAAATATCCTGTGCAAGACATTCCGGTAAGAAAGTGATTTTCCCTGTTTCCTTGTCTAGCAAAAGCACAGAATAAGTACAGGCCAACAGCATTTTTCCCGGAGAAAACTCCATAAACGTACGCATGGGCTGTGCACCATACGTATGAAAACGCTTTTCTTTTGTTAAATAACATATTACATCTTGGATACCTCCAATCCAGATATCACCCTCACTGTCCTTATATATATTCATTATGAATTTACCGTCAGATTTCAGTTCCGATGTATTCCGCGGATAATGAACCAATTCTTTTCCGGTATTCCGATCTAAAACATAAAACCCGGATGAGAACGAACCTGCCCAGATATTTCCTTCGTCATCTTCACATAAAGCCAGAAAAACCTGTGCCTGTTCCTGTTTATTCTGATAATAAGTATCCCATTCATTAGTGGCGACTCTCCACCTGCTTATCCCATTATTTGTAGCAAACCAGATATCCCCTTTGCTATCTTCCAATATCTTGTTTACATTATCATTCCCTAAAGAATTCGGATTATTAACCTGATGGGTAATTTGATTAATCAAGGGAGATTTCCAGTCGAAGAAAGAAAGCCCACCAGTATAGGTAGTGACCCACACCCTCTGCTGACCGTCGCAAAAGATGTCATAAACCCCATCTCCACGAAGAGAGAAAGGATTATCAATATCTTCTTTCAAAATATTCAGAACCGTATCCTTATCCAATTCCCATACTCCCTGCCCGTCGATTCCGACTAACAATGTTGAATCCGAACTTTCCGTTATCACTGCGATAGGTTGCTTTGGGAAATTAGAAAATGGCAATAACGTTTTCTTTTTCATGTCCAAATAGAAAAGACCATCAGTGGAAGTTCCTATCCATACAACCTCTCTTTTATGATCATAAAAAAGAGTATTTATCTGAAACATATCTTCTATTCCACATATACTTTTTTGTTTCAACGTATTTGTATTTAATAATCTAATACTGTCTTGACTGGCTACAAGCAGATGTGTCTGATCATAAGACGTTATGCACTGTGTTCGAATTGGCGCCTCACCTATTTGGGTAAATATTCCACTTTTATATTTGCACAATCCCCCGGACGTAGGAATCCAGAGAGCCTGTTCATCATCAATAACAACTTTACCTACACTTAAAAAAGTATTATTGAAAGATATTCTAAGATCCAGAAATAAATCAAACCGGTCATACAGTTCATTATAATGAAAAAATTGCCCATTATTCGTATATGCTATTAAAAATGAATTATTATAGGCCAATTTGACATTTATGATATTGGCTGTTTTATAAGGAAGCTGATAAATGCGATAATCACTTTCCGTAATTCTCAATATACCCGTTTTAGAGGAAGCCCAGATAAAACCATTCCCATCTTTACAAACAGAAGCCATCTCCCGCATGGAAATTCCATACATCGCATTAATATTATAAAACTTCACATCCGAAGCATATATATTAAAAATAGAAAGAAAAAGAAAGAATATAAGCAGTCGTGATTTCATAATATTACAGTTAGCTGCTGCAAATATAATATATTTGAAAGCAATCAACCAATATATGCATTATTTTGTCTAATTTTGCACCTCGTTTCACAAAAAGTACAGATTATCTATGAAAGCGTTCGAATTCAGACCAAAGCTATTCACGGCTTTGAAAAACTACTCGAAAGAATTATTCATGGCAGACCTGATGGCCGGTATCATAGTAGGTATCGTCGCTCTCCCGCTTGCCATTGCGTTTGGTATTGCATCCGGTGTATCACCCGAAAAAGGTATTATCACGGCAATCATTGCCGGATTCATTATCTCCATGTTGGGAGGTAGCAAAGTACAGATCGGTGGTCCCACGGGAGCTTTTATCGTCATTATCTATGGTATTATCCAGCAATACGGAGAAGCGGGATTGATTGTTGCCACGCTAATGGCGGGAGTCATTCTTATTCTGTTAGGGATATTCAAGCTGGGTGCTGTAATTAAGTTTATCCCCTATCCTATTATCGTGGGATTTACCAGTGGTATTGCCGTCACCATCTTCACCACGCAGATAGCCGATATCTTCGGACTAAATTTCGGTGGTGAAAAAGTTCCCGGAGATTTTGTCGGGAAATGGATGATCTATTTCCAGCATTTCGATACCATCAACTGGTGGAACACGATTGTCAGCATTGTAAGTATTGCAATTATCGCCATAACCCCGAAATTCTCAAAGAAGATACCGGGGTCGCTGATTGCCATTATTGTAGTAACGGTAGCGGTATATCTGATGAAAACTTATGCCGGAATCAACTGCATAGATACCATTGGCGACCGCTTCAGTATCAAAGCAGAACTGCCGGATGCAGTAATGCCTTCACTAAACTGGGAGGCTATTCAGGACTTATTTCCTGTAGCCATTACCATTGCGGTATTAGGAGCCATCGAATCGCTGCTTTCCTGCGTCGTTGCCGACAGTATGATCAGCTCACATCACCGCTGCAACATGGAACTTGTTGCGCAGGGCGTGGGCAATATCGGCTCTATCCTATTTGGCGGCATACCCGCCACAGGAGCCATTGCGCGAACTGCCGCCAACGTTGACAATGGCGGGCGTACCCCCATCTCAGGCATGGTTCATGCCGTTGTTCTGCTGCTTATGCTGGTATTCCTCATGCCCTATGCAGCATTGATCCCCATGCCCACCATCGCAGCAATCCTGCTGCAGGTTGCCTACAACATGTCGGGCTGGCGCAACTTCGCGCACCTCTGCAAAACTGCATCGAAGGGTGCCGTAGCAACCCTTTTGCTCACATTCGCCCTAACCATCGTATTCGACCTGGTTACCGCTATCGGCATTGGCATGGTTATCACCATCGTACTGTTCATGAAGATGGTCAGCGAAGAAACCGAGGTTAAGGGCTGGAAGTACTATTGCGATGCCAATTCCGAGGTTACGCATCTGCGTGAATTGCCCAAGAGCGTACGCGTGTACGAAATCAACGGCCCCATGTTCTTTGGCATGACCGACCGCATTACCGATATTTCGGTAAAGTCGTTCACCAAGTATCTGATCATCCGCATGCGCGGCGTTCCATCACTTGACGCATCCGGAATGAATGCCCTTGAAAACCTCTACGACTACTGCACCGAAAATGGCGTAAAACTGATCTTCAGCCACGCGAACGAACAGCCCATGAAGACCATGCGTCGCGCTGGCTTTGTTGATCTGGTAGGCGAAGAGCACTTCCGCGTCAACATTGATGACGCCATCGAACATGCACGCGAACTCATCGAACAAGAAGAGTGCAAGCTTTCTGCCTAGATACGTCACAACAACCAGCAATAACGCCCCCGATTTCCTCTACAAGCACTCCTATTTTCTGAACACCGAGAAACGGAAAGCGCTTGGAACGGAATCGGGGGCGTATCGTTTTACGGAACCATGAGCACCGCTGAACAACAGATTGTTTCAGTGACGCAGGCGCCTCATGCATATTTTGATTTGCCCACACGAGGAAGTACCATGGGTGGCAATTTCGACAGAAACCCGAAGGGGGCATCGCGCTACGCCCTATCCGTCTGCGTGTTCGGGCGAAACACTCTAGGGAGCGGAATAGCCGCCCCGATCACCGCCGCCACAAGCATCACAACGACGCCCTTCAAGGGGAAACACAGCATCAGCAGCAGCGCTGCCATGATAGGCTGACGCATTACCGCCCCCATCAACGCTGATGTGCAAGCAGCCACACAAAACGCAGGAGCTGCCCCCGTAAGCAAGGCGAAACCATAGCCTAAGCTAACGCCGGAGAAGATCACAGGAAAGAAATGGCCGCCTCGCCAACCCAGATTCAAGCACGTTGGCGTAAGAGCGCATTTCACAAAACCAGTAGCTATAAGGACAGCTGCAGGAAGAGCCGAATATCCCTCCATCAAGCGATGCGCCTGCGATTCACCGGCAAACATGGTGTACGGCAATGCCATACCGCATATAGCCAAAACCACACCAGCAAGCATCGCTTTCGCCACAGGACGATTCCCCATTGCATTCGAAAGGCACACAGTGCCCTTATTAGCGGCATGAAATACCCAACCGCAGACCATACCCGCCAAAGCCAACGGCAGCAACAGCATCAGTTCGTACGAGCCAACTTCTACCGCATCGAATCTCGGCAAACCAGAGTTTTCACCGAACAGCTGGCCCAAAATCAAAAATGCACTCAAAGCTCCCGCAATAGCGCACAGATACACGACGGCCTTCTGGGCTTTTGGAAGAGCGATGTTCTCTTCTCCGCGCGTACCATCAGCCGTCCCGGAAAGCGGAGCCACAAAACCATAAAGCGGAGCAGTAAACAACGCAGCAAGCGCCGCCTGGGTGCCGGCAACGGTAAGAGCCCTGAAGTCAGCGCCGAACTTACGCATCCTGTCTCCCACCCAAGTGCAAAGCCCTGCGATGACTCCCGTAAGGCCAGCTTCGGGCCCTATACTCCCCCCCAAACAGCAACGGCAGCAGAGCAGCTAATGAGAGCTTGCCGATATGGCTGTAATCGTAGCGACCATCTTGCTTTACCTTTGCCATTACGCTATTGAGATCTTCAGGCTCAACTCCTGTATGTTTGGCGTACAGCCCGATTACCAACCCGCCTAGCACACAGACAATCAAGGGGAAGGGCACGAATCCAAATGGACCTTGGGACAGAACAGGAAGCGGTTCTGCAGTGACGGATCCTATCCAACCAGGCAGTGTCTGCCACAAAAAGGAAATGCCCTCATCCATGAGGAAAAAGAACAACCAAACAAAGGCGCCAGCTAACGAGCCGGTTATAAGAACACACAGCAAAAAGAAGACGCGGTTAAAGGGTTTTGCAATACTTCCCATCAGCAAACACTTTGCCACATAATCGGATTCTCGCCATAACGCGCAAGGAGAGTATTCGCGTTGGAAAAGGGCCGCGAACCCATGAATGCGCGCAGTTCACCGGCCTGTTTATTTGCAGAAAGAGGCGAAGGATGGGTCGACCGAAGGATATATTTGTTATCCAAGGCAGCAGATTCCTGGCCGGCGGCCTTCGTGCGCGCATTTTCAACAAGCGCTACCGCATGTCTGCCCCATGCCAAAAACACAATAGGTTGCGGCAACATAAAGCACCGCTCAATTACATGATTGGTTAGCACCTGCCACCCCAGTTTTGCATGCGAATTTGCAGCATGCTCACGTACGGTAAGCGTTGTGTTCAACAGAAGAACACCCTGTCCAGCCCAAGAAGTCAAATCTCCGCTTTCGGGCATGGAGCACCCAAGATCAGAAACCATTTCCTTATAGATGTTACGCAGGCTCGGCGGTAGTTTTTCGTCTTTTGGAACCGAAAACGAAAGCCCCATTGCCTGGTTGGGACCATGATAAGGGTCTTGCCCTAGAATAACCACTCGTACATCTTCAGGAGCCGTAAAAGCCAATGCATTCAAGATTTTATCTTGGGCAGGATAGATAGTTTCCGTTTTACGAAGTTCTTCCACTGCCCCCATAAGCCGCGAAGTGGTTTCAACGACTTCTTGCGAAGCGCCACTCAACCAAGCATTGATATTCTGTTCGTTATTCACTTCCACCCCAAAGAACATGCGAGGGCAGAGAGGCCCTCGCATGACTAGCAGCTAATACCTGTATACGACAGCCTATTCACCAAGCAGATTCGCAACGGTATGAGCAATGCCTTTGGCATCGATACCCAAATCGGCAAATAGCTGATCAACTTTGCCCTGAGCAACAAAACTATCGGGCAAACCCAAAACTTCAACTTTAGAGGTAGACCCCATAAGCGCTATAGCCTCTGCTACGCCTTCACCAGCTCCACCAATACGTACGCCATCTTCAACCGTTACCACAACCCCGGTTTCTGCAGCTGCCGCAATGGCCTCAAAGTCGAGAGGTTTTACCCAACGCATATCAACAACACGCACCGAAAGGCCTTGCTTCGAAAGAATCTCAGCGGCATCAACGGCATAGTTGACCATACGACCAAACGCCAGAATTGCAGCTTGAGTGCCTTCACGAACTTCACGCGACTTACCAGGCTTCATCATAAGAGCATCGTCTGGCATAGGAACACCCGCTGCTTCACCACGGGGATAGCGCAGGGCAACAGGCCCATCAAGCCTCAGAGCAGTATGCAATGCATGGGCAAGCTCGGCTTCGTTTGAAGGTGCCAAGATTTTCATATTTGGCACACACCGTAAAAACGCCATATCGAACATGCCGTGATGCGTGGGGCCATCGTCGCCCACCAAACCCGCGCGATCGAGGGCAAACACAACATTGAGCTTTTCAAGCGCCACGTTAATAATGGCCTGATCGATTGCTCGCTGGAAAAAGGTGGAATACAAAGCTACTACCGGCTTACGGCCACCTAGCGCCAAACCACTTGCCATGCCCACCGCATGGCCTTCAGCTATTCCAACATCGAAGCACCTATCAGGATGGGAATTCGCAAAGGAGCGCAATCCCGTTCCGTCAACCATAGCGGCAGAAATAGCGCAGATAGAACTATCCAGTTGCGCTTCTTTCTCAAATGCCTTGGTAAATGCTTGCGTATAAGTAAGGGCCCTAGGGGCAGCCTTCAGTGCGGCACCAGTAGCAATATCATAGGGTCCCGTGCCATGGAATCGGGACGGATCGGCCTCAGCTGGCCCATAGCCCGCACCCTTTTTGGTAACCACATGTACCAAAACAGGAACATCAGATTCCAGCGCATGGCCGATAGTCCGCTTCAGTGCGGGAATGTCATGGCCGTCAACAGGCGGCGTGCATACAATTCCCAATTGCTCGAAAAGCATGGTGTCGGGCATGACAAACTGCTTCAACGATTCTTTTGCCGTTTTGCCCAGTTTCACCATGGCCTTGCCTGCAGGACCAAGAGAGTTCTCCATAAAATCCTGCATGTTGTCACGGTTTTTACGGTAATTGCTCGTAACACGCAGTGCACCCAGGTGCATTGCCATTGCGCCAACATTGCGTGCAATACTCATTTCGTTGTCGTTCAAGATGATAACGAGCGGCGTCTGCGCTTGGCCGATATCGTTGAGCGCCTCGAATGCCATACCACCAGCAAGCGAAGCATCGCCAATAAGAGCCACGATCTTTTGATTGTCGCCACGTAAATCGCGCGCACGCGCCAAACCGCACGCTACGGAAAGCGAGTCGGAAGCATGACCGGAAGGATGAACATCATGTGGATTGCTGTGAGGCTTCGGAAAGCCCGACAACCCCTTGTATTGGCGAAGCGTGGGGAATTCATTTAGGCGCCCTGTGATGAGCATATGGGCATACGACTGATGCCCAACATCGAACAGGAAACGATCATGAGGCGAATCAATGAGCGAATGAACCGCCAATATGATTTCAACCGCCCCAAGGCTCGATGCGACATGACCGCCCGTCTTGGAAGTGACGTTAATGATCTCCTCGCGAATTTCCTGCGCCAATATGGAAAGCTCCTCATCAGTGAGGAGCTTCAACTTGTCTGGAGAATCGATGGAGTCAAGTATGCGGGCCATACGGCACCTCCTCCTATTCGTCCGAGGACAAAGTACCCGAATCCGACGAGGCTTGGGCCTCGGCGGATTCGGCTTCCTTAGCAGCAATCCCCTCTTCGACGATGCGAGAAGCGGTAAGACCGATGCCCACCGCCTCCTCGTACAGGCTCAAAGCCTCATCAAGAGGAAGCTCCTCATCGCTGACAGCCGCCACGATTTCGTCAAGGCGTGCCTTAATGTCCTCGAACGTTTGAGGAGCCTGTGATTCCATTATGCCTACTCGCTTTCAAGCTGGGTAGCGATACGACCCAAGATTCCGTTAATGAACCTCGGGGAATCGTCGCCGCCAAACTCTTTAGCCAGGTTAACGGCTTCGTTGATGGATACCGAAACAGGTACATCGTCAACGTAACGCATTTCATACGTGGTAAGGCGAAGCAACGAACGGTCGACTACAGGCATGCGGTCGAGCGTCCAGTTGTCGCTTGCAGATTCAATAAGCTCATCGATTGCTTCAAGGTTTTCCTTGGCACCGTCAAGAAGCATCAGAGCATACTCGCCCAAACCCTGCGTTTCAGGGACAAGCTGGCCATTGTCGATAAGCTCACGCGGAGTCTTTTCCAGAATCTCACCCTGATACATAAGCTGCAGCGCATGCTTACGAGCAAGAGTGCGTTCTTCGTGCTGAGAAAAAGCTTTAGACACAAGCACCACTAATCCTGGAATACGATGCCGTCAACGCGGATATCCACACGTGACACCGTAAGGCCAACCTGCGAAAGAACAGCATCGGCGACAGACTTGCGAACATTATCGGCAATTTCGTTTAAAGAGCGACCCGACTGGACACGAAGGGAAACCGCAACATCAACCGTGTTGTCATGAGAAACGTTGACGGACACGCCCTGCACGGACTGTTTGAACGAAAGAAGGGAACGAATCCCGGAAGGTGCGGCACCAACCGATGCCACGCCAGCAACATCGCGAACAGCGAGGGTAACAATCGTTTCCACAACGCCTGGCGCGATTGCCATGCTTTCGGTATTGATATCTGGCATGTTATTCATCCCCCATTTCGGTTTCGATGAAATCGGTATACACCCTTCCTTCAACGAAGGCTTCCTTTTCAAGAACCTCCAAATGGAAGGGGATCGTGGTTTTGATGCCCTCGATGCAGAACTCACTCAGGGCACGTTTGCCTCGAGCGATGCACTCATCGCGGTCAATGCCCCATACGATCAATTTGGCAACCATGGAATCATAATACGGAGAAATGCGGTCACCTTGCTTGATGTAGGTTTCCACACGAACACCAGGACCACCGGGAACCTCGAAGCGCGTGATGTTGCCAGGGCACGGACGGAAATCATGCTCAGGATCTTCAGCGTTGATGCGGAACTCCATAGCATGACCAAAGGGCGCAAAGGGTGCGCGCTCAATACAGGAGATGGGCTCACCTGAAGCAATGCGCAGCTGTTCCTTAATGATGTCGGTGCCCGTAATCTGTTCCGAAACCGGGTGCTCCACCTGAACACGAGTGTTCATTTCCATGAAGTAGAACCTGCCGTCCGTATCGAGCAAGAATTCGATGGTACCCGCATTCTCGTAACCCGTTGCACGCACTGCTTTAACAGCAGCAACGCCCATAGCACGACGGATTTCCTCGGTCAGAGCTGGCGAAGGAGCTTCCTCGAGCAACTTCTGATGGCGACGCTGCAGCGAGCAGTCGCGTTCGCACAAGGAAATACGATTACCATGCTTGTCAGCAAGGATCTGCACCTCGACGTGACGCGGACGGAGAACAAGCTTTTCCAGGTAAACGTCGCCGTTGCCAAACGCTGCAAGAGCCTCGTTCTTCGCAGCCATGAACTGGGATTCCAAATCGGCAGGATCATGCACTTCGCGCATGCCCTTACCGCCGCCGCCGGCAGATGCCTTGATAAGTACCGGATAGCCCACTTCTTCAGCGAACTTACGGGCTTCTTCGACCGTTTCGATAACGCCGTCAGAACCAGGCACCGTAGGAACACCGCAGGCCTTCATGGTGTCACGGGCGGCAGCCTTGTTACCCATAGCATCAATGCACTCGGGCGAAGGGCCAATGAACACCAAATCGTTGTCAGCGCAGGCACGAGCGAAATCGGAGTTTTCAGCCAAGAAGCCGTAGCCGGGGTGGATAGCCTGGCAGCCAGTGTTCACCGCCGCAGCGATAATGGAAGGCATTACCAGGTAGCTTTTATTGGCAGGAGCAGGACCGATGCATACCTTTTCATCCGCATAGCGAACAGGATACGTATCGGCATCCTCCGTTGAATACACCGCCACGGTTTTGATGCCCATCTCCTTGCAGGCGCGCATGATGCGCAGGGCAACCTCTCCGCGGTTGGCGATTAGGACTTTGTCAAACATTTATGCACTCTCCGGACCAACAGCATCATGGCTCGTGTGGGGCTCAATGTAGAAGAGCGGGGTGCCGAACTCTACCGGCGTTGCATCCTCAACACACACCTCGCGTACCGTACCCATTTCCTCGGCGCCGATTTCGTTCATGAGTTTCATGGCTTCAACGATGCACAGCGTCTGGTTTGCAGCAACCTCGTCGCCAACCTGAACAAAAGCAGGTTCGCCAGGAGCGGGAGCAGCATAGAACGTGCCCACCATCGGAGAGGTTACGCAATACCAATTTGCAGGATGAGAAGCGGCTGCGGCAGGAGCTGCAGCAGGAGCAGCAGCGGGTGCAGCAGCTGCAGGAGCTGCGGGTGCAGCAGGGGCAGCAGGAGCGGCCGCAACAGCGCCGGGCATGCGGACAGCGATACGAGCGCCCTCTTCCTCGACTACGATTTCGCCAACGCCGCTTTCCTCGGCAACGCGAACGAGCTCTCGAATCTGATTGATATCCACGTAATCGTCCTCCTTGGTGTTGCTCGATTCCTCTTCAAGAAGGAAATCGACCTTTTCAGATGTACGGTGCTTGCTCAAATACGTACGAGCCTCATTCGGGAAAAGCGCGTACATCAAAACGTCTTCTTCAGTTTTTGCCAGATCGCCGATTTCTTCTTCAAGCTCGGCGAACGTGGTAGTTACCAGCGAACCAGGAGCAACATCAGGATCAAGCATGATGTCGGATTCGCCCACAACACGGTTTACCACCTCTGGGCTCATGGGACCAGGAGCCTTTCCGTAGTAACCGCAGATGTAATCTTTCATTTCCTTGGAAACAACGCTCCAGCGCTTACCCGTCAGAACATTGAACACGGCCTGCGTGCCTACAATCTGGGAAAGAGGCGTTACCAGCGGCGGATAGCCCACCTCGGCACGAACGCGAGGGATTTCTTCCATAACATCGTCGAGGCGATCGATTGCATTCTGGATTTCCAGCTGCGACATGAGGTTCGACATCATGCCGCCGGGGACCTGATGCGAGTAGACCTTCATGTGGGTAAGAGAAGAAACGCCACGCTTGTAATGCCCGCGCTTGCGAACCTCTTCCCAGTACTCGGAAATCTCAAACAGCAGACCCAGATCAAGCCCAGTGTCGTAACGGCTTTCCTGCATAGCAGCGACGAGCATTTCGACCGCAGGCTGGGAATTGCCAAACGCCAAAGGCGCAGAAGCGGTATCAACAATAGCGGCACCAGCTTCAGCAGCCTTCAGGTAGTTGGCAGGAGCCATACCGCCAACATAGTGGCAATGAACATGAATTGGCAAACCGATTTCGGCATTGAATGCCTTAACGATGCGCTCGGTGCGATACGGGGTAAGCATGCCCGCCATATCCTTGATGGCAATGGAGTCAGCGCCAAGATCCTTAAGCTGCTGACCATATTCAAGGAAGCTGTCGAGTGTATGAACCGGAGAAAGCGTGTAGGAAATAGCGCCTTCGAAGTGACCGCCGCATGCCTTAATGGCCTCGGCGTTATCTACCACGTTGCGAATATCGTTCAGCGCGTCGAACACGCGGAACACGTCAATGCCATTGCGATGAGCAGCAGCGATGAAGCGGTTAACGACATCCTTGGAATAGTGCTTGTAACCCACCAGGTTCTGTCCACGGGACAGCATGGAAAGACGCGTATTGGGGGTCTTCGACTTGATAGAGCGCAAGCGATCCCAAGGGTTTTCGTCGAGGAAGCGCAGGCAAGTGTCGAACGTAGCACCGCCCCAAGCCTCGATAGCCCAATAACCTACGCGATCCATCTTAGGTAAGATCGGGAGCATATCGCCGATAGGCATACGAGTTGCCCAGAGGCTCTGCTGGCCGTCGCGAATGGTGGTGTCCATGATCTGAAGCTTTCCCAAGTGTTTCGCACCTCCTCTTCGAAACGCGTTGCGCGCACTATACGCACGTTAAAAACGAAAATTAAGTATAAAGCACGAGGCGCCGTAGCGCCCCGTTGCCAGTAGAGTTTCCAGTTAAGACACATAGAACTAGACGCGCTTAACAAAGCGGCCGTCACGGCTGTCGATCTGAAGAACGTCGCCGATCTCAACAAAGGTGGGAACCTGAATGGTTACGCCGGTTTCGAGCGTTGCAGGCTTGGTGGTGTTGGTAGCGGTGTCGCCCTTGAAGCCAGGCTCGGTTTCGGTAA
>ERZ824978.2630-NODE-2630-length-15143-cov-4.252320_pt1 | contig 15143 bp, 9 predicted proteins | sample MGYA00519860_ERZ824978 | MGnify/ENA primary metagenome ERZ824978 (study PRJEB31778, sample SAMEA3449184) | human gut metagenome | biome: human gut; feature: human-associated habitat; material: faeces | place: United Kingdom | collected 2010/2012 ... | reverse complement strand
AAAGATACGAAAAGTCGAGCGCAGAAGCAAGCGTTAGCTTGATTATGCCGAGACGAAGTATCTAAGGCGCCAGCCAAAGTACGAATAAGCGAGGGCAAAAGCAAACTCGTTTGCATTTTGCCGAGACGAACTATCTGAGGTCGAGTCAAAGGGAACCGAAATTTTTCGATCCGCAACCGTGCGGAGCCGAGGGTATACGGAAGAGGTTCGGAAATAGGCGGCGATCGTCGTGGCGGAAAGGCGCCGTGGCGTATATTGAGTACATTAAGGCTTCGGCGTGTGACCGAAGACACTGCGGTCGTGACACGGATCGGTAGGGACTGTATGGGAGGGCGGCGCCGGAATCGGGGGACGGTCGTTTCGGAAATTCCCGCTGCGGCGGCGGGCGGTGCGCGAAAATGCGCAAAAAACGTTATCTTTGTTGCACGTTATCCCTGTCCGTTATGCCGCAGACCGTTGTCCTTACGCTCAAACCCGAGGAGGCCGCCGACGTGCATCGCTATGCGCCGCTGGCCGCCCGTGCCGCAGGCGTCGCCGAGCGGGACGTGGCGTTGCTGCGGGTTGTCAAACGCTCGATCGACGCGCGGCAGCGGCAGCCGAAGGTGCATCTCACGCTCGAACTCTATGCCGACGGCGAACCGCAGCCGGCTCCCGTGCATTTCGATTACCCGCAGGTGGGCCACCGCACCGAGGTGGTGGTCGTGGGTTCCGGCCCGGCGGGACTGTTCGCGGCGCTGCGGCTGATCGAGCGGGGCTACCGTCCGATCGTGCTCGAACGCGGCAAACGGGTTGCGGAGCGCAAGCGCGACATCGCGCAGATCAACCGCAACGGCGCGGTCGATCCCGACTCGAACTACGCTTTCGGCGAAGGCGGCGCGGGGACGTTTTCCGACGGCAAGCTCTTCACGCGCAGCAAGAAGCGCGGCGATTACCACAAGGCGTTGCAGACGCTCGTCTTCCACGGCGCTTCGGAGGAGATTCTCTACGAGGCGCATCCCCATATCGGGACGGACAAGCTGCCCCGCATCATCTCCAACATCCGCCGAACGATCGAGGCGGCGGGCGGTGCGATCCGTTTCGGCAGCCGCGTGACGGGCTTCGATCTGCGCGACGGGCGGATCACGGGCGTGCGCTGCGGCGACGAACGCATCGAGGGTGCGGCCGTCGTGCTGGCCACGGGCCACTCGGCGCGCGACGTTTACGAAGCGCTGTACGCAGGCGGCGTGCGCGTCGAGGCCAAGCCCTTCGCCATGGGGGTGCGCATCGAGCATCCGCAGGCGCTCGTCGACTCGATCCAGTACCATTGCCGCGAACGCGGCGAATACCTCCCCGCAGCCTCCTATTCGCTCGTGAGCCAGGAGGGCGGACGGGGCGTCTACTCGTTCTGCATGTGTCCGGGCGGGTTTATCGTGCCGGCGATGACCGATGCCGCGCAGTCGGTGGTCAACGGCATGTCCCCTTCGCTGCGCAACTCGCCCTATGCCAATTCGGGGCTGGTGACCGAGGTGCGGCTCGACGATTTCGCCCACCTGCGCGACGAGGGGGGCGAGCTGGCGGGACTGCGCTTCCAGCAGATGTTCGAGGAGACCGCCCGACTGCACGGCGGTGCGGCGCAGGTCGCGCCGGCGCAGCGTGTGGCCGATTTCGTGGCGGGACGGCCGAGCCGGACGCTGCCCGCGACCTCCTATATCCCGGGGATCACCCCGTCGCGGCTCGACGGGTGGATGCCGCGCTTCATCGCCGAAAGCCTGCGGGCGGGACTGCGGACCTTCGGGAGGCGGATGCGGGGCTTCGTGACCGGCGAGGCGGTGGTCGTCGGGGTGGAGTCGCGCACGTCGACGCCCGTGCGCGTGCCGCGCGATCCGGCCACGGGGATGCACCCCGAAGTGCGGGGACTGTTCCCCACGGGCGAAGGGGCAGGTTATGCGGGCGGAATCGTTTCGGCGGCGCTGGACGGCGAACGGATGGCCGACGCCGCGGCCGATTATGTGGAACATGCAACGATGCGATGACGGAATGGATGCACCTCGTTTCACGCTGATATGCTGCTCGGTCGATCCGGCCGCCGCCGAAGCACTGCGGCGCAACGTCGCTGCGACGATCGGCGAACCGTTCGAATTCGACGTGTGGGACAACCGCGGCCGGAATGTCGGGTTGTGCGACGTCTACGACCGCTGCGCCGAACGCAGCGGTGGCGAGTATCTCTGCTTCGTGCACGAGGACGTCCGCTTCCTGACCGAAGGGTGGGGTGCGCGGCTCGCCGCGAAGCTGTGCGAACCCGACTGCGGGGTGATCGGCTTTGCGGGAAGCGTGCTCAAACTGCGGCGGACGACAGCGTGGCTGCACGGTGTGGGCGACATGCGCGCCAACTATGTGCAGCACCACGGCGGCGGCCGTCACCTCCACGCGAAGAATCCCGGCGGGACCGATTTCTCGCCCGTCGTCACGCTCGACGGCATGTGCCTCGTCGTGCGGCGCGACGTATGGGCCGCCACGCCGTTCGACGGGCGGACGTTCCCCGGCTTCCACTGTTACGACCTCGATTTCACGACGGCCGTTTTCGCGGCGGGGCGTCGCAACTACGTCTGCAATACGGTACTCGTCGAGCACTTCTCGGCCGGAGCCTACTCCTACGGCTGGCTCGAAGCGCTCGAAACCTACCACCGCAAATGGGCCTGTCGGCTGCCGCTCGGCGTCGAACCGTTCGACGGGGCCCGGCTGGCCGATCTCGACCGCCGCGCCGAGGCCTATTTCCTGAAACTGCTCTGCCAGAAACGGCTCTTCGGCGCCTGCCCCTTCCGGCGGATCGTGCGCTACATCCGTACCTATCCCGGCCGTGCCGCCTCATGGGCGCTGCCGTTCAAGTATCTGAAATATCATCTCAAATCGCTCGTTCGTCATGGCTGATTCCCCCCGTTCGCTCGTGCGCGTCGTCGTTCCCGTCTATCGGGAGCTGACGCCCGACGAGGAGTCTTCGTTGCGGAACAACGTCCGCGTGCTGGCCGCATGGCCTTTCACGGTGCTTCATCCCCGGGGGGTGACGCCGCCCGCCTGCTGCCGGGAACTGGGGTTGGAGACGCGCGCCGTCGGCGACGAGTGGCTCGGCCGGCGCAACGGCATTGCGGGTTACAACCGCATGATGCTCAGCGAGGAGTTCTATGCGTCGTTTCCCGATACGGAATATATCCTGATCTGCCATACCGACGCCTGGATTTTCCGCGACGAGCTGGGCGACTGGTGCCGGCGGGGCTACGACTGCGTGGCGGCGCCGTGGCTTCGGCGGCCGCTTTACGATCTGCCGCTGGTCAAACAGTATATGCAGTGGAGGGAGCGGATGAAACGTCGCCGGGGAGAGGCTTCGCGGCAGGTGCTTTACGGCCGCGTCGGCAACGGCGGGTTGTCGCTGCGCCGTGTGGAGGCGTTCCGGCGGGCTTGTGCGACCTACCGCACGGAGGCCGAGAGCTACCTCGCCGATCCTTGCCATCTCCGTAACGAAGATGTGTTCTGGGCGGTCGTGCCTCGTGAATTCCGTTATCCGGCGCCCGACGAGGCGCTGCGTTTCTCGATCGACACCCATCCGGCCTACGCCCTGCGGCGGCTGGGCGGCGACCTGCCGTTCGGTTGTCACAGCTGGACGAAACGCCGCATGCGGCGGGCGTGGCGGGGGATCATCCCCGCCGCGAAGTGATCCGTGTGCGGGGCTACTCCTGCACCTCTCTGACCAGTGTCGTCGTTTCGGGATCGGGATAGAGATATTGCGAAATGCCCTGTTTGCAGCGCAGCAGACGCCGACTGCGCGTGAGGTTGGCCAATACCTGATTGGCGACAGCCTGGTCGCGGGCTCGGACGTTGTGGTAGATATGATAGACGATGCCCGAAAGTTTGAGCGAGAAGTGCTGCACGCCGATGTGCCACAGCCGGCTGCCGAATTCGTAATCCTCGCTGCCCCAGCCCTGGATCAGTTCGTTGTAGCCGTTGACGCAAATGGCGTCGTCGCGCCAGAAGGCCATGTTGCAGCCGCGCGTCACTTCGGGCTTGTAGCGGCCGAAGACCGGCGATGCCCAGGGGATGCGGATGGCGTTCAGCCTGTTGGAGACATCCTTTTTCCATGCGTTGATGTCGATCGAGCGGTTCGCCAGCAGTCCTGCCGAATATCTGGGACCCAGCAGCACGCGGCTGCCGCTGACGAAGCGTCCCGGACGTGCGATGGAGACATGATCGCGCACGAAATCCGGATGGAGGATGACATCGCCGTCGACCTGGATGATGTAGGCGCCCGTGGCGCGCGCGATCGCCTTGTTGCGGATGCTGCCGACGCGGAATCCGGTGTCCTCCTGCCATACGTGGACGATCGGGATGGACGTCTGCGCGCGGTAACGTGCGATCAGCTGTGCGGTGCGCTCGTCCGAACCGTCGTCGGCGACCAGTATCTCGGCGGGCGCGACCGTCTGCCGTAAACTGCTTTTCAGGCAAAGTTCCAATGCCTCCGGCCAATTGTAGGTCGAGATGACCAGGGATGTCTTGAATTGTTCCATCTTCACATTAAAAAAACATGCTGTCGGGCAGCGCCCCGTAAATTCGATACCACGCTCTGCGCAACGGGTCGCATCGGTAGGTTTCGCACCAGCGGCTCCACAGCCGTTCGTAGGCTTCGTTCCGTCCGAACCGCCGGCGGGCTCTGTGCAGCCGGCAAAGCTGCTTGCCTTCGAGCGCCCAGCGTACCGGTGCCGCCGTCCGCATCCGCGAAAAGATGGCAGGCAGGATCTGCAACACCTCTTCGTAGAGTCCGCCCGTCCGTTCGCCCTGCGTCGTCGTGGCCGCGTCGTGGCGGCGGAAGGCGTTGAGCGGTTCGAAGACGGTGGACACGCGGCCCTGCAATGCGACGAGCATCCAGAAATACCAGTCGCCGGCGTAGCGGAATCCTTCGTATTCCCCTGCCGCAGGCAGTGCCGAACGGCGGAAGACGGCCATGCTGGCGTTGTAGAGTTCGTTGCGGCGCAGCAGGTGCCTCAGCACGAAGCGTCGTCCGTCCATGCGGCGTACGGGACGTCCCGCATGGCGGACTTTCCCGTACGGCCGTCCCTCCGAGTCGACCGTGCGGCTCAGCGTGTGGGCCAGTACGCACGCGGGATCGGCATCGAGCTCCGCCACGCAGCGTTCGAGGAACGCCGGATCGGCGTAGTCGTCGCTCTCGGCGATCCAGATGTACTCTCCTTGCGTGAGCGCGAACCCCTTGCGCCATTGGGCGAAGGCCGAACCGCCGTTGCGGTCGTTGTAAACGATTTGCTTGATGCGCGGGTGGTTCCGGTAACGTTCGATCACCTCGCGGCTCCCGTCCGTCGAGCAGTCGTCGAGCAGCACTACCTCGAAATCGGGGTAGGACTGCGCGAGCACCGAGTCGATGCGCTGCCTGAGATAGGGCGCGTGGCAATAGTTGGGAATAATGACCGAAACCATAGACTTTTAATAGGGCGTGCAAAGTTACGACTATTTCATCGGAAAACAATAAAATTCGGCGTAGCTTTCAATTGATTGTAAATTAGGAGTTTATATATTGATATTAAAAAATATTCAAAAAATTGTAAATTTTTTTACTAAAATATTTGCACGATTCCGAAAAACGCCTTACCTTTGTACTCGAAGTTTTAAGGTTCATTTAGGTTAGTAGTTTTAGGTTGGTGAGGAAACAGCGAGCCGCGGCGTTCTGCCCGGTATCGGGTTTCCTTCTTTTTTTGTCCTTGCCGAACAACGTCCGTGCCGAGCCTCCGATCTCGAAGAGAACCCTGCGATGCTCTTCCGCATCGGTTTCCTGCCGTAGCCGCCGCACGGTGCCCCGGGAGCGAAAAACCACATAACCACATAGTTACTAAAAAATCTGAATAAAATATTAAAAATATTTACTAAAATACTTGCACAATCTCGAAAAACGCCTTATCTTTGTACCCGAAGTTTTAAGGTTCATTTAGGTTAGTAGTTTTAGGTTGGTAGAGGAACTCGAGAGGTTGTAACGGACTCGTTCGTTACTAAGATTTCAGGACGGTGCTCGTCCGAAATCGAATACCTTCTCGGATTACCTCGTTTTTTTTGTACGGCCAACCCTGCATTCTCGTGCGTCCGACCTGTAAATCGCCTCTTTTCAATCGGGTACTCCCGCTTTCGGTCATATAATAAATGACTTCGACTGCGAAATCCTGCATGTCGCCGGTGAAAAATTTGCAATCCGCCGCATTTTCCGTATCTTTGGCTACGCCTTAGATACATCGTCTCGGCATAATCAAACATAAATGTTTGTTTCTGCGCTCGACTTTTCGTATCTTTGACTTCGTCTCGGCGAATTTCGAGCGAATTCATCCGTCGTTCGGTGTGTCGTATTTTGATTCTCGTGAAGTTCCGTGTCATGAAAATATCCTGCCTCGCGCTTTTCCTGGCTTGTTTTTCGTTCGCGCCGCTCGGCGCTTCGCCTCGCTTCGAAGTCGTGCGCGATTCCGCCGGTTTCGTCCCTCGGTGGTCGTGCGGCCAGTTCGTCGTGACGCCGCCTGCGGAGGGGCTGTGGTCGATCGCTACGGCATGGCGCGACGGGGCTCCGGCCGAGTGGCGGCATGTACGTGCCGTGACATGCGAACGGACGGGCGAGTGGACGATCCTTTCGGGCGAACTGGCCTGCCGCGGCGGCCGGTGGCTGCTGCGCGACGCTTACCGCGTCGAGGACGATCTGCTGCATTGCATCCGTCGTTACGAGTGGACGGAAGGTCCGGTGCTCGATTCGGTGACGCTCGGTATCCGGTGGCAGCTGCCCCCATGTCCGGTGCGGCCTTTTCTGCCGGGGATCCTCTACTACGGCAATCCGTCGGGCGCGCGCAATACGCCCGACAATGTCGTGCGTTATGAAGGCCGGGCCGGCGAGTTCGCCCTTTTCGAAGAACACCGCTATCCGATGCCGTTCGCTGCGTTCGAGATCGAATGCGGCGAACGTTGCGCGGCAGCATCGCTCTTTACGTTGCCCAGCCCGCTCGCCGATCCGCGTTATGCGGATCACTGGTGGTCGCTCGGCGTGCGGCAGGCGGACGGGCGTCCCGAATTGCTGCTGCTGTCGGGACCGATCGGCTACAATGGTCGTGCGGGGGCCTGCAAAGCGCTCCAAAAGGGGAGTTTGCAACTGCCCGGTCAATACCTGGCCGTTCGACCGGGGACGGTGATCGAGAAGGAGTTCCGGCTGGCGATCGATCCCGCGCCACTGCGCGGTGCAGCTTTCCGGCGGCCTGTCCATCGGGCGTTGGAGCTGTATGCGCCTTTTTCGTGCGAGGGGCTGCCGGGCTTCGAGGAGATCGTGGCGGCGAAATGCCTCATGACGCGTTCGCGCTGGATCGACGAGGGTCCGGTCGCTGGATTCAACATGTATCCCGCGCCGCGGCGGGCGATCGTGATGGGGTGGTGCGGACAAGCCGCCGCGCCGGGTTATTTCCTCCAACATCTCGGTGCGCTCGGGGTCGATACGGTCGGTATGCACGCGATGGTGCAGCGGTCGCTCGATTTCCTGACGCGGGCGCCTTTCGACGGGGAGGGGTTTCGCGTGCGGTACGATGTCGCTTCGCAATGCTGGTCGTCGCCCGATCCGGTTTCGATGGGGCAGGCGATGTACAATTTCGCGCTGGCGATCCGCTCGGCCCGCCGGACGGGCGGCTACGATACGGCCCGATGGGAGGCCTTCCTGCGCCGTGCCTGCGACTTCGCCGCACGGCGGGTCGCCGATCCGGCCTGGCATCCGCGGTCGACGGCCGAAGCCTTTTTCATCGCGCCGCTGCTCGCCGCCGCCGAGCTTTTCGGCTGCGAGCGTTATGCCACTGCCGCGGCGCGTGCCGCCGACCATTATGCCGCACGGCATCTGTCGATGGACGAGCCCTACTGGGGCGGCACGCTCGACGCGTCGGGCGAGGACAAGGAGGGGGCGTGGGCCGCTTTTCAGGGGTTTCTGGCGCTCTACGAGCATACGCGCGATGCCGAGTGGCTGCGGCGTGCGCAACATGCCGCCGATGTCTGTCTGAGCTATACCGTGGTGTGGGACATCCCGTTGCCGGCGGGTCGTCTGGCCGACCGTGGATTACGCACGCGCGGCTGGACATCGGTCTCTCCCCAGAATCAGCATCTCGACGTCTACGGCGTGCTTTATGCCCCCGAACTCTACCGGCTGGGAACGTATACGAACGACGAGAACTTGCAGTCGTTGGCGCGCGTGATGTACCGCAGTTGCGGCCAGTTGATCGATCCGTGGGGTCGTCAGGGCGAACAGATCCAGCAGACGAATTTCGCACAGCGCGGCGATCTGAGCGACGTGACGCAGTTCCGTGGCGGATATGCCGAGGGATGGACGGTCTTCTGGATCACGGCCCATTTCCTCCATGCGGCGGCCAAGTTCGACGAAATGGGCGTGCGCCCCTGACAGCGCGCGGCCTCTGTTTGCAACCGGAATGTACTAAACTTCGAATAGATGAAAGATTCGTTTTCTCGCAGAGAGCACATCGGCTGGGTAGACCTGCTGCGTGTGCTGGCCTGTTTTCTGGTCGTTTTCGCCCACTGCTGCGACCCCTTCGTGGGGCAGCTCGACGCCGATCGCGGCGCGTTTCTGACCGGCGCTTTCGCCGGCAGTCTGGTCCGGTGCAGCGTGCCGCTCTTCGTGATGATGACCGGCGTGCTGCTGCTGCCCGTAGGCGAGGGGATGGGGGCCTTCTACCGCCGGCGCATCGGCCGCATCGTGCCGCCGCTCCTGTTCTGGTCGCTGGCGCTGCCGCTGCTCTTCTTCGCCTATCTCCACACCTTCGGCGCCGCTACGCAGAGCCCGACGGTCGATCCGGCGTCGTATACCGTGCGCCAGCTCGTCGTGCGCCTCTATACGTTCGTCTTCAACTTCAACTACGACACCACGCCGCTGTGGTATCTCTATATGCTCGTGGGGCTTTACCTCGTGATGCCGGTGCTGGGCGCATGGCTGCGGCAGGCTTCGCAGCGCGATCTGCAACTCTTCCTGGCCGTGTGGGGCGCGGCGCTGCTGCTGCCCTACGTCGAGGTGGCGGCACCGCTGCTGGGCTATGCGGGCAACGGCGGCAACATGGGGCTGTGGGGCGTCTGCGACTGGAACGCCTACGGGACGTTCTACTATTTTTCGGGCTTCGTCGGCTATCTGGTGCTGGCCTACTATCTGGTGCGCTATCCCTTGCGGTGGAGCTGGCGGCGGACGCTCGGCGTGATGGCGCCGCTCTTCGCGGTCGGCTACCTCATAACGGCGCTGGGCTTCGTCGCCACGCAGAACCGGTTTCCGGGTAATTTCGCCTATTTGGAGATCGTGTGGTACTTCTGCGGCATCAACGTCTTCATGATGACGCTGCCCGTCTTCGTCGTCGTGCAGAAGCTCGCCGTGGCCGCCCGTCCGTGGCTTTCGCGTCTGGCGTCGCTCACCTTCGGCATCTATCTGTGCCACTTCGCCGTGATCCCCGTGTGCTACGACCTGCTCGACTGCGCCGCGCTGCCCGACTGGGTGCGGCTCGCGGGGATGAGCGTCGCGGCCTTCGCCGCGAGCGCGCTCGTCGTCTGGGCGATGAGCCGCTGGAGCGTCACGCGGCGCGTGGTGATGTGACCGGCGCCTTCCTGCAATCGCAACGGGCCGGCCCTCGAAGGGGCCGGCCCGTTTTGCCGATCGGCAGACGGTTTAGTCCACCTTGATGTCGGTATTGACGTTCCTGTGTCCGGCGAGTGCGTAGTAGAGGATGTAGAGCACACCGGCGAAGACCACCCAGAAGGACATCATGTAACCCGCGTGGTCGGCCACCAGACCCTGGATCAGGGGCAGGATGCCGCCGCCGCAGACCATCACCATGAAGATGCCCGAAGCGGCCGAGGTGTATTTGCCGAGTCCTTCGACGGCCAGGTTGAAGATGCCGCCCCACATCACCGAGGTGCACAGGCCGCAGAGGACGAGCAGCATGATGCTGACCGGAACCTGCGCCATGCCGAATGAAATGTCGCTCTGGAAGACGGGCATGCTCACCACCGCGCTGACGGGGCAGAGCATGGCGCAGATGACCAGCAGGCAGGCTGCCGTCGCAACGGTCGAAAGCATCGCCTTGGGCGAGACCTTGGCGCCGAGCAGACCGCCCGCGAAGCGGCCGATGAGCATCAGGAACCAGTAGGTGCCGACGACCGAACCGGCCACGGTGGTGTCGATCCCGAGGTCGGTGGTCATGAAGAGGTTGGCGAAGTTGGGAATACCCACCTCGACGCCGACATAGACGAAGATCGCTACCGTGCCCAGGACGAAGTGGCGGAACGACAGCGCGCTGTGCTCGTTCTTCTCGGCGGACTTTTCGTTCGTCAGGGCGAACGGTTCGGGAATCTCCATCACGAGCATCACGACGAAGGCCAGCGCGAAGATGCCCATGGCGATGAACAGGGCGGGTGCGGCGTTGCTGATCGTGGCCTGTGCGGCGTTCCCCATGAGATAACCTACCAGCACCGGAACGATCGTGGCGGCCAGCGAGTTGAGCGAACCGCCGAACTGCACGAGCTGGTTGCCGCGGTTGCCGCCGCCGCCCAGCGTATTGAGCATGGGGTTGACCACCGTATTGAGCATACACATCGAGAAACCCGAAACGAAGGCGCCGATCAGATAGACGCTGAAGCTGGACATCAGACCCGAAAGATAGGAGATGCCGACGCCGATGAAGCCTACGGCCACGGCAGCGAGCGCCGTCTTCTTGTAGCCGATGCGCTGGAGCATCAGGCCCGCCGGCAGACCCATGAAGGCGTAGGCGATGAAATTGGCCGCGTTGCCGAGCTGCGACATGAAGTTCGACGCGCCGAACTGGTTCTTGACGATGATTCCCATCGGGTTTTGGAGCCCCGTCACGAAGGAGATCATCGCAAAGAGCGCGAACATCATCGCAATGGGCAGAACGTAGTTTTTTTTCTGTGTTTCCATAAAGTATTTCAGATTGGTTTTCTCCGTTATCGGTTGCGTTCGGCCACGTAGGCGCACAAGTTGACCAGGGCCGAGCGGATCGGACCGTCGGGCCATTCGGCCAGCAGCGCGGTCGCCCGTTGCAGGTAGCTCTGCATCACTTTCGACGCCTCCTGTAAGCCTCCCTGCTCCTCGACGGCCTGTTGCAGGGCGTCGACCGCCGCTTCGTCCTCGCGGCAGCGCGCCAGCAGGGCGAGCAGCTCGTCGCGCCGCGCCGCGTCGGCACGGTCGAGCAGCAGCAGCAGCGGCAACGTGATCTTGTGTTCGCGCAGGTCGTTGTTCGACGGCTTGCCCGTCTCGGCGCCGCGCGTGAAGTCGAGGATGTCGTCCTGGATCTGGAACGCCATGCCCAGCGCGTCGCCGAAGCGGCGCATCCGGGCGACCTGTTCGCGGTTCGCGCCGGCCGAGAGCGCCCCCACGCCGGCGCTGATGCCCAGCAGGCTGGCCGTTTTCTTGTAGATGATCTCCAGGTAGGCGTCGCGCGTGATCTCCATGCGCTCGGCGCGGTCGCTTTGCAGCAGCTCGCCTTCGCAGAGCGTGGCGATCGAGGCGATGACGTAGGAGACCAGGTCGTACTGCCCGCTGCGCATCCCGAGCTCCATGTTGCGCGCCAGCAGATAGTCGCCCAGCACCACGGCGTTGCGCGACTGCCATTTGGCGTTGGCCGATGCGCGGCCGCGGCGGGTGTCCGCTTCGTCGATCACGTCGTCGTGAATGAGCGAGGCGGTGTGGATGATCTCGACGAGCATCGCCGCCAGATAGGTGCGCTGCCCGATGCCGCGCCCGCCGGCGGGCGCGTTCAACGCCGCCGAAAGCAGTACCAGCAGCGGCCGTACGCCTTTGCCGCGCGAGGAGAGGATGTAGTCGACCATGCCCGAAAGCAATTCGTTCTCCACCTTGAAATTCCGGCGGACGAACGCATCGAACTCTTCCAGTTCCTGCGCGACGGGGCCGCGTATCGCATCGAGTGTAACCATAGCTCGGGTGACGTTTTGTAGGACAAAGATAGGAATAAGCGCGAGCAAATGCAAATTTATTTGCATGGCCTTCGGCTTATTCGTATCTTTGGCTTCGCCTTAGATACTCCGTCTCGGCATAATCAAGTTGCCGCTTGCTTCTGCGCTCGACTTTTCGTACCTTTGAACCGACGAACAATCGCTGCTATGACCACTCTATTCAGAAAATTCTTGCCGGCGGCCGTGGCCGTACTCCTTTTCTTCACGTTGGCGGCCCTCTATTTCGCGCCCCAGTTCGGCGGCGACGTGCTGCCGCAACACGATGTGCGTCAGTACGAAGGGGCGAGCCGCGAGATCCATCGGACGCGCGAGGCCTACGGCGAAGACCCGCAGTGGATCGGTTCGATGTTCGGCGGTATGCCCGCCTATCTGGTCGACGTGCGCTATCCCGCACAACTGGTCAAGGATGCGGCCGTACCGCTGACGCGGGCCGTGCCGATCCCCGCCGGACTCATCTTTTTTGCCATGTGCGCCTTCTGGGTGATGCTCCGCATGATGAAGATCGATCCGTGGGTGGGAATCGTGCCGTCGCTGGCCTACGGCCTTTCGACCTATTTCCTGCTCATCATCGGGGCGGGGCACCTGACCAAGATGTGGGCGCTGGTCTATGCGCCGCCGATGATGGGCGGCATCTGGATGACGCTGCGCGGAGGGCGTCCGGGGTGGGGCGGAGCGCTCACGGCGCTCTTCGCTTCGCTCGAAATCGGCGCCAACCATCCGCAGATCACCTACTATTTCCTGCTGGCGGCCGCCTTGTTCTGGCTCAGCGAAGGCATCGTCGCCTTGCGGGAGAAACTCTTGAAACCCTTCGCCAAACGTACGGCGGTGCTGGCGGCCGCAGGGCTGCTGGCGCTCGGTTCGAACTTCGCACCGCTGTGGTACACCGCCCAGCACGCGAAGGATACCACGCGCAGCGGTTCGGAATTGGCGGCCGGGGATGCCGGGAGCGGCGGGCTGGATCTGGCCTATGCGACGGCGTGGAGCTACGGCCGTGCCGAGAGCTGGAACCTGCTGATCCCCGATTTCATGGGCAGCGACTCGGCCCGCGCCTTCTCGGAGGACGGCCCCGTCGCCGCGGCGCTGACGCCCTACGGCATGGCGCAGGCGGCGCAGCAGCTCCCCGCCTACTGGGGCGAACAGCCCTACACCGGCGGGCCCACCTATCTGGGCGCCGCGGCGCTCTTCCTGGCGTTGCTGGGGGTGCTGCTCGTCGGCGGCTGCGACCGCTGGTGGATCGTGGCGGCGAGCCTCGTCATGCTGCTGCTGGCGTGGGGGCATCACTTCATGGGATTGACCGAACTGGCCTATAAATACCTTCCCGGCTACAACAAGTTCCGCACGGTCTCGATGGCCCTCGTGGTCGTGCAGTGGACGGTGCCGCTGCTGGCGGCGCTGGCGCTCCAGCGGCTCTGGTGCGCGGAGCTTCCGGCTGCGCGGCTGCGCCGTGCGCTGGCGTGGGCCGCGGGCGTCACGGGCGGGCTGTGCCTGCTCTTCGCCGTAGTGGGCGGCCAGCTCTTCGATTTCGGCCGCGAGGCCGCCGTGGAGCAGATGACCGCGCAGTTCAACCGTATTTTGCAGGCCAACGGCGCCGACGATCTGCTGCGACAGGGACTCGACGCGACGATCGGCGAGGAGGTCGGTGCGGCGATGGCCGACGAGCGGGCCGCGATGATGACGGCCGACGCCTGGCGGTCGCTGCTCTTCGTGCTCCTCACGGCGGCCGCCGTGGGGCTGATGATCGTGCGTCCGGCGTGGCGCGGTGCGGCCGTCGCGCTTGCGGGCGTGCTAGTCGCGGCCGATCTGTGGGGTGTCGACGTGCGCTACCTGTCGTCGGACGACTTCGTGTCGCCGCGCCGGCAGCAGTGGACGCCGAGCGGGGCCGACAAGCTGATTCTCGGCGACACGACGCCCGGCTTCCGTGTGCTGAACCTCACGGTCAGCCCCTTCAACGACGCCACGACGAGCTACTACCACCGTTCGGTGGGCGGCTACCACGGCGCGAAGATGTCGCGTTATCAGGACGTGATCGACCGCTACCTCTCGTCGAACGACGAAGCGGTGCTCGACATGCTCAATACCCGTTACCTCATCCTGCCGGGCGCCGACGGGCGGCCCGAAGCGCATCTGCGCGCGACGGCGCAGGGTGCGGCGTGGCTGGTGCGCGACGTCGTGACGGCCTCGACGCCGCAGCAGGAGCTGGCGGCGCTGGCGACGGCCGACCTGCGCCGTCAGGCGGTGGTCAACCCCGCCGACTATGCCCGCATGACGGGTGCCCGCGAAGGGGCGCTTCCGGCGGTCGATACGCTCGGCGGTACGATCCGGCTCACGGAATACCGCCCCAACTATCTGAAATACGAATACGCCTCCGCGGCGCCCGCCACGGCGGTCTTCTCCGAGATCTTCTACGACAAGGGCTGGACGGCCTGGGTGGACGGCGTCGAGACACCCTATTTCCGTGCCGATTACCTGCTGCGCGCCCTGGAACTTCCGGCCGGCGATCATACGGTCGAGTGGCGGTTCCGTGCGCCGCACTGGGGAGCGGTCGAGGGGGTGACGGGGCTTTGCTCGGCGGCGATCCTGCTCCTGATCGCCGGACTGGCCGCTGCGGAGTGGTATAAACGAAAAAAGCGATGAAAGACAACAAGCGACTCAAACGGCGCGTGCGCAACTCCTACATCGTCTCGACGGTGAGCATGGCGCTGGTGCTGTTCCTGCTCGGTTCGGTGGGGTATCTGATGACGGCCGCGCTGCGTGTGGCGCGGACGCTTCAAGAGAGCGTGACGGTGACCGTCGAACTGGCGGACGGGGTGGATTCGCTGCGGCGCGGCGAGATCGAACGCCGCCTGCGCGGCGACGAGATGGTGCGCGACATCGAATTCGTCTCGAAGCAGACGAAGATCGGCGACGCGGAGTTCCGCCACATGTTCGAAAACGAGATCGAGGAGGTGCTCGGCGAAAACCCGCTCAACGACAGTTTCGAGGTGCACCTCTCGGCCGAGTCGGCCGACTCGGTGCGGCTCGACGCCTTCATGGCCAAGGCCGGCGGGATGCGGGGCGTGGAGCGTGCGACCTGCCCGCTGCCGATGATCCGGCGGATGCACGCCACGTCGCTGGACGGC
>ERZ824978.2617-NODE-2617-length-15222-cov-36.344696_pt1 | contig 15222 bp, 18 predicted proteins | sample MGYA00519860_ERZ824978 | MGnify/ENA primary metagenome ERZ824978 (study PRJEB31778, sample SAMEA3449184) | human gut metagenome | biome: human gut; feature: human-associated habitat; material: faeces | place: United Kingdom | collected 2010/2012 ... | reverse complement strand
AAAATAAAACAATTAAAATTAGAAAAAAATGTGACTTCGTGTCACATCCTCAAAATGTATTATTCGTTGTTAATAATTAAAAATTACAAAATGGTAAAGTGAATTGCTACAGAGTAGTAAATTATATTTACAGTATTGTGGATACCGTTAGAAATAGTGTTGATGAATTTGGAGGGGAAGATTGCATATTTTAACAGGATCTGCAATTGTTGAGGATTCTGAAATAATGCATTGGGGTACTGGTGGAATCCATAAATTAATGATGATACCAATGAGTTTGTATGAAAGTGGCGAAGCTAATGGTAAAATTTCACTTGTAGATTTATTTTATTCACCTACTTGGGCATTGATGGAATTACATCAGATTTATTAATTGAAGAGTTAGTATTTGTAACTTGTAGGGGTGAATGCCCAGAATTATCAAATAAAAAGTCTAGAGAAGTCCAATTATTAATTTCATATCTTTAAAAAAGATTATATGTACTTGATATTGTAAAAGCATAGTCTCCAAATATCCGGTCTAAAACAAGTATTAGGACTAGTTCTAAAAAACAGTTCATAGATTAGTCTATTGCTGTATTAACATGGGGTTTAACTCCAAAATTGTTAATAAATGTTTTAAACACTTTGGAAACTTATGTATGTGGGATTTAAAAGTTTATTCGAGTGCTGTTGGTGGAGGGTTTCATTTTATTTTTAAACTAATAAAATAATATAAGTATGATTTCAACAAGGTCATGCAAATCAATAGATATTATAAATAATAATCTATATAATATTTATTAAAATTATCATAAGGAGATTTAATTATGGCAACTAAAGTAGAACCAACTCCAACATTAACAGGTGATAATGCAGATAGATTTATTTAAAAATTAAATATTCCTTCAACTGAAGAGGAAATTAAATCTTTAAAAAGAGCAAAAAAAAACTTTTGAAAAAATTGAATTTAAAAGATAATTTTTTTTAATTATTTTTGTATAAATCACGATACATGGGTAATGTTAGTTTATTCTTGTTTTTAGGGTATTGTAGAACTTCGAATAAATTTTTAGTATAGAAATTTATTGTTTTTTCATGATTGTATGCATCTATTGATATAAATCTGATACCTATATCTTCTCAATTCTAAACATAAACTGACAATCCAATCAATAGTAATAGACCCAATTTGTATATTTTGGAAATATTTATGGACTGCTAATCTACCTATTTTGATTGCAGGATATGTTTTATAATTGATTTCAAGTTTTTTGTTAATTTTAATAGAATCTGCAGATAATGAAAAAAATCCGGCACTATTTCATCATATATATTTTAGATAAACTATTAAAGAATCTTTTAATAAGAATTCATTAAGATTATTATCACCACATCAAACTGTATTGTTGATAAAATTTGTTTATTTGCTTTTATCATCTTTAATTTACTTCAATTAATTGTATTCATAATTATATTATTAAATTAGTAATTTATAATTTTTTTATTTACAATTAAATCAATATTTCGTAATTACTACCATAATTAGAAGTTTTTATCTATTTTTTTCATTGATTATAATAAAATTAATAAGGTACAAAAATTAATAATAAATTATAAAGATGGGGACTGGCTATGTACAAAATATCTATGATTATACCTGTTTATAATGCGGAAAAATACCTGAAAAGAACAATAAACTCAATTATTAATCAGAGTATAGGTTTTGAAAATATTGAACTTATTTTGGTAGATGATAATTCTCAGGATAACTCAAAGAGCATTATAGAAGAATATGTAGCTAAATATGATAATGTAATTGGCATTTACTCTAATGAAAACCACGGATTTCCTGGATTTGGAAGAAATAATGGTATTGAAATAGCCAGCGGTCAGTATATCATGTTTTCAGACAATGATGATGAACATGACAAAGATTTATGTCTGAAATTGTACGAAGCCATTGTTTCAGAAGATGCTGACATAGCTTCCTGTGATAAAGTTAAAAGAGATAATATTAAGGATATTCCAGTATCTGAAAAGTATGTTGGCGGAAAGTTAAGTTCCAATGGGAATATTATAGTCTCAAATGATGATCTAGCATATTTTGAAGATATAACTATCTGGAATAAGATTTTTAAAAAAGAAATCATTGCAGATAATAATATAAGATTTGTAGAAAACATGCTGGCTGAAGACTTGCTTTTTTGTCTGGAAGTCTTTTTCAACTCATCTAAATTAGTTTATTTGGAAAAATATTACGGATACTTTTGGGATATGCATGAAGAGTCATTATCTCATGAATGCAGTCCGAAACATGTGGAAAATTTACTTAATTCAATTCCTGAAATGTTTAAAATTTTAGATAAGTATAATAAAAAAGATTTAGCTAGTTTTTATTTTAAATTCTACTTACGTAATTTGCTCAGATTTTTCATTGATGTAAATACAACTGGAAGTAATTTGAAATCAATGATTAAAAAGTTGTATAATTATGAAAAAGAAGCTGGATTTGGATGCAAGGCTAATGAAGGATGGGCAAATATAATTAACTTTTTTATAGTTCACAGATTCTTTAATTTAGCTATTTTAATTATTACGATTATGAAAGCTTCAAAGGAATCTGCTTTTTTAAGAAAGATTTTCAGATCTGTTTGAAAATCGTTTTAAACTTATTTATCCACATGAAAATGATGATTTATATATTATTATTGTAATTGATGACTTTGATAATGTAGAAGTTTTAACAGTATATTCATTTAATAAAAGGAGGCGTGAGCGTGATATTGAACGAAAATAGTACTGTATTAAAGTATATGTATGATTATTCTTCAGATGTTTTAGGAGTTAAAGTCAAAAATGATTTTATTTATCATGAAACCGTTGAACTGGAAGATGGTGTATTATTGGATTTTGATAAAAATGATGTGCCAGTTTCTTTAGAAATTATGGATGCTTCTAAAAGATTCAACATTCCAAAATCTTCATTAAATGATTTAAAATTTTTTAATATGACTGTTGTTGTTGATAATAAATTTATTACAATTAATGTTGTTATTGGTGTTTTAATTCATAATAATGAAAATAAACAAATTTTAGAATCATTTACTGTTAATAAATATGGAATTCCAAATATAACTGCTGATTTAACTATTTAAACTATTTTTTTTATCATTCTGAAAAATTGCCTTGACTTTGGAATATTGCACTTAAATGCAACTATATGGCTTTTTATTTGATAAAAGTATTTTACTTATTTTAAATGTGCAGTTATTATGGTATAGCTGGAAGCATTAACAGTTATTATGCATCCGTCAGCTTCAACATAATAGTTTTTACCTTTGCGACTTATTTTAGCGTTTTTATCTTTAATTTTGGAAATGCAATAGCCAACGACATCATCAGTATCTAATTTGAGGTTTCTTTTAATTCTTCCAACACCCATATGGGTTGTGTGTATCTTATCTGTGTTTTCAAGTAGGCTCATGTATGTTATTTTTGAGGGATGCTACAGATAAATATTATTCAAAAAATTTTTTATCAATAGTTATCTATATTAAAGTCTATCATTTTAAGGCATATTATGCATTTTCTTTATGATTTGTTATTTAGAAATCTTTCACAATCAGTTTCATAAAGTTCATCAAAATAATCACTAAAAGACTCTTTGGGTAATTTAATACCTTTATTTATCATTCCTTTCCATAAGTCATCTGTGTTTTCTTTAGAAATAATGTCTCTTTCAACAGCTTTGGATAAAATCATTGAACTAGTAATAAGTTCAATATCTAAACTTTCAATATATTCTTCCACATCACTTAAATTGTTACTTGCTACAAGCCCATTATTTAAATGAGCTAATGTTATAGCTGCTGATTCATCTGATCCACAAATTTTCCCTGTTTTACTCCATAAACCTTTTTTGATTAAGTTATAAGTAGTGTATTCTTGAGATAAAAAAGATATTTCTTTAATTTCTACAAATCTATTTTTTAAGTTTTTAAAATTTTTTTTTACAATTGCGGGGGTGTTTTCAGCCATGATTTCGGAATATACCTGTTCAGGAATAATGATTTTAGAAAATAATTCCTCTAAAATATGACCTGCATCTACAAATAAAAAACATTCTAAACAGTCAGTATCGTAGAAAACGGGTTTATTCAAGGGTATCTGCCCCATTATAAAGAACATCATTTCTAAAACTTTTCAATAATATTTCTCTGTGTTTTCCACCAGTTATCTTTTTATTGTCATATGCTTTTTCAGTTAAGCGTATTAATTCTCCTATTGAGGAATATTTCTGATTTTCTGGAGATGTTTTATAAAGATTAGTGTCATAACCTAATTTGTCTGCTTCGCGTATTATATTTGATTTAAAATTATCAAATTGATTTTTATTAATCCAGTTTAAATTTTTAAGACGAATGAGCATTGTATGGTGGCTGACTTGATAATATTGTTCGCATTTAATTATATCTTCTAAAGACCAGTCTTCAATTTGATTTTTACTTTTGAACCAATATAATGCACTATCTGGCATTAATAATGTTGAAGCAAAATTATCTGCATTTTTTTCACTTTGGCTGTTATTGTTAACTCCACAAACGATGAAATCATCAACATCTTCGTAAAGTAAATGGTATATTTCATGAGCTAATGTAAAATTTTGCCTTCCAATGGTATGGTTGGTATTAATAAATATTACTTTATCGTCTTTTGTTTTAGAACAGCATCCGCTAATATTCTTTTTCATTGGGAACCAAAGTACTGTTAAATTTTGTATATTATTGTAGACTAAAGAACGTATATTTGCTGAAGCGAAGCTTTCTATACCCCATTCATGTCTTAATGTTTCTGCTAATGCAATACTATTCATTTTTAATCATCACTATCTAATTTTCTTAGTAATTTTAAAAATCCTTTAATTTCATTCATTTTTGCAACTACATTTAAATCCACTTTTTCATCACTACGGAATGCTATGCTTGGTTTTTCATGAGAATCAGTTTCTCCCAATAAATATTCTGGAGAACAATTGTACAATAAGCATAATTTATCAAGCAATGTCATGTTAAAGTTTCTTTCACCATTTTCTATTTTGGAAAGGTTGCTTTGAGTAATTCCCAAATAATTAGAAACTTGTTCTTGGGTGTATCCGTTTTCCCTTCTTAATTTATTTAGAGTGGTTCCGACAATATTTTCCATTCTTTCATCTCCTTTGGTATTCCTTATTTTGTAATAAAAAATATATAAATATTTTGATTAATAATATGACAATATTGTAAGAAAAGAATAATTTTGATTTTCATATGGTAAATTAACATGTAAAATACTATAAAACAGCATAATACATTTTTGTTTTGAAATAATTTATGTGATGTGGGTATATATTAATAAATATTGATTTACTGATTTTAAAATAATTTTTTAAGTATTATTAATAATAAAAAATTTATTCATGTTATTTTTAAGGTATTTTTATCTATTTGGTTAATTTTTTACTTTTAGTATGGTGATTAAATTACACAATTTTTGGAAATGCAATATCCAACGACATCATCAGTATCTAATTTGAGGTTTCTTTTAATTCTTCCAACATCCATCTAGGTTGTGTGTATTTTATCTGTGTTTTCAAGCAGGCTCATGTATGTTATTTTTGAGGGATGCTACAGATAAATATTCTGTTATAATTGTTTTAATAGAGGAATATTGATGTTAAATCCTACAAAAAATATATTTAATAGTTTGAATTTATGATATATTAATTATTAATTAATATTTTTTTAAGAAAATGTTTAATCTACTATTAAAACAATATGAAAAATGTTGATATTATAATTTAAAATGGGGCTTATAGTTATGTTAAATGATATGGTGTTAAATATATCTGATTTTGGTCCAATTGATGAAGCTAATATTGAAATTGGTAGAATTAATGTTGTGGCTGGAAAAAACGGTACTGGAAAGTCCACATTTAGTAAAATTTTGTATTGTTTTTTAAATGCTGCATCTGATGAAGGTGTAAAATTAGCAAATAAAAGTATAAGGGATAAACTTTCAGAATTTATTTTTCACTGGTCTAATAAAGTATCTGAAGAATATCATGATGAAGAATCTAAATTAAAAAAAATTCAATTTGAACTTAGTAATCATGATTTGGAAACTTCCCTTGAAAAAGAGTATGATGAGCTTTTTAAATTAGCGTCTAATTTTGATGAAAATTTTAATAATCAATACTCTGAAAATTTAAAAGAAATAGGTGAAGTGATAAATTTCAATAAAAATAAAACCCGAAGATATATTCAGATTAGTAATGTTTTATTTGCTTTTGAATTTGATTTTTGTTATACTGGTGCTAAAATTAAATTTTATGGAACTTGTGATGAAAAAAATTTTGAAAATACTTTAACTTTTAATAATGATGGAATTGAAGGAAATGTGTCCGGTAAAATTTTGGACAATATTAGTTTTTCAAAAGTTATTTATATAGATTCTCCATCTATTTTTGAAATTAATTATAATAATGTCCAAAACAACAATACGTATCACTTAAATGAATTATATAGAAAATTGCTTCCTAATGAAGATATTGATGTTTATGATAATGTTTATAATAAAGATTTAATTGATTTTAATAATAAATTAAATGGATTATTAAATGGTAGATTTAAATTTGATTATAATAAAAATGAGTTTGTTTTTATTTCTGATAAAAGTGAATATTTAATTAAAAACACTGCATCAGGATTAAAACAGTTAGGTATTATTCAATTATTATTGGAAAATAGGGGATTGACTAAAAATAGTTTTTTAATAATTGATGAACCAGAAGTTAATTTACATCCTGAATGGCAAATAAAATTTGCCGAAATTTTAATTTTATTAGTTAAAAAGTTGAATATTTCATTGTATATTAATACTCATAGTCCTTTTTTAGCAGAAGCTATTGAAGTATATTCTAAGTATTATTCTCTTGATGATGTGGTTAATTTTTATTTAACTGAAGAAAGTGGTAAAAATAAATGTAAATTCAAGAGAATACCTCTTTATGATGCTGTTGAAATTTATGATAATTTAGGTAATCCTTTTGATGAAATTGAAAAAATAAGACTTAAAACAGAGTTAAAAGAAGATATGGGGTAGTTTTAATGGTTTTCACTAATCAGGATTTTATTGATATGTTAAATTTCTTCAAAGATAAAAATTGTTTTTCTAAAAACGCTAAAGAATCATTTGAATCTATAACTGAAATTTCTAAATCAGAAAGTGGGAAAAGTTTAATTAAAAGTAATCATTGTTTGTATAACTTAGATAATATTGCTTATAATTTATCTTTAAATAGTCAAGGAAATCCTAATTCTATTCCAGCATCTGTTGATGCTTTGTTTTATTTCAATAATAATAATTTTACATTATATTTAATTGAATTTAAAGGAGTTCCCATAAATTCTTTAGATTATAAAGAAATTCTTAAATTAATTAAAATGGATTTGGAAAAAGATAAATGTGTAAATTTTAGAGAAAACTGTCCGATATCTAATAATTTAATGTTAAATTTAACTAGAACCTATGAAAGGTACGAAGATGAAATTTTTTGCAGTTTAAAAATTAAACCAATTGAATCTCTTTTTGTAGTGCTTCCTAAATTATATAAAAAATATTGTGATGAATTGGATAAAAATTATTATGAAACAATTTCAGGATTTATGGATTGGCTATTAAAGGTTAACAAAAAACTTTATGTTGTATTTTTAGATGATAAAAACAAGTCTAAGATTTATAAAAAAAATATTTCTAATAAAATTGATTCTAAGTATAAATATTTAAAAAGTTTTGTTAATTTGGAGCATAAATGTTATAATCAAAAAACATTTGAAGATGTGTTTGTTTCAATGTTGTGTTCTGAAAATTAAATTAGGATTTTTTTATAGTCAAATAAACAAAATTGATATTATATGTAGTGCAACCATTTGGTAAAATAGTATGATATATGAATATTGTTTTATTTTAGGAATATTAATGTTAAATCCGACAAAATTTTTATTTAACAGCTTAAATTAATAGTTTAATACATATATTTTTTAATTAATTTCTTTTTAATAAATCGGGCAAAAAGTCAGTGAATTCCTAGAATTTTAAAGATAGGAATAACGTTATATTATTTATACATAGTAGAATATGTAAGAAAATTTCTTTGGATGATTTAGTTAATAAAAATATTATTAAAGCACACCCACAATCTATTCAAAGGTTGGCACATGAAAAATATTTAAAATTAAAAGAAGAGATGTTAAAATGAATTTAATTATTTCAATTAAACCCCAGTTTGTTAGTAAAATAATTTCTAAAGAAAAAAAATACGAATTTAGAAAGAATATTCCTAAAAAACCTGTTGAAAAAATTTTTATTTATTCTACTGTTCCTGATAAAGAGATTGTGGGATATTTTGAATGTGATAAAGTTATTGAGGATACTCCGAATAATTTATGGAATAATTTTTCAAAAGATGCAGGGATTTCTAAACAAAATTTTTTTGAATATTTTTTGGAAAAAGAAAAGGGATTTGCAATGGAAATTTCTAAGTTAACTCTTTTTAATGATCCTATAGATGTTGATGATATTTGCGGTTTTGTTGCTCCTCAGTCATTTAAATATGTGGATTATGATTTTTAAAAGATTTTCAATAAGGAAAATTGGAATGGGAGAATAGCTATTAGGCTATTCTTTTTAATTAGCTTTTACGATATGGTAATCTCTTAACAGGCCTTCGTATTATTTGCAAGCTATTTTTGTTTTGAAAATAGATTTTTTTTTGTTGTGAGTATATGCTAGATATCTTGAAGGATAATAATCATGGAAATCTATTTTCAATTAATCTTATTGTTTTTGTACCTTATAAATGTTTTCCCATTTTGTGTAATTTTCTTCTTAAAATGTGTATTTATAGTGAAGCAAATTAGCTTGCATAAAACAAAAAGAATTTGGATTTTCTTTAAAAAGCAGTTTAAATTTAAAATGGGAAATTAATATTTTCCCATATAAGTTCCTATTTTGTAATTTCCATTTGAATCTGTGCCGGCATAGGTATAATACCCGTCTCCGCCTAAAACATATTTTTCTCCAGCAGATGTTTCAATTAATCTGTCTTCCAGATCATCACCTAAAATTTTATAATTTCCGAAGGTTGGTGAATATTCAGGATAATCATCGGATACATCTTCAACAGCACTGTCGGATTCTGCAGGATCATTTTCATATAAATGGAATTCTGTAGTGGATATTGAAAGAGTATCATTAATAATATAAGCTGCAAACAGTGCAGATACTATAATTGCAATTCCGCAGATTATTAAAACAGTACGGTCTTTCATAAAATCACCCCTTAAACTCCAGGCCATTTAAATAGCTTTGTGCTTGTGAATTACTTTCATTAACACTTATCTGAACTACTTTACTGTTTACAGGAACGAAATAATCTTTCTGATTGCTGCCATCACAGGCATATGAAACAATAATTGCCTTTTTGTTTTTAAATGAACCCATCTGGACACTGATGTTGCTGCAGCCGTCAAGCTGGTAATCTGCTGTTGTGTCTGTAATCGTGCTTTCATCATTGTATAGCTGATTAAACCTTTCTTCTGAATCAGGACTTATTGCAATAAATATGACATTACTTTGGTTTTCATCACTTAAAGACAATGAACCGAAGGAATCATCATAGTAACCTCCATCAATAGGTGTTGTAATTTTTAACTCATCACATTCAAATGTTTGAGGATAGTTATCTGCAAAAAACAGTGATCCCCAAATAAGCAAAATACAAATTATAGCAGACAGAATTATAATTATTTTAGTATTTTTTTCCATAGATTTGTTTTGTTTACTATTATAAATCAACTTTTTGTTTAAGCTAATAATAATTATATATTATTATTTTCAAAGGCATTAATAATGTTAAATGTAAGTTTTGCATGTGATGATAATTATTCACCATACTTGGCTATTTGTCTTGTTTCACTATTAAAAAATAATATTGGTGATTTTGATGAAATAGAAATTTTTGTATTGGACAGTGGAATCAAAAAAATCAATAAGGAAAAAATAAGGAAAATAGCTCATGATTATGGTGCTGATATTTCATTTATCCATGTTGCAGATATTGAGGAAAAATATAATCTGACTTTAAATAGAATGAGTGTTAAAGGGGATTTTTCACTGACTACCTATTCCAGATTATTTATAGCCAGTCTCCTTCCTGAAACTGTAGATAAAGTAATATATCTTGATTGTGATGCTTTGGTTTTAGGTTCATTTAAGGAAATCTGGGATCTGAATTTAAATAATTATCTGGCAGCTGGAGTTTTGGCGCTGAACTGTACTGCTGAGGTTAAAAAAGCCATAGACTTAAATGAAGACGATTCCTACATTAATGCTGGAATGCTTTTAATCAACCTTAAACGATGGAGACAGGAAAATGTTGAAAATCAGTTTTTAGAAAAGCTTGTTGAGTTTAACTTAAGAGGCAAACACTTTGGAATGGATCAGGGAGTAATCAACAATGTTTTATCCAAAAATCTCCTTATTTTAAATCCTAAATATAATCTTGAAGGCAGCCTCCACAATACAGGCTATGATATAACTTTCAAATTAAACGGAAACATACAAAAGAATTACTATTCAAGGGAAGTTCTTGAGGATGCAATTGAAAACCCTGTATTTCAGCATTTCTGTGTAGGAAACGGTGAAATCTTCAACAGACCATGGTTAAATAGGCATCATGAAGACAATAAATTATATAGAAAGTATTTTGAGTTAGCTGACTTTGAATTTGACGAAGTATTTGACTATCACCATGTAGCACTTATAAAAAGATTCAACAGATTTTTAGCCAGAAACAAATTAACTTCCTTTCTGATTTGCAAAGTGATTCCGGATAAATTGGCTAAAAAGATAGTTGGAAATAAAATGGAAGTTGACAATCTGACAGATATTGAGAGATGGTAAAAATGACTAAAAGAATTTGTACAGTTGATACAGTATACTCTCTGTTTTTGTATTTTTTAATAAATGGAGTTTCCGATGATGATTTGTTTATATTTTCATCAGGAGTTCCTGAAGATATTAGAAAAAATATTAATCATGTTTATTTTCCATCTTCCCGTTTTAAATTCTGTGCTGATGATAATTTAATTAAATTTGCAGTTATGAATTTGGGAGTGTGTTTCAGACAGCTTTACGGCATTCTGAAACTTAGGTTGTTGATGCTGTTTGTTGGAGATGATGTTGAGATATACGGTCATGGGCATACGCAGTTTTCTTATATGTTTTATGAATATGAAAATGCATACCTTATAGAAGACGGTCTTGCTAATTACAGAAAACTGGAAAGTAACTTTATTTCAAACAGGCTTCTTAACTTTTTGGGATTGTATATTAAAGGATCCAAATCAGGATACGGAACACATGAAAACATTAAAAAGGTTTATCTGACTTATGAAGGTTTTTGTGATGTATCATCTAAAGCAGAAATAATTGATTTAAATGCATTGTGGGAGAATCTGTCTTTGGAAGATCATTTAAAGATTTTAAAAATTTTCAATTTCAGTAATCTGGAAAATATTGATGTATTATTGATTACACAGGCATTTAGTGAAGACAATTTAATGGATTTAAATGAGGAAATGATGATATATTCTGAAATTGTTGAAAAATATCCCAATATTATAATAAAGCCACATCCTCGGGAAGTTAAAGATTATTCTAAAATTTTTCCAGACAATACTGTTTTGGATAAGCATTTTCCGGTAGAGCTGCTGGTGCTGATGGGAATTAAAATAGAAAAAACAGTTACAATCTCTTCAACAGCAGTTCTTCACTTTCCAGCTAGTGAAATAGAAATCTACTGGGGAGATATAAATTCCAGTCATGTTGAAAAATCCCGTGAGGCTTTGGAATGTTTGATTAAAGGTTTGAAAGATTAAAGGTGAGTTTATGGATTTAAGTAAAAAAGTGATTGTTGTAGTTTGTTTGGTTATAGCTGTTTTATGCGGAGGAATTATTGCAGCTACATTATTCAGTGAACCTGAAAGTATTGATGAGGTAAATATTACAAATAATAACACAACTGAAGCTGACAGGGAAGTTGCTGAAAGCAGTGTTGATGTCAAAACAGAAAAATCATACGGATACTGTGCAGTTTGTGGAAAAGCTCTTTCAGCTAGTGAAGCTAATAATGAGTACACTCAGGGAAAAGTATGTCACAGCTGTGCAAACAACCCTCCCGGAGGACCTGATTATGCCAATCAGAAACTAAAAGAGGCATATCCTGATGAATATTATTGGTTAGAAACAGGTTATGAGGATAGCTACATGGAGTAGCTATTCTTTTTAAAATTCATTAAATTCTTTATCAAAATTCCAAATATAGCTTATTTTTTGGGTTTCAGTTTGTATGTTTATAAATAAAGCATATTTGTAATTATATTTTTCAATCATGCACTTTAATTTTTGGATATCCTGTTGTTTATCTGCATATTTTGCATTTTTTTTAATTTCAATAACTAAAAGGTTATTCTTGATGTTTCTTTGGTGAATTATAATATCTGGACGAATATATTTGGTTTCATTTGAATTATAACTACATTCTTTGGGATTTTCTAAATCTCTATTATATTCACAATCAACATCCCAATTTTCAAATTTATTAGTTAAATAACAAGCTATTTTATGGGATATGGTTATTTCGTGTGTTTCATTTTTTATAAGTATTTTATCTTTTTTATAAAGCTCATTTAGAACTTCTTTTATTATTTCTTTGATTTCTTTTTCAGAATAGTTATTGGGATTCATTTTAATTTCTCGTGTAGGTTTATTTTATTAATTAATAAATTTAATATTTAGGGAATCAAGCAAAATAATAATTTATTCACACAACATAAATAATTAACAATTACATCAGCATATACTAAGTCATCCGCAAATGGGATAATAATCCATTGCCAAGTCATATGCGGGGTATTCAGAGGCATACTCTCTTTTTATTAAATCAATTTCATCTTTTATAAAACTTATTGCAGTTTCTTCAGGATACCTGCATGAATGTATTAAACAGAATTTAACATCCCCAATATATTCATCAATGTTATTATAGTCTTTAAATTTACCGCATTCAGTTAAACGTTTGCTTATTTCAGATTCTTTAACATCAACAATGTTAGGTTGTTTCTTAACTATTTTTTCAGCAGACTTATCCTGCTTGTGTTTTTTTAGAATATTCCAAACTATTTTAAATTCTTCAATTGTTAAAGAACAAGATGAATTTTCTCCAACAAAACTTGAAACAAGTGCATTTGCTACAAATCCTTTTGAATAAAGCATACTTTTAACATTAACTGCAACAAAACCTCTTCCTCCATAGTTATCATTACTTAGTTCCTTAAAGTTTTCCTCTTTAAGATAATCAATAAATTCATTATGATATTCCTCAAGTATTTCATCAGCTACAAGAAATGTTGAGCAGCCTTTTCTAATTTCATTTGTTGAATTTAGATTTCCCATATGCTTTTTTAGTATGTTCCAGATTGTTTTAAACTCATCGATTGTAAATGGATTTTTTATGCTTTCGCCAACAATAGTTCCTGTGAGTGGTGCCGCTTTATAAACTCCTGCCGAATAGTGTAAGCTGTTGACATTGATGTAAAAAGATCCTCTGTCACACCATCCATATTTCCGGAATTCCTCAAATCCTTCTTTTTTAAGATAATCTTCAAAGTCTTCCCTAGACATTGTACCAGACGTATTCTGCACTAAAAAACATGCATTACCGGACAATATTTTAAATTTATCCATACTTTCACCAATCCGCCAAGTTTTGTATTTTAAATATTCTGTATATTCCCAATCAATCATATCTTCGTTTTTTCAAAGTATTTTTATTCAAAAAATATTTATTCATGTTCCTCTTTTTCAAGTATACATGGATTTAGATATCTCAGATAATAGGAATTAGCTCACTATTCTAATATATAAAAAAATTTGCATAAACTTTGTTAATAAAATGTTGGTGTGACGTGGTTTATAAATGTACTATATCGAGTAACCAGTTTATAGACAATTCTTAATGTAACTGTTAATTAAATCAAAAGGAAAATTCTAATTTTAGAGTATTTAATGAAAATGTTAATTATTCTTTTTTAATAGGTGGTGGAGATGAACTATTTAATTCTATTGACCATTTCATCAATTCTGAAAAAGATGAGTCTGTAAAATTTTATAGGCTTATTTGATTTTTATGTGTTTTTCTGTCCAATTTTTCATTTGGTAGTCTAAAAATGTTAGAATTCTGTTTTTAGTTTTGTATATTTTCTTTATTTTTTATGGGTTGGTTTGTCTGTAGTAATTTTCGATTTTGTTCGATGTTTTTTCAATATTTTCATCATCTAAGTGTTGTGCGTATCTGTGAAAGTGATTAATGATATGTTTTCTTATAAAATCTTTTAATACTACTGGTATGGCCATGTAATTTTGTAAGTATTGTTTAAATTGTCCTATTGCTTCTTTTGTTGAGTTTTGTCTGAAACAGTTTTTTAATTCTTGCGCATTTTCATAGATATGTTCTCTTTGTTTTGTGTTAATCTTGTTTCTTCTGCAGTAGGCTTTTAATTTGTGATTTATTGTTTGAAATAAATGAAATATGCATAATTGATGATTTACTCCTATTTCATCGGCTACATTGCGATACATTGGAAATAAATCTGTTGTTAAGCAAATAAATGGTTTATTTTTCGTTGAATCTAAGATAAATTTTTTAGTATTTTTTGGTATTCTGCGACGTACTATTCGTTCTGAGACCGGAACATTAAGTATAGCATCAAATAATGTTAATCTGTAATGTCTAACTCCATTAAGTCTTAAAAATTGCTCATCATATAAATAGTAGCCAGAATATTCAAATTCTTCGTTGTTGATTGTTTCCTTGTGATTTTTGTTGGACCAATTCTTGATTGTTTGATGAGATATGCGGATTTTAAGGAATATTTCAAAGTATTTACTTATTTTACGAAGTGATTAATATCCAATTTTCATTATTCCAGATATTTTATCCATTATTTCTTGTAAAAATTGTTTATTTTTTCCAATTAATGGATTGTTACATATTCCGAATTTCTTTCCACATTTTTTGCATTGATATTGCTGTTCTTTGAATTCTGTAGTTTTTCCATTGATATTTTGTTTGTTTTTTGT
>ERZ824978.2613-NODE-2613-length-15229-cov-2.693818_pt1 | contig 15229 bp, 14 predicted proteins | sample MGYA00519860_ERZ824978 | MGnify/ENA primary metagenome ERZ824978 (study PRJEB31778, sample SAMEA3449184) | human gut metagenome | biome: human gut; feature: human-associated habitat; material: faeces | place: United Kingdom | collected 2010/2012 ... | reverse complement strand
AATCGCTTCTGTACAGCTCAATCGCCTGCATGCACAGCGCAAAGCGGGAATCGTCGTCCAGGTGCGCGTGTTTGACGCGCTTGGTGAGTTCAAAGAACTGCTCGGCGTCTATTTCGCAGGGGATGTCGGGGGAGAAGCCGTATCTGTTTTTTTTGTAGAGTATGCAGCTTTTGTCCAGGTCCGCGCCGATAAAGAGCTTGCGGAGCCGGTATACAATATTTTTGAGCGTGCTGACAGGATTGCTCCCGTAGTCGTCGTGCAGCAGCACTTCAATGAGTTCTTCCTGCAGGATCATCTTGCCCCTGTTGCACAACAGGTACTGAAGCAGCTGAATGACTTTGCTGTTGCGGCTGTCCGGCGAAACGATGACGTGTTCGCCGCAGGTCACCTGAAACCTTCCGAACATTTTCACCTGAAGGACTGGTTTATCCGCCATTCTTACGCCCCCCTTGCGCAGATTATAGTATTTATTATGTATTATATCATAAACAAAGATAAAAGAAAATAGAATTTGCGACAGAAATTGCGCAAATCGGTCTCATTTTTCTGGAGTCGCACGGATTTTTTTGCGGAGCAGGTCGGGGGAAATGCTGTGCGAAACCGCCTGTTCCTCATCGATGGTGCCCTGCTGGTACAGCCGCAGAAGGCTCGCGTCCATGCCGATCATGCCCTCGGACGCGCAGGAGAGGATGACGGAGTCGATCTGGTGGGTTTTGGACTCGCGGATCATGTTCCGGATGGCGGGATTGCAGAGCATGATTTCAAAGGCGGGCACAACGCCGCCGTCCAAAGCCGTGATAAGCTGTTGGGACACGACTGCCTGCAGCGTCATGGAGAGCTGTACGCGGATCTGGTCCTGCTGGTTGGGCGGGAACGCGTCGATGACGCGGTCAATGGTGTTCGTAGCGCCCATGGTGTGCAGCGTGGAGAGCACGAGGTGCCCGGTTTCGGCGGCGGTCATGGCGATGCGCATGGTCTCATAGTCCCGCATTTCTCCGAGCAGGATAACGTCCGGCGCCTGCCGCAGCGCCGCGCGCAGGGCGACGGCATAGCTTGCCGTGTCCGTTGCGATTTCGCGCTGGCTGATAATGCTTTTGTCGTGCCGGTGCAGGAATTCAATCGGGTCCTCCAGGGTGATGATATGGTCGTTGTGGCTGTGGTTGATCCGGTCGATCATGCAGGCGAGCGTGGTCGATTTGCCGGAGCCCGCCGGGCCGGTGACGAGCACAAGCCCCTTGGCCCTGTCGCCCAGTTCCAGCACAGTTTCGGGAATGCCGAGTTTGTCCGGGTCGGGCAGGCTGAAAGCCACGACGCGGACGACGGCGGCAAGCGAGCCGCGCTGCCGGTATACGCTGACGCGGAAGCGCGAAACGCCGGGGAGCGAGAAGGAGAAGTCGTCGTCCCCGCTTTCCAGCATGCGCTCCATGCTCCGCCCGCTCAGCGCGTAGACCTGCGCAATGAGCGCCTGAATGTCCTCGGGCGGCATGCGCCGCTCGCCGAGGCGCCGAATCTGGTTGTTTGTCTTGACGGAAAGGGGCAGCCCCGCGATCAGGAATATGTCGGACGCGCCCTGGTCCGCCGCATGCTTGAACAGTTCTTCTACATGGTTCATGCCATCGCCACCTCTATGCTTTTTGTGTAATGCGTGCGTTCACTGCAGCACGGGCAGATGCGGTACGGGGTCGTCCTCGGGCGCGTACGCCTGCGTCCGCCAGCCGCGGCGGGACCACGCTCCCGTCGGCCGCCCGTTTTCCAGCGCAAGGGCGATCTCCGCGCACAGCTCTTTCGTCTCTCCGGCCGGTACGCGGTAGCGCACGACCGCCTCGCCGTCCGCCGCCTCCACGGAAAACCCCGCCCGCTCCAGCGCTCCGGTCCAGTCGTCCTCGGCCGCAAGCACGATCAGCTCGGCAAGCCTGCGCTCGGCCTGCGTATCCGCCGCATAGTATGCGCGCGCGGCGTCCGCCGCCTTGCGGCTGAGCGTCCGGTCCGCCCGCGCGGTCATGAAGGAAAGCGCGGCGAACGTGGTCAGGCACAGCACGACGAATATCGCGAGAATGGAGAGCTCGCCCGCGCCAATGCCGGCAAAATGATATTTTTTCGCGTCCATTGTGTCACTCCCGCTCCTGTTCAGCCCTCATAGCGCGCGGCTTCTATGCGGTAGATCTCCGCGCCGTCCTTCGTGACGCAGATGTCCGCCAGCAGCAGCGCCCCCTGCGTCCGGTAGCCGATGCGCAGCGCGTACGCCGCGTCCTGTTGCGCCGCGGCGTTCCAGTCCCTGTCGAAATAGGCGGCCGCGCCGTTTCCGTCTTGCGCCGCGCCGAACTGCTCCTCCAGATATCCGATATCCCTGCCGCAGGCCTTGAAGTTCTCCGCCGCCGTCTGCGCATAGGCGCTCGCCATGGAAAGCTCCGTGCTCTGCGCCGCCGCGGTCCTGGCCGTAACAAACATGGATACGCAGACAGAGCAGGCAATGGCGAAAAACAGGATGATAATAATAAATTCCATTAAAAACAGGTGCGATCGGTTGATCCGGTTCATGCGCCGTCCACCTCCGGTGTCCCGCAGCGCGGGCGCACGGCGCTCGTGACGGCCTCTCCGTCCGCGCCGGCCGCCGTAATCTCGATAAGGCCGCTGTCGAGAACGTCCAGCTCAAACAGCGCAAGCTGCGTCACCTTCTGCCCGTCGCCGGGCGCCACAACGCCGGCGGCGGGGACTACCGCCTCATAGAGCCAGCCGTCCGCGGCGTAGATCCAGGTGCAGTAGTCGCGGCCGTCCTCCGTCCGGTCCAGAATGAGCGCGTCGGACTGCCCGACCGCACCGAGCCGGACGCCGCCGCTGTCGTTCTGGCGCACTTTCTCGGACAGGTAGGTGATGGAGCTTCGCATGTTCCCGTTGTCCTGCATGCGTTGGGATATGCCCTTGTACACGTCCGCGCCGAAGATGACGACGAATACGGCCGTGACGGCGAATACGCACAGCAGGGACAGCAGAAATATGATATCGGTGATATGTCTGCGGGTAGCGTTCATAATGTCCCCTTTTTCAGGTCAGGGTCAGTTTTCCTTTGGGAATACGCTGATTTCGGGCATGAGGTTTGCGCCGACGTTTGCGTAGTGGTATACGAATTTATCGCGGTTGAGGATGAGCCCGTAGTGCTCCTGCAGATAGTCCAGGCTGTTCGGGTATCTGCCCTCAATGGCATAGCACTGCACGGCGCTGCGGCGCACGGCGCTTTGCGCGAGCGCGAGCTGTTCGCTCTGGGAACCGCGGGAGAGGTTGGCCACGCCCAGTACGGCCAGCACCAGAACCGCCGCGGAAAACAAAACCGGGATCAGCGGGCCGGCGGCGCCCCGTTTCCGCCCTGCAAATACCCTTGCCATCCTGTCCCCCCTCTATCCGATCGCGGACATAATGCCCATCAGCGGCAGCATGACCGAGAGCAGGATCATCCCGACGATCAGGGAGAGCACGGCGACGAGCACTGGCTCGAGCACGGAGAGGATTCCGGAAATCTTCCGTTCCACCTGCTCGTCGTAGCTGCGGGCAATGCTGCGCATAACGGTGTCCAGCGCGCCGGTCCGGAACCCTACGGTGAGCATGCGCGCGTTCACGCCCGAGAACATCTCCGCGCTGACGACGGCGTCGGAAAACCGCGCGCCGCCGTGCATATAATCCTGAATGCGGCGTATTTTCTCGCGCGTCCGCGCGTCCTCCACCAGCTCCAGCGTCATATCCAGCGCGCTGTCCACGTCCATGCCGCTCTCCAGCATGAGGGACATGGCGGAGGCGAACCGCCCGGACGCGATGGTCTGGCTCAGGCTGCGGAAAAAGAAGGCGTAGAGGGAGGCGAGCACGGCCCGGCCCTTCGGGGTCAGGCGCAGGAGCAGAAATACGAGTATGGCCGCGGCGAGCACGCCGAGGATGACGGCGGAATACCTGCTGATGGCGTTGCCGATGCCCAGAATGCCCTGCGCGAAAGCGGACATCTCGCTGCCGAGCTGGTGGAATACGTTCTGAAAAACGGGCATGACTTCCACAATGAGGATGATGATGACGGCGAACATCATGACGACCATCACCATCGGGTACGCGACCGCGCTGCGGATGCCGCGCGTAAGCGCGTCGCTGCGCACGTAGTATTCGCTCAGCGACTGCAGCACGTCGTCCAGCCGCCCGGAAGCCTCGCCGATTTCCGCCATATGGATCATGTATCCGGGAAATACGCCCGCGGCCCGGAGCGCCTGCGCAAACGAGCCGCCCCGTTCCATCTCGTCCGCCATGGCCCGTATGGTTTCGGCCCCCGCCGCGTCCTGCGCGTCCTCCAGCAGCAGGAGCAGGCCCTCCTGCATGGATATGCCTGCTTTCATCACAAGGGCGAGCTGCTCGCAGAATGCGGATATGTCCGCGTTGGCCAGCCGCTTTTTTCGTTTGCCCATTCCAGTACCTCCCGTGTGCCGTGTAGCTTCAGTATACAAACAGTTTGTGGTAGTCCGTGCCGTCCCCGGTAAAGGTTTTGGCGGAGCCGCTAGTGGATGCGAAAGTGGGGTCCATGAGCGTCCAGTCCGTCCCGTCGAAGTAGATGGCCCGGCCGATCCAGCCCACGTTTTCGATATACACGTTGATCCACGCGTGGTACACCTCTCCCGCATAGCCGATCACAAGCTGGGAGGGAATGCCCTGCGCGCGCAGCATGGCAGTCATGAGCGCCGCGTAGTCGAAGCAGATTCCCTTCTTCGTCTCAAAGGCCTCGTCAATGTCCGGCAGGTAGCCGGACATGCCGCCGGCGAGCACGGCGCCCGCCTTGTCATAGTCGTAGGAAAGGCGCGAGGTCACATAACTGTATATCAGCTCCACCGCGCCCAGGTCGTCGTCGGCCGCGGCCGCGATTTCCTGCGTGGCGGCGATCGCCTTGTCATCCGCGCTGAAGCGGACAAACTGGTTCGGGTACAGAAACGGCCGGAACGGATCGTTGAGGCGCACGTCGAACTCGCCGCGGAATAAAAGCGCGTACTCCGAGCCCTGCAGGTTTTCAAACACGCTTACGGCATAGGCGCCGTCCCCCTCCGAGAGGGGATATGTCTCATATCCGCCCGGCGCGAGGTCGTAGGTGTAAGGGTCCTGCTCCGCACGGGCGATCTGCACCTTGATGCGCGGGTTGTCCCCTTCATATTTCACCATGATATAGCCCTCGCCGCGGTTGGATATGTCGATGGTGACGCCGCCTGTACCGAGGGTTTCCGTCCCCGGCGCTTCCGGAACGAGAACCGCGGGCGTCGCGTCCCGCGTCCCGCCGCCCGCGCCGCCGCTGCCCGTGCAGCCGGCAAGGCAGGCGCACAGCGCAAGGCAGACGCAGAAACACCGCAGGCGCGCCGGTCTTTTGTCGGTAGGGTACATTGCACTTACCAGCCTATAATCCTGATTTCTTTGCCGCAACCGGCAAAATCCTATATCTCTATATATACAGTATTTATTATATACAACCGCCCCGGAAAAGTAAAGGAGCATTTCTCGCCCGCGCCCTGCCGCGCCGCGGCGTTTTTTTTGCGCCGCCCCGTGCCAAGCCCCGCATGCGCGCCCGCCTTACCCGCTTCGTTTCCGGCCGGGCGGCCTCCGCGCACCCCGTCCCGACGCCGTCCGCGCCTGGCCGCGTTCCCGCGCCGCGCCCCGACGCGCCGTACCCCTCCTGCGCGCAGAAAAAAGCGGGCGGAGCAAGCGCTCCGCCCGCAGGCGAAAAATCAGATGACAGCCGCGGCCGACATGGGCGGGAGGACAAAACTGCCGTCAAAGCGGGTGAGCCCGCCGTCGTCCACAAGCCGGTACCGGGTCAGCGGCTGGCCGCCGTCCAGCACGGGCGCGACGGTAACGGCGTTCTGCTCGTCGTAGTTGACAATCACCATGCCGCTCGTCCCGTCCGCTCTGCGGAACACGGCGTAATCGCCGAACTCCCGCCCGTCCCCGGCGGCAACGGCCCCGCCCAGCCGGCCCCGCCATTCGCCGTCCCAGAAATACGCGGCCAGGTCGCGGCGCAGGCAGTCCATCTTCATGCCGTAGCGCACCGTCTGCGGGTAGTCGGAGGGCCGGCCCTTAAAGAAGTATGGCTCATAGCTGATGATGTAGCGGTTGAGCAGGCACTGGTTGACCATGGAGCGGTCGTCAAACCCCTGAACGGCGGTCATGATCTGGCCGTGCGGACGCATCAGGCGGCTGACCGGCCTGTGCCCGCGCCCCCAGGTGCGCCCGTAGGAGAGGTCGTATTCGTCAAACTGAAAGTCGTAGAGCGCTTCCCCGGCGAGCAGGAACTTATTTTCCAGCCCGCGCTCGCGCAGAATCGCGCGGAAGCCCTCCGAAAGCTGATTGTCCCACCCGTAAGCGGGCGCGCCGTAGCGGTGTCCGTGCGCCGTGTTGAAGCAGCACAGGGCGGGGGAGTGGTGCATGCACTCGTCGTAGAGGATGCCGTCCGCTCCCAGCTCCACGCACTTGATAAACTCGCGGTTGCAGATCTCGCGGTACGCTTCGCTGCCGAAGCACATGGGGATGAGCCTGCGCGTGTTCACGTTGGCCAGTTGCGACGCGGTCATGTACTGGTACCCCTTGTAGGAGTAGTAATTCCGGTACGGGTCCTGGATGGCCAGCGGCGCATATACGGCTTCAAACTCGTCGGCCGACTGGTCCGCCCAGGTGAACTTGGCAAACAGAATGACCTTTACGCCCATGGCGCGGATCTGTGCGATCGCGTCTTTCAGCTCCTCCCGCGTGCCCAGCCGCGGGTCGGGATCGTGCGAGGGGTTGCCGCGGTCCTGGCCGCCGATGTTCCAGCCCGTCACCTGGAGCGCGCCGATGCCGTACTGCGCGCACTCCTCGCCGATCTTCGGCAGCTCCCTGAACGGAATGCGCAGCTCGTCCTCCGGCGAGTTGAGTTGCACCTGCAGCCATGCGTGCGGCTTCTGCACCCAGCCGGGGCGCATGTATTTATTCTGCGCCTGCGCGTCCCAGTCCCCGCTGATGCGGGTATAGCACGCGGCGCCGGTCTCCCAGCTCCCCCGGTACCCCTCCAGGGCAAAGGGCAGCAGGTCGAACTCCGTTTTTGGCGCGATAAAAGGCATGTGCGCTACGGCGAAACGGGTAAACACGTCCATGCCGAAAGCCCGGTCCTCGGAAAAGAGCCGGAAATCGTTGGAGTTTCGCCAGCCGGGCAGCGCTTCTGCGTGCCAGGTCGCCGCCTCCATGCGCCGCTGCGCCGCGCCGATATAAAGCCCGTTTCCCCGCTCGTCAGCGGCCAGGGCAAAGGGAAACATGGGCGGGTTGTCCATCTCCGGATTGATGGAAAGGGTCGGGCAGTCCACGCTGTGCGTCGCCGTCGGGGTCTCAAAGGTGGGCCACAGCTCAAAGTCGCACATGTCCATATAGTGCCCGTACGAAAGGGCGAACCGTTCGCAGCCCGCGGGCCTGTGCAGGTCGCCCAGGTAGGGGTAGTACACGTTTTCCACAAATACGCGGTCGTTGTTCCGGATGTGCATGCGGAACACGGCCTGGTCGCGCACAATCTCGCACACCGTCTTTACCGTTATGTCATGCTCGCCGCCGTATTCGGATACGATATGGTCCCAGGTGAACTCCACTTTGCTTCCGGAGCATGCGCTTTTCGGCGCCCGCGGCTGCTTGTGTCCCCAGGCGTTGTTGTTCCTGCGCCCGTGGCCGCCGCGGCCGCCGTGGTCCTCCAGCGGCAGCATCAGCCGCCAGGACAGGGCCAGGTGCGGGCGGTTCAGAATTTCCCAGTCCGAGGCTTTGGAGTAGAGGGAGCAGAGCGAGCCGCTGCGCCTGTCAAATTTCAAAACCAGAGAAGCCGTCTCCAGCGTGTAGAACTGTTCCATAATCATACTCTCCTTGTCTTGTCGTCCCTGCGGACAATAGGCGTTGCCGGTTACCAGCTGCACAGTCCCGGCTCCACTGCGGCGTCCGGATTCGTGCTGCCCCGCACGGCCAGTTCGGCCGCGACAGAGCGCAGCCGGGCGGGCTGGGAAAAGTCCTCAATGCGGGACAGGGCCAGCTCCATCGCATACCGGCCGATCAGTTCCGCCGGGACATGGATGGAGGAGAGCGCGGGCGACACAAGCGAAGCGACGAACGAGTCGTCAAAGCCGATCAGCGAGATGTCGTCCGGCACGCGCACGCCCGCATCGCGCAGCGCGTTGAGCGCGCCGACTGCCATCTGGTCGTTGGCGGCAAAGACGCCGTCGAACACAAGCCTGCCCTTGACCGCGCGCATGACCGCGTCGTATCCGCTCTGCGGCGAGAAGTCGCCGCAGACGATTTGTCCCTGCGCCCGGCCGGCCGCAAGTGCGTCTTGGAATCCGCGCACCCGGTTCTCGGCGGCCCAGAAATTCTGCGGCCCTGTAATGTGCAGCAAATTGCGGCATCCGCACTCGATCAGGTGCCGCGTCGCCGCCCGCGCGCCGTTGTAGTTGTCCGCCTCCACGGAATCGATGCCGTAGGCGGTCAGGTCCCGTTCTATGCTGATGACCGCGGTCTTTTTCCCGCCTGAGGCCATGAGTTTGAGCTGCTTGAAGTAGTCGGCGCCGTCCGGCCCGGCGACGGTGTCGAGGATGATCGCGTCGAACCGGTTTTTCCGCATGGTCTTCACATACTGCTGCTCCAGCTCGAACTCGTCGTTCGCGTCGATGCACATCAGGTGGTATCCGCGCGCGGTCGCCATGGCGCGGCATTCACGCAGCAGCCGCCCGAAGAACACGCGGCTGAAGTTTGTAATAATTACGCCGATCATATTGGAGCGCGCGCTTTTCATGTTCCGTGCGATCGGGTCGGCCTCATAGCCGAGCTCGTCGATGGCGGCAATAATCCGCGCGGTCGTTTCCGGAGAGACGTATTTTGTGCCGTTAATCATGTTGCTGACAGTGGAGATGGCAACTCCGGCGCGTTTTGCGACGTCGTTGATGGTGGACATATGGCTCCCTCCTTGTTTTTTGAAGCCGGAATGGGCGCACTTCGCCCGTATTCCGGCCGTGTCCTGCAAAAAAGCCAACTGTTATCATATCACAGCGCGGCCGGCCTGTCGAGCGCCGCGCGAAAAAAAAACGGGCCCCGCGCCGGCTTTGCCGGCCCAGGGTCCATACTTATGCCGGCACGTATGCCTTCGGCATCTTTTTTTTGAAGTAGGCGCGGACGCCGTCCGCGTCTGCGGCCGGTACGTCGCGCTTGGGAATCAGGTACATCGTCTCGTAATTGAAATAGACGGCGTAAAAATTCCTGCAGTCGTATACCCGCTGGAATTTGGAAACGCCCATGTTCTTTTTTCGGCCCTGCTGCGCCACATAGTCGGCGCACAGGTAGAGCGTTTTCGGTCCCGGGTGCGCGCCGCTCCTGTCGGCCCGCAGTCGCTTTGCGGCCTGCGCTTCCACGCCGACCGCGAACACGCCGCACAACAGCAGCAGCACGGCCGCGTACACGAGCAGGAAAAACAGGATGTTCGGCGTCTGCAGCAGGATGACGGCGACAAGGCTGATCACAAGCGCCAGCAGCAGCGCTTTTGTAATCGCCTGCCCTGTCCGCTTGAGGCTCGCCCAGTAGAAAAATTTCCGGTAGTCGGCCCGCGTCGGCTCAAACGTCAGGGTGTAAAGCGGTTTGTGTTCCATTTTCATTCCCCTCCGGTAGTCTTTACAGGAGCAGCAGCATCGCCATATCGCGCGCCATCGCCTTTTCAATCGCGTCCATGGCGGCCGCCGCGCCCGACACGTCGGTCAGGAACACAGCCCCGCAGAGCTTGTCATCGTCAAAGTACAGCGCCTTGTACACGCGGGACGCGGGGTCGTCAAGCAGGATGCGCTTGTGCTCCTTTGCGCCGACAGCGCCTGCGGAAAAGAGCTTGAACTCTCCGTCCTCCAGCGCCGTGGCGGGCACGATGGGCGAATATTCTGCCTGCGCGCCGGCCATGGCGAGTCCGGCGGTCCGGCCCTGCGCGAGAGCGGCGGACCACAGCCCCGCAACCCTGCCGCCGAATTCGGCGCAGTCGCCGGCCGCATAGATGTCCGGGTCGCTTGTGCGCATGGTTTCATCCACGAGCACGCCGCGGTTCACCACCAGCCCGCAGCCGCGCGCAAGCGTGAGTTCGCTGCGCACGCCGGTGCAGACGAGCAGGAAATCCGCGTCCAGATGCGCGCCGCCGCGCAGGAGCACGCCCGCGCCGTCGGTGTCCTCCACGCCGGAGTCCACAAGCACGCGTATGCCCAGCCCCTCCAGGTGCTCCTGCAGCCGCTGCGACGCGGCCGGGTCGCCCTGTATGGACAGGATCCTGCCCGAACGCTCGATCACCGTCACCTCCAGCCCGCGCGCGCGCATGGCGAGCGCCGCCTCAATGCCGAGAATGCCGCCGCCGAGCACCGCCGCGGTCCGGGAGCCGCCGATGAGCCGGTCTATCTCTTCCGCGTCGGCCTTTGTGCGCAGAGTGCGCACGGGCAGCCCGCCCTCTTTCTGTGGAATCGGGCAGAACGCGTTCGCGCCGGTGGCGAGCAGCAGCTTGTCGTAGAAAAGCTCGCCGCCGCCGGCCAGAGAAACCCGTTTCTGCGCGCGGTCCACCGCCGCCGCTTTGTCATATACGATCTGGATTTCAGCCCCGGCAAACCCCGCCTCGGTGTCGAGCAGGGCCTGGTCATAGGTCATTTCTCCGGCCAGCACGTCGGAAAGCGCGGGCCGGTTGTAGGGGAGTTCTCCCTCTCCGCACAGCAGGGTGACGGACGCGCGCGCATTGCGCCTGCGTATGGTTTTTGCCGCCTCGCAGCCGGCCGCGCCGCAGCCGATAATCACGAACGCCTCGTCCGTGTCCTCTCGCGCCTCGTCGGTTTCGGCGGCCTCTTCCACAAATGCAGCCGCCCCGGCGCCGCAGACAGGGCAGGGGTCGGGCGGCGCTTCGCCCTCGAACACCATATTGCAGATGGTGCAGCGCCAGCGTTTCTGCGCCGGCTCCGCTTCCGGCTCTTTCACTTCCGGCTGTGCCTCCGGCGCAAAGGCCCCGGCCCCCGCGCCGCAGATCGGGCAGCGCTCGGGCGGCGTTTCGCCCCCGCCCTTCCAGCCGCAGACGGAGCAGACCCAAACGGTATCCGCGCCCTGCGCCGGCTCCGCTTCCGGCTCTTTCGCTTCCGGCTTCGCCTCCGGCGCAAAGGCCCCGGCCCCCGCGCCACAGATCGGGCAGCGCTCGGGCGGCGTTTCGCCCTCGCCCTTCCAGCCGCAGATGGAGCAGACCCAAACAGTATCCGCGCCCTGCGGCGCGCCCGTATGCGCGCTCTCCGGCGTGTCCGCCGCCGGCTCCGCTGTGCGCAGCGCGGCTGCTCCCGCGCCGCAGACAGGGCAGGCGGCGGGTTTGTCTGCGCCCGTGACGGACGCGCCGCAAACGAGACATATCCAGTTCTTCTCCATCTTATTTCCTCCTGACAAATGTAGTGTGGCCCGTCATTCGCCCCAGATCCGGGCGAGCGCGGCGAATGCGCGCTTGACATACGCGCTGTAGCTGGAACCGTCGTAGTTGACGGGTTTCGGGAATATTTCGAGGTTCAGGTATCCGGTATAGTGCACGTCCGCCATATCCTGCCGCAGCGCGTCCCAGTCGATCGTCTCGTCCAGGGGGATGTGGTGCTGGTCGTCCACGCCGTTGTTGTCGTGCAGGTGGGTAAAGCCCATGCGCGTCCCGTAGCGGCGCACAAAGCCGATGCCGTGGTTGTAGGCGTTTTCATGTCCGCTGTCAAAGCAGAACTGCAGGTTTTTGGAGCTGATATTCTCAAACAGGTAATCGAGGTGGATGTGCGAGCGCAGGTTTTCAAGCAGCAGGATCACGCCGCGCTTCTCGGCATGCCGTACGAGCCGGTTGTAGGTTTCCAGCCCGAACTCCGAGATAAAAACGTTGGTCGGCCCGCTCGTGGGGTGGACGATGAGCGATTCGATGCCAAAGGCCGCGCACAGGTCGATCTGTTTGCAGTACAGGTCCGTCAGCTCGTCGTGCTGCGGGCCCGGCACCCAGAATTCGCAGTTGCGCATAAAGGGCGGGTGCATGTTCACAACGTTCAGCCCGTGGTCTTTCGCGCTCTGCACAAATGTGCGGAGCTGTTCTTTCGTAATGAATTCGGAGTCGGAATTGATATGTATGTTCTGGAATCCGGCCTCCCTGGTCAGGCGCATCTGTTCGCCCAGGTCCATTTCGGGAATCGCCCGCAGGTCAATGCAAAAACGTTCGGTCATTTCAATCGCCTTTCCTGTACCGTCCTCCTACCGGAGCGGCGGTTATTTATTTTCCTTTAATATAACAGATCGCGGTTCATAAATCAATGAAATCAGGTGAAAAACCCCTAAAATCCTTGACATGATCGCGCGGCCGTGGTATTTGTATAAAAAAACGGACGGAGGCGGGATATGCAGCGGGAGAGCGGGGGGCGGCTGAGCGCGGCGGCGCTCAAATGGATCGCCGCGGCCGCCATGACGGCGGACCATACCGGGATCGTATTCGGCGCCGCGCTGCCGGAATGGGCCGCGGCCTGCCTGCGCATTGCCGGACGCGTCTCGCTGCCGCTGTTCTGTTTCTTTGTCGCGGAGGGCGCGCGCCGGACGCGGAGCAGGGGCAAATACGCCCTGCGGCTGCTCGCGTTCGCGTTCGCGTCCGAAATCCCGTTTGATCTGATGCTCTCCGGCCGGCCCTTTGACCCGCTTTGCCAAAACGTGCTGTTTACGCTGCTGTTCGGCCTGCTCGCCGTCTGGGCCGCGGACAGCCTGCGCCGCCGCCCCGCGTATGCCGTCCTGTGCGTGCTGGCCCTGTCCGCCGCGGCGCAGCTTGTGCGGACGGACTACGGCCTGTTCGGCGTCTGGATCGTTCTGCTGTTCTGGCTGCTGCCCGAAGATACGCCGCTGCGCGCCGTCCTGCTCTGCACGGCGCTGTTCTTTGCGGGGGCGGGCATGGGTTGGCCGGCGTCCGGCCTGTGGCAGCTCGCCGGGGCGCTGGCCCTGCCGCTTCTGAAACTGTACGGCGGCGGCCGCGGCCGCGGCGGGAAATACACGCTGTATATTTACTACCCTTTGCACATGCTGGCGCTTTACCTGCTGTCCCTTTTGTAGCTACGAGTCCCCGCCCTGGGCGTGGTAGGCCACGAGCAGATCGACCGCCTCGTCGTAGCTCTGCACGCCGCTGGCCTGCCCGAGCGCTTTGAGGTACGCGTCGTTGAGGGCGGTTCCGGCCTGTTCGAGCCCGCCGGCGTACTGTAAATAGTGTTCGGCCGCCGCGCGGCAGTCGGCCCTGAGTCCGTCCCCCATACGCGCGGCAAGTTCCGCCCTGTCCTGCGCGCCGAGCGCGTTGTAGCAGTAGAGAAAGGCGTGGTAGTAGCCGGCGTATGCAAAAGCCGGGTCCCCGCTTTCGGCGCAGGCCAGAAAGGCGGCGAAGTTCGCCTCGTCCTCCGGCGCGACGCCGAGCCGGTGCGCCATTTCGTGCAGCATGGTAAAGGGCAGAGTCGTGTCCGGAACGTCGGTGTTCACATTGCACTCGCCGAAAAACGGGTTGTATACGCCGGTGATCCCGAACCGCGACAAAACGCGCGACGCGATCACGGCCTTGGGCGGCGCGGCCGCGCCTTCAAAAACCGGATATCGCCGCGCCAGTGCGCGCATGGCGTCCGGCGCCCGGCCCGCAAGCGCGGCGTAGCCGCCGCTGTCAAAGGTCCCGTCCGGCCTGCGCGCCACGTTTTCCGCCGCCTCGTTGGCCCTGTCCAGGTAATGCTCCGCCGCCGCGAACAGCTCCTGCTCCATGTAGTCCCCGTCCGTGAGGCCGACGCTGCCGGCCAGGGGAGAAGCGAAGTAGTTGAGCCCCCACGCGAACAGGAAAAAGCAGAGCGCGCACGCGCAGGCGAGGCAGCCGCGGCTGGCCCGGTCCGTCCATCCGCGCCGCGGCGGGCGCGCCCGGCCGCACAGTCGCAGTATGAGCTTTGTCAGAAGCGCGGCCGCCAGCAGATAGACGCACAGCTCCGCCGCGGGCACGCGCGGGACGAGCGAAAAAACGCTCCCCAGCGCGCCCGAAACCGCCTTGGACACGGGTCTGTAATACGCCGTCACCCAGGCCGGGTTCCGCCGCGCCGCCGCGTATGCCGCCAGGCACAGAAGCAGCAGTCCGCCGCTCACGCCGAAGCGGACGGCGGTTTTCTTTTTTTGCGCGGGCATGCAGCCGCCTCCTCTCTGCTCACAGTATAGCACATTCGCGCCCGCCCGCGCCACACCGGTGAAAAATTCACATCCCGCCCTGCCGCCGCCGCTTTCCGCTTGACAATGGAACCGGGCGCACATATAATGAAGATACTGTAACGGCGGGCTGCGGCGTTCGCGCCGCATGCGGAGCAATCCGCAAGGGAATATGGTGAAAGTCCATAACAGCTCACATTTACTGTAAGCGGCTACGAAATCCGAAAATCCACTGGCGGCGTGCGAGAGCGCGGCCGGGAAGGGCGGACGTAGGCTCGAAGCCGTGAAGTCAGGATATCTGCCCGCCGCGGTACACGTTTATCTTTCGGTGAGGAACGATAACGCACGGACGCCCGCGGGCGTCCTATGCCGCTTCGCTTCCGAACGGACGCGGAGCATTTTTTTGTTTGGAGGAATGTAAACATGGTTAGGACAGCATGCAAACGGATTCTGGCCGTCGCCTGTACTCTCGCGCTGGCAGCCGGCATCGCGCTGATCCCTGTTGCGGCAAAAACCCCGGCTCTGGATGCGAAAGAGCAGGCGCAGGCGACTGCGGCCAGCCTTGCCGCCGCCATCCGGGACGACGTGAGCTACAAGGACGGGCGCAGCGTATATCTGATCCTGCGCGCGGGCGTGCAGGATGAAACCCTGATCCAGAACTATAAGACAAGCCTGCTTGCGGGCCTCGCCGCGGACGGCGACGCGGGCAAGCTTGTGGACGAATCCGGGTACGACCCGACGGCGGACGTGCTCGCATACCACGCGTATGCGGCGGGCGTCTATACGCTGCTGGGCGAGGACCCGAAGGACGTGGGCGGCCACGACCAGCTCGCCCTGCTGTTTGAGGAAACGGACAGCGCCGTCCTGCTCGCGGAAAACCCCTATCACTTTTTCATCTATCTCCAGCTTGCCGGGTATGCCGGAAAGACCGCGGCGGCCGATAGCCTTGTCGGGAAACTGACGGATTACTACGACGCGGATGCGGGCGTGTTCAGCTTCTGGGGCGACC
>ERZ824978.2611-NODE-2611-length-15239-cov-4.604057_pt1 | contig 15239 bp, 8 predicted proteins | sample MGYA00519860_ERZ824978 | MGnify/ENA primary metagenome ERZ824978 (study PRJEB31778, sample SAMEA3449184) | human gut metagenome | biome: human gut; feature: human-associated habitat; material: faeces | place: United Kingdom | collected 2010/2012 ... | reverse complement strand
GTGAGCAAGCTCCCACGGTCATCTTATACAATCATTTCTGCATGGCTGAACTGTTGCAAATTGTAAATAAATGGGGAAAATTAAAGCTTTATCAAATACAATTAAAAAGGGGAATGAAATGGCAGATAAGAGAAATAACAGGCTGTTAAATGCAAAGTTAAATAAGTATATTGTTCCGGGCATTATGATGTCACTGGCGCTTCAATTAGGAAACATCGTGGATACAATTTTTGTAAGTAATCTGATCGGTGTGGAAGCCATGTCAGCGGTTACCATGAGCCTTCCGGTGGAAACCATTATCCAGCTTACCGGTTACTGTCTTGGAATCGGTGGCTCCATTGCTGTGGGAAATATGCTTGGTAAACGGGATAAAGAAAGTGCCTCGAAGTTATTTACAGTTACGTTTCTTGTGACACTTTTAGCAGGCTTTCTTTTTTCATTTATTGCATTCCCGGCAGCAGATCCGATCGCGAAACTCTTAGTACCTGGCGGCGGAACACTGACAACCCATACAGCAGACTATATCCGGATCAGCATGCTTGGTGCACCGATTATTGGAATTGGTCTTATGATGGTGAACTATCTTGGTGTGGAAAATCACCCGGAGCTTGCATCCACCTACCTTATCCTTGCCAATGTAATCAATCTGATTCTCGATTATATTTTTCTCAGATTCACCCCGCTTGGAATTGCGGGGGCGTCCCTTTCTACCGTGCTTGGTTTTTTACTTGCCATGGTGGTTTTCGTGTTTTATATCCGCTCCGATAAACGGAATATCCGGTTTGTGCATCTGAAACCAAAGGACTTTGCCATCCTCAGGGAAGCAGTGGTTACAGGCGTTCCGATGCTGGTTTTCATGGCGACAAGTTTTATCAAGGCACTTGGGCTTAATACGATCATTATTAATCAGATCGGCGAGGACGGTATGGCGGTATTTACGGTTTGTGATAACGTCCTTCTGATTGTTGAAATGCTGACCGGAGGAATCATTGGTGTCATTCCGAACGTGGCCGGAATCCTTTTTGGAGAAAAGGACTACGTGGGAATCCGCGTTCTGTGTAATAAAATGCTGAAATACAGTTACATCATGCTTGTAGTCATTTTTGTAGTGATTATAGTGTTTACAGAGCAGATTACCATTCTGTTTGGAAGCGGTGGTGGGGAGCTTGGAAGACAGATGGTGAATGCACTTCGCATTTTTGCTGTATGTGTGATCCCGTATCTTTGGAATAAATTCATTGTAAGCTATTATGAATCCATTGAAGAAACCGCGATTGCCAGCTTTGTTACCTTCCTTGAAAACGCTGTTGTGGTTCTGCCGGCAACCTTTGCCGGAATTCTGATCTGGAAGCAGATTGACGGAATCGGTATAGATGGAATTGCGGTAGGGTTTGTAGCGACAGAGCTGATTACGGTAATTGCTGCATGGATTTTCCGGAAAATCAAGCATCCGCATTCCACCTTTTATATTGTTCCGGATAAAAATCCGGGAATCAATCTGGACTTTTCAATTAAGAGTACCATGGAAGAAGCTTCGGTTGTACATACCAGAATCATGGAGTTCTGCAGGGAAAAGGGAGTATCCGGAAATAAAGCCAATCTGGCAGCCGTATGTGCGGAAGAGATGACCGTGAATATCATCAGATTCGGCGGAAAAACCTCGAACTGGATCGATATCAATTTCTGTATCGAGGATGATTTGTGCCGGCTTAGAATCCGTGATAACGGAGTGAACTTCAACCCGTTGGAGTACAGCTGTGACAGTGATGAATTTGATATTCATGGAATCGAGCTTGTGAAAAAGATTTCAAAATCTATGGACTATATTCGTGCCATTGATATGAATAATACAATAATCTCATTTTAGGAGGGGAAAGAAATGTCAGACATTAATGAAAAATCCGGGTTTGCCTTTACATTTCAGCCGGTGACGAAGCTGTTTGAAGAACAGGTGCGTCTCCATCCGGAAAAGTGTGCGGTTGTTTCCGGTAAGGAAAGCTTCACGTATGCCGAACTGAATGAAAGAGCAAACAAAATTGCCCATTCTCTCATCGGAAAGGGGGCCGGTCGGGAGATTATCGTGGGTGTTGTACTGGAACGCTGCTGTGATTTTTATGCAGTACGACAGGGTATTTTGAAGTCAGGAAGCGCTTTTGCGGTAGCTTCTCCGGATTACCCGGATGACAGAATCCAGTTTATCTTTGAGGATGCAGGAGTGCCGCTGCTCATCACAACAAAGGTGATCGCAGAGAACCGTAAGGAGCTGTTTGATAAGCTTCCCTGTAAGGTACTTTTACTGGAAGAGCTGTTGCAGCATCCGGATACAGAAAATCCGGATGTAGAGATCAGGGAACATGATCTGTGTTATTGTATCTATACCTCAGGCTCCACCGGAAAGCCTAAGGGAGTGATGATTGAGCACTTAAATCTTGCGAACTTTGTGAATCCTGATCCAAAGAATGCAGAAACCTATGGATATGTAAGCAGGGGAAGTGTTTCTCTTTCCATGGCAGCGATGACCTTCGACGTATCCGTACTTGAGGAGTTCATTCCGCTTACGAATGGACTTACTGCAGTGATTGCAACGGATGAAGAGATCCAGAACCCGATGATGCTCGGAGATCTCATTGTTAAAAATCATGTCGATATCATGACGACAACTCCGACGTATCTATCCAACATGATTGATCTGCCGCAGCTGAAGGAAGCGGCTTCCCGGATCAGGGTTTATGACGTGGGAGCAGAAGCCTTCCCTCCGGCACTTTATGATAAGATCCGTTCGGTTAATCCGGATGCTTATATTATGAATGGTTACGGCCCTACAGAGACGACGATCAGTTGTACGATGAAGGTGATTAGCGACAGCAAAAATATTACGATCGGTACGCCGAACGGCAACGTCCGGGTTTATGTGGTAGATAAGGAGAACAGGATTCTTCCGGATGGAGAGACAGGGGAACTTGTGGTAGCAGGTCTTGGTGTGGGAAGAGGCTATATCAATCTGCCGGATAAAACAGCTGCTGTATTTATTAACCTGAATGGCGAACGGGCATATAAAACAGGCGACCTTGCCCGGATTACACCCGAAGGTGAAATTGAGTTCTTTGGAAGAATGGACAACCAGATCAAGCTGCGTGGCTTACGAATTGAGCTTGGTGAAATTGAAGAAGTCATCAACAGCTATGAAGGAATTGTCACCAGTATTACCGTACCGGTGGACAATAAATATCTCTGCTGCTATTTTCTGGCAGACCATAAGATTGATACCGGGGAGCTTTCGGACTATGCTGCTGAATCCCTCGCTCATTACATGGTTCCCGATGTGTTTATCCAGATGGACAGGATGCCGGTAACCGCAAACGGCAAGATTGATAAGAGCGCACTGCCAAAGCCCATTTCCCAGCCGAAGAATTTGAAAGAGCCGGAAACACCGATGCAGAAGAAGATTTTTGAAATCGTTGCGAATGTGGTAGAAAACGATTTCTTTGGCATTGATACCAGCTTTTATAAAGCAGGATTATCTTCTATCAGTGCCATGAAGCTTTGCATTCTGATTTCGGATGAGTTTGGCGTTACAGTAAAAACAAGTGATATTCATGAAAACAACACCGTTGAAAAACTGGAAAATTATGTCATGCTTGCACCGAAGATCCGGACCTATGAGAAGCGTGAGGTTTATCCTCTTACCGGTTCGCAGAAGGGTATTTTTGCAGAATGCAGTAAGAATCCGGACAGCACTGTATATAATATTCCGTTCCTGTTTGAACTGGACAGCGCCACAGATGTACAGAAGCTGTCTGATGCTGTGGCTCAGATGGTGAATGCCCATTCCTATCTTCTTACAGAAGTGTTCTTAAACGATCAGGGAGAGATGGTGCAGCGTCCGGGTACGGAGAATTATGTACCGGATGTCATTGAGACAACGAATGAACAGTTTGAAGCTTTGAAGAAGGAACTGGTGCGTCCGTTTAAGCTGGAAAAGGGACGTTTATTCCGTGCACAGATTTATGTTACGGAAGACCGGAAATATCTGTTCACTGATTTCCATCACATTATTGCAGATGGTAACTCCTATGATATTATTTTCGAGGATATCAACCGGGCTTATGTGGGTGAAAAACTCGAAAAGGAGACCTATACCGGATTTGATGCAGCCCTTGATGAAGAGCAGCAGATGCAGGAAGGAAAATATAAGAAGGCCGAGAAGTATTATGACAGCGTATTCGGAGAAGTGGAGACCGAATCCCTTCCATTCCCGGATGTAACCGGAAAAACTCCGGAAAAGGGATATCTTGAAAGAAAGCTTACGGTTGCAGAGGACAAAATCCTGTCCTGCTGTGAAAAGCTGGGTGTCACACCGAATATTTTATTTACCGGTGTGTTTGGTATTCTGATGTCCAGATATTCCAATTCCGACGACAGCCTTTTTTCTACAATTTATAATGGCAGAAATGATTCCCGACTGGAAAATACGGTCTGTATGCTGGTGAAGACCCTTCCGGTTTACTGTAAATTTGAAGCAAAAACGACGATCCAGGCCTACATGACAGAGCTTTCTGAACAGCTCCTGTCCTCTATGGCAAATGATATTTTCCCGTTCTCGGATATCTGTGCAAAATATGGATTTAATTCGGATCTTACCTTTGCTTATCAGGCGGAATTAAGTGACGATTATCCAATCGGAGATACCGTTGCGCGGGGACATGATCTTTCCCTTGATATGGCGAAAATGCCGCTGCTTATTCAGGTAAGAGAGTACAATAACGAATATGTTCTTACTGCAGAATTCCGCAGCGACAGGTACAGTGATGCATTTGTGAACGGAATGCTCGAAGCGTACGAAGCAGCCATGGATTCCATGCTGAAAAACAAGTATGTATCAGAGGTTTCCATTCTCTCTGAGAATGCGGTTAAGAAAATTGCAGAATTCAATGATACCGCCTGTGAATATGACCGGACGAAAACGATTTCCGACCGGTTTACGGAAATGGTACAGACCATACCGGATCATACGGCGGTTGTGTTTAAGGATAAGAAATACACCTACAAGGAACTGGATGAGATCAGTGACCGCCTTGGAAAGCATATTGTCTCTCTGGGAATCGGCACGGAAGATGTCGTGTCCATTCTGATTCCACGTTGTGAGTATATGGCGATTGCACCTATGGGCGTGATTAAAGCAGGAGCCGCATATCAGCCGCTCGATCCGTCGTATCCGAAGGATCGTCTGATGTATATGCTGGAGGATTCCGCAGCAAAACTTCTGATTGCAGACAGAGAGCTTCTGCATCTGGTGGACGGCTATCAGGGACCGGTTTTATATACCGATGAAATCATGCAGCTTCAGGATGCAGATGTGGAATTGAAAAAGCCGCAGCCTCATGATCTGTTTATCTTACTGTATACCTCAGGTTCTACCGGAGTACCGAAGGGATGTATGCTGGAATATGGAAATATTACCGCCTTCTGTCACTGGTACAGAAAGTATTACAATATTGATCCGGATTGTAAGGTAGCTGCCTATGCGTCCTTTGGTTTCGATGCTTCCATGATGGATACTTACGGTGCAATTACCAATGGCGCCGAATTACATATTATCCCGGAAGAGATCCGTCTGGATTTCATCGGCTTGCAGAAATACTTTGAAGAAAATGGCATTACCCATTCCTTTATGACCACGCAGGTCGGAAGACAGTTTGCACTGGAAATGGAATGTAAGACACTCCGCTACCTTTCCGTAGGTGGGGAGAAGCTCGTTCCCTGTGAACCGCCGAAGGGATATCGGTTTTTCAATGTTTACGGTCCTACGGAAACGACCATTCTTGTAACGGCTTTTGAGGTTGACAAGTATTATCCGAATATTCCGATCGGAAAAGCACTGGATAATGTGAAGCTTTATATTACGGATAAATCCGGTCATATGCTGCCGTATGGTGCCTGCGGAGAACTGATGATCTCAGGCTTCCAGGTTTCGAGGGGGTATCTCAATAAGCCGGAGAAAACGGCAGAGGTATATACGAAGAACATTTATGATGATACGGAAGGCTATGAAGTGCTGTATCATTCCGGTGATATTGCCAGATATCTTCCGGACGGAAATGTCCAGATCATCGGCAGAAAGGATTCCCAGGTTAAGATCAGGGGCTTCCGGATCGAGCTTTCCGAAGTGGAAGAGGTCATCCGGAGATACCAGGGAATCAAGGATGCAACCGTTGTTGCTTTTGATGATCCGAACGGTGGAAAATACATTGCAGCTTATGTGGTATCGGACAGTGAAGTGGATATCAATGGTTTAAATGATTTCATTAAGGAAACCAAGCCTGCTTATATGGTACCTGCAGTTACCATGCAGATCGACAAGATTCCGCTTAATCAGAACCAGAAGGTCAATAAAAAGGCACTTCCGGTACCGGAGAGAAAAATCGAAGAAATCATCGAGCCAAAGAATGAAACACAGCAGAAATTATTTGACTGTATTGCAGACGTTCTTGGCTATAAAGAATTCGGTATTACCACGGATATTTATGAGGCAGGACTGACTTCCATCAGTGCAATCAAGCTGAATATCCTGATTTCCAAGGCATTTGACATAGTCATTAAGACCTCGGATATTAAGAGCCATCCGACAATTGAACTGTTAGAGGGCTTTGTAAAGACTGCCGGTAAGGAAACAAAGAGAGAAGTACAGGAGAACTATCCGCTTACTAATACGCAGGAAGGAATCTTTATTGAGTGTACGGCCAATATGGGCTCTACCATATACAATATTCCTTATCTTTTGAAGCTTAATAAGAAGGTAGATCTTGACAGGCTTGCAGCAGCTATTGACAGCACAATCGAGGCTCATCCTTATCTGAAGACACGCCTCTTCATGGATGAAAACGGAGATGTCCTTCAGAAACGTGATGACGGCTTAACCTGTAAAACACAGATTATCAATGGAATGAACAGGGAAACGCTGGTTCGTCCCTATATGCTGTTTAATGAGCAGCTTTTCCGGTTTGAAATTTACAGAACCTGTGATGGAAATTACCTGTTCCTTGACATTCATCATATCATTGCGGATGGAACCTCTCTTGGTATTATACTGAACGACATTAACAGGGCGTACAGCGGAGAAAAGCTGGAAGCAGAAACCTATACTTCCTATGACCTGGCTCTGGATAACCGTGATGCATTGAAGAGTGATGTTTATAAGAATGCAGAGAACTATTATAAATCCGTATTTGAAAATAAGGGTGGAAGCATCAACTTCTATCCGGATAAAAACGGTCCGGTTCCGACCGCAGAGACTTACCACAGAGAGGTTACGGAGGTTTCCGTACAGGAGGTAAAGGACTTCTGTAAGAAGCACGGAATTACCGAAAATGTTTTCTTTATTTCGGTGTTTGGCCTCACTCTTGGTAAATACAATTTCAGAAAGGATGCAGTATTTACTACCATTTATCATGGAAGAAATGATTCCAGACTTTCAGAAACCGTTGGTATGCTGGTAAAGACACTTCCTGTTTACACGGATTTTGCAGGAAGCTTAAAGGATGGCCTGCTTGCGGTACAGCAGCAGCTGATCAACTCCATGAACAACGATATTTATCCATTTTCACAGATCAGCCATGAGTTCAGCATCAAGGCAGATGCCATGGTGATCTATCAGGGAGACAATTTTGCGTTTGACACGATTGGTGGTGAATATGCACAGGAAGAACCGGTCAGCCTAAATGCAGCGAAAGCACCGGTTTCTATCAGTATTTCCATTGACCGGAACAAATTTGTCTTCGAAATTGAGTACCGTGGGGATATGTACTATGAGGATACGATGAAATACCTTGCGGACAATCTGGAAATTGCGGCAGGTGGAATCTTAAGAGAACAGGAACCGGATGACATTAAGCTGCTGTTTGAAGAAAAGACAACGATGGAGGACGATCCGGAGCATGCAGGAAAGACCTTCGTGGATCTGTTCCGGGAAGCTGTAGAAAAATATCCGGACAGACCGGCAGTAAGAGATGGAAAGGGCGAAATTACTTACCGTGAATTGGACAGAATGTCTGATTACGTTGCACAGAAGCTTACCGAAAATGGCTTTGGCAGAGAGCAGGCCGCAGGTATTCTGTGCGGAAGAACCAGGGAATTTGCGGTTGCTTATGTGGGCGTTATGAAGGCCGGCGGAGCTTATGTTCCATTGGATCCGGAGTATCCGCAGAGCAGAATTGAGTATATGTTAAAGGACTCCGGGGCGGACAATCTGCTTGTGATTAACCGGTACCGTGAACTGGTCAGCTTCTATGACGGAAATATTTTAAGTCTGGATGAGGTTGCAGAGGCATCGAAAGACTTTACACTTTCCGTAGAGCTTACGTCGCCGAAGCCGGAAAACCTTGCGTACATGATTTATACCTCCGGTTCCACAGGAAAGCCGAAGGGTGTTATGCTTGAACAGCGGAATCTGCTCAATCTGATTGAATACATCCGGCTGACCAGAAAAACTTCACCGGATGATATCGTGGCAGAATTTGCAAGCTTCTGCTTTGATGCATCGGTCATTGACCTGTTTGCTCCGCTTACCGCAGGTGCATTGCTGTATATTTTCCCGGAGGATATCCGGAAGGATGCTGTTGCTGTTGCAAAATGCATCCAGGATCAGAAGATTACCAGTGCTACCTTCCCGACACAGATGGGTGAACTGGTAACAGAGCTGCTTGAAGATGCTCCGTGTCTTAAATTCGTTACCCTTGGCGGTGAGAAATTCAAGCATTACAGGAACCGTACCTATCAGATGATCAATGGCTACGGCCCGACAGAAAATACGGTATCTTCCACAGAGTTCTGGGTAGATAAACAATATGACAACATACCGATCGGCAAGTCCCAGCGGAATGTCCGCAGCTATGTTGTCAGCGAAGATCTGAAACGGCTTCCGGTTGGTGCATCCGGCGAGTTATGCCATGCAGGACGACAGATTGCCAGAGGGTACCATAACCTTCCGGAAAAGACCGCATCGGTATTTGTGGAAAATCCGTATTCCGCATGTGAAGATGACAAGCGTCTTTACCGTACCGGTGATATGGTACGAATGAAGGGTGACGGAAATATTGAGTATATCGGCAGAATTGCAGAGGCATTTTTAAAATCCGTGGATACCGTGTGGAGCTCGGTGAAATCGAGGGTGCCGTTCTGAAGCATGAACTGGTAAAGAATTCGGCAGTTACTGTTGTAGAAAAGGGCGGAAACAAGTATATTACCGCATATTATACGGGAGAGAGCATTCCGGATGAGGAGCTTAAGACCTTCTTAGAGCCGTTGATTCCTGATTACATGATGCCGTCCTTCTTTGTTCATATTGATGAAATGCCCGTAACCCCGGGAGGAAAGATTGATAAAAAGGCACTTCCTGTACCGGAAGTAGCTGTAAACAACACAAGCTATGTAGAGCCGGTTACCATGGTTCAGAAGACCCTTTGCGAGATCTTTGAAAAGGCACTGGGAACAGAGAAGGTGGGAATCGAGGATAACTTCTTTGATCTGGGAGGATCTTCACTTACCGCATCGAAGGTTGCCGTGATGTGTCTTTCCAGGAATATTTCGATTGTATATGCCGATGTGTTTAAACATCCTACCGTTCGCGAACTGGCAGAAATCGTGGATGATCAGGCATCCGCAGAAAGCCCGCAAAGCAATAATGAGTTTTCTGATTACAACTATAACAGGATCCAGAGCGTCATCAGCGGAAATGTGGAAGAGAATGCAGACCGGATCACCAAGGAAGAACTTGGAGATATCATGATTACGGGTGCGACCGGTTTCCTTGGAATCCATATTCTGAAAGCATACCTCGACAATTACGATGGAAAGGTTTATTGTCTGGTGCGTAAGGGCTCTTATGAATCCATGGAAAAACGAATGATGCATATGCTGATGTATTATTTTGATAATCCGTGTGAGGAGCTGTTCAAGGATCGCATCGTCTGTGTGGACGGTGACATTACCTCAAAAGAGCAGGTGGAAAGCTTTGGCGCCTATAAATTCCGGACGCTGATTAACTGTGCGGCCTGTGTAAAGCATTTTGCAGCCGGTGATGTCCTTCAAAAGATCAACGTCCATGGTGTTGAGAACCTGATTGAGTTCTGTAAGAACAATGGGCGCAGGTTGATCCAGATTTCAACCGTTTCCGTTGCAGGAGAGGGATCAAATGGTGTTCCGCCGATGGACAGAGTCTTTGGTGAAAATGATCTGTATATCGGACAGAGTATTACCAATGAATATATCCGTACGAAGTTCCTTGCAGAGCGTGCGGTACTGGAAGCGGTTTCCGGTGGACTTGATGCAAAGATCATCCGTGTAGGTAATCTGATGAGCAGAAACTCAGACGGGGAATTCCAGATTAACTTTATTACCAACGGATTCCTGCGAAGCCTCAGAGGATATAAGGCAATTGGCAAGTTCCCGATGGGCGGCATGCATGAGGTTGCGGAGCTTTCACCGATTGACTCAACGGCACTTGCAGTATTGAAGCTGGTACAGACTGACCGGAGATTTACCGTATTCCATGCCTGCAACAGTCACCATATTTATATGGCGGATCTGATTTATGCAATGCGCAATTACGGATTTAAACTGGACATCGTAAAGGACGAAGAGTTTGAGGAGGCAGTAAAGGAATTTGCAAAGAACGGTAATGATTCCGATGCCGTTTCCGGACTGATTGCCTATACCTCACATAATGAAAATGAGATCTATACGATGGAATACAGCAACCGGTTCACGGCACAGGTTCTTTACCGGCTGGATTATAAGTGGCCGGTTACCGATGACCGCTACCTTGAAAGTGCAATCGAAGCACTTGACAGACTTGCATTTTTTGACTGATCGGATGTGACCGGACGGAAGGAATGAGCCGGCTGCTGTTGAACGCAGGATGATCCGAATATAGGAAATTATGGATAGATAGATGGAGGAAATAAGAATGGAACTGATAACCAAAAAAGATGGAAGCAATGTAACAATTGAAATTACCGGCTGGCTGGATACACAGACTGCTCCTCAGTTGGGAGAAGAGCTCGCGAAGCTTGATGACAGTGTGACAAGTCTGGTATTTGACTTCGATAAGCTTGAATACATTTCTTCTGCAGGATTACGTCAGGTGATTTCTGCATATAAGAAAATGTCCGGCAAAGACGGCTTCAAGATCATCAATGTTTCGGATGAAGTGTTTGATGTGTTCAGTCTGACCGCATTGGATCAGAAAATCCAGATTGAGAAGCGATGAAATTATACCGGATCCATATCACTCATATGGATGATCCCTTGCAGAATCAAAGACTCCTCGAACTGGTATCTCCAAAACGTAGGGAAAAGGTCATCCGGTATCGCATGCCGGATGACCGTAAGAGAAGTCTTGGCGCAGGGATCATCCTGAGAGAGATCTTACGGGAGAACGGACTTAACGAAAGTGACCTGCGGTATTCGGAAAACGAGAAGCCGGTTGCAGATTCTGTATTTTTCAATGTGTCCCATGCAGGAGATTATGTGGTGGGAGTATCCTCCGATTGTGAGGTGGGATGTGATATTGAAAAGATCCGGAAGGCACCGATGGAAATCGCGCAGAGGCATTTTCGGGCAACGGAATCGGCATATATCGACGCATCCACTGACAGGGACAAGGCATTTTTTACCTTATGGACATTGAAGGAAAGCTATATGAAGATGACCGGAAAAGGAATGAGCCTGCCGCTTGATGCCTTTGAAATAGTCTGTACGACAGATGGATTTGTACTTGGAAAATCTCCGGAAAAGCCATGCTTTTTTAAAAATCTGGAATTTGACGGCCATATCTTTTCTGTCAGCAATGAAACGGATTTTGTGATAACGGAAGCTGATTTTGAGGATCTTCCGGTTGAAAAGATGATATAGTAAAGATCTTATGCTTTTAATGAGATTACGTCTTAATGATATGTTTTAGTGAGTTTGCATTTTTGTAAACTTATGTGAAGTAGTAATTCAGAGTCATAACAATTATGGTAATTTGTACATGAATGCATGCATTCGTACGGACATTTGACATGATTGCCATGACTCTGTTTTTAGTAATAAGTAAGTAGAAAATCCTGTAAATTGGTGCATACTATAAAGGTGCATGAAAAGAAATACATGGGAAATGGAGAAGAAGAATTGACAAAAGCAGAAAATAGTGTAAGATAGCCATAGAAAAGAATACCTATTAATCAAGTAGGTAACAGGGTAAATAAAAGGATTCAGAATATATGATCGAAAGGATCAGGAGAGGAAGAAACATATGATTTATTTAGATAACGCAGCCACAACAAAGTGCGCTCCGGAAGCAGTGGAAGCGATGCTTCCCTATTTGGGAGAAAAATATGGTAATGCGAGCAGCATTTATGCTCTTGGATCAGAATCCAGGAAGGCAGTCAGTAATGCAAGAAGAATCATTGCAGAAAGTCTTAACTGTACGCCACAGGAAATTTATTTCACAACAGGCGGTTCAGAGGCAGACAACTGGGCATTGATTGCGACAGCAGAAGCAAATGAAAAGAAAGGAAAACATATCATCACGACAGCAATTGAGCATCATGCGATTCTGCATACCTGCGATTATCTTGCCGGGCGTGGCTTTGAAATTACCTATCTTCCGGTGGATGAAGACGGAATTATTTCTTTGGAAGAGTTAAAGAAGGCTATCCGCCCGGACACCATTTTGATTTCGGTGATGACGGCCAATAATGAAATCGGATCCATCCAGCCGATTAAAGAGGTGGGAGAGATCGCGAAGGAACATAACATTCTCTTTCACACAGATGCTGTGCAGGCCTACGGACATATTCCGATTGATGTTGAGGACATGCACATTGACTTTTTGAGCGCAAGCGGACATAAGCTGAACGGACCTAAAGGTGTCGGTTTCCTTTATATCCGTAACACCGTAAAGATCGGTTCCTTTATCCATGGCGGTGCGCAGGAGAGAGGTAGAAGAGCGGGTACAGAGAATGTGCCCGGTATTGTCGGATTTGGTGTAGCAGCAGATCTTTCCATGAAGAATATGGAAGCAAATCAGAAGAAGGAAACCGAACTTCGCGATTATCTGATTGGACAGATTGAAGCAAATTTCCCGAACAGCAAGCTAAACGGCAGCAGATCAAACCGTCTTCCGAACAATGTGAACTTCAGCTTCCCGTTTATCGAAGGTGAATCCCTGCTGATTATGCTGGATATGAAGGGAATCTGTGCATCCAGCGGTTCCGCCTGTACTTCAGGATCCCTTGATCCGTCCCACGTACTGCTTGCAATCGGACTGCGGCATGAAATGGCACATGGTTCACTACGGCTTACGCTGAGCCATGAGAATACAAAGGAAGAAATGGACACGGTGGTGCGTGAATTAAAGGTGATCGTAGACCGCCTGCAGGCAATGTCTCCTTTGTATGAAGATTTTATAAAGAACAATCCGGATGGAAAATTTGATTGGAGGACCTATCATGTACAGTGAAAAAGTAATGGATCATTTTACAAATCCCAGGAACATGGGGGAAATAGAGAATGCCAGCGGAGTAGGAACCGTTGGTAATGCCAGGTGCGGCGATATTATGAGAATTTATCTGGATATTGATGACAACCAGATTATACGGGATTGTAAGTTCAAGACCTTTGGATGCGGTGCGGCTGTGGCAACCAGCAGTATGGCAACCGAGCTGGTAAAGGGAAAGACCATACAGGAGGCCTTACAGGTAACCAACAAGGCTGTCATGGAAGCACTTGACGGATTGCCGCCTGTGAAGGTACACTGTTCTTTGCTGGCAGAAGAAGCAGTACATGCTGCTTTATGGGATTATGCGGAGAAAAACGGTATTACCATCGAAGGCTTAAAGAAGCCGAAGAACGATATCCACGAGGATGATCCGGAATAAATAAAGCAGCGTTACGAACAGAAAGTTGAGATAACGCATGAAAAAGAAAGTGGTAGTCGGGATGTCAGGAGGAGTGGATTCCTCCGTGGCAGCCTGTCTGTTAAAAGAACAGGGATATGATGTCATCGGTGTGACGATGCAGATCTGGCAGGAGGAACAGCCACAGCAGGTTTCCAATCAGGGAGGCTGTTGTGGCTTAACTGCCGTTGATGATGCAAGACGGGTTGCAGAGGTACTGGACATTCCTTATTATGTCATGAATTTCCGTCAGGAATTTCAGAAGAAGGTGATTGACTATTTCGTGGAGGAGTATCTGCATGGCAGGACACCGAATCCCTGCATTGCCTGTAACCGCTATGTGAAGTGGGAGTCTCTCCTTCAACGCTCCCTGGAAATCGGAGCAGACTACATTGCAACCGGGCATTATGCCCGTGTGGAAGTCCTTCCCAATGGAAGATATGCGATCCGTAACTCCGTAACGGCAAGCAAGGATCAGACGTATGCCCTTTATAACCTGACGCAGAGCCAGCTGGCACATACGCTGATGCCGGTTGGAGATTACACCAAGGAAGAGATCCGGAAGATTGCGCAAGAGCATTATCTGCCGGTTGCTCATAAGGCAGACAGTCAGGACATCTGCTTTGTGCCGGACGGGGATTATGGGGCCTTCTTACAAAGAGAGGCGCCGGACCGGATGCCGGGGCCCGGAAACTTTGTGACAGAGGATGGGGAAATCCTTGGAACCCATAAGGGAATTACACATTACACCGTCGGACAGAGAAAGGGACTTGGAATTGCCATGGGGCATCCTGTTTATGTATCTGAGATCCGGCCGGAAACCAACGAGGTTGTGATTGCACTTGAGGATGTGTATTCGTCTTTTCTTACCTGTAATCAGTTGAATTTTATGGGTATGGAAGATTTAAAAGAGCCAAGGCGAGCCTTTACAAAGGTTAGATATTCCCATAAGGGCGAATGGTGCACGATCGAACAGACCGGAGAGGATGAAATCCTGTGCACGTTTGAAAAGCCGGTCCGTGCCATCGCTCCCGGTCAGGCATGCGTCTTTTATGATGGAGAATATGTGCTCGGCGGCGGAACGATATGTAACTATTCAGAGCCATGCAAATTATAACAATATGGACGCGAATGCTTGCTTTCGTAAGGACATTTGGCATAATTTATATGGCGAAATAACCGCATGAGTAAAATGAAAGCTGCGATAGCAGCGGTTTTACGAATGTGGTTTTGAATAGTTACGATAATTGTAACTATTCAGTACAGGTCGAAGCATTTACTGCTGAGACCGTAAGAAAATGA
>ERZ824978.2606-NODE-2606-length-15249-cov-11.126300_pt1 | contig 15249 bp, 15 predicted proteins | sample MGYA00519860_ERZ824978 | MGnify/ENA primary metagenome ERZ824978 (study PRJEB31778, sample SAMEA3449184) | human gut metagenome | biome: human gut; feature: human-associated habitat; material: faeces | place: United Kingdom | collected 2010/2012 ... | reverse complement strand
GCGGCCCCCAGATCCGCAACATCGGCACCATCGGCGGCAACACCTGCAACGGCGTTACCTCCGCCGACTCCTCCTCCACTCTCCACGCCTGGGACGCCATCGTGGAGCTGACGGGCAAAAACGGCGTCCGCCGCCTGCCCATCCATGAGTTTTATATCAAGGCCGGCACGGTGGACATCCGTGTGGAGGACGGCGAGATTCAGACCGCCATCCTCATCCCCAAGGAGAGCTACGACCGCTGCTATGGCCACTATATCAAGTACGCCATGCGCAACGCCATGGACATTGCCACCCTGGGCTGCAGCGTCAACGTCCGCCTCAGCGAGGACAAAAAGACCATCGACCGCGCCCGCATCGCCTATGGCGTAGCCGGCCCTGTGCCCCTGCGCTGTGAGCACGCCGAGGCCGCCGCCAAGGGCCAGCCCCTGACGGAGGCCACGGTGGAGGCCTTCGCCCACGCCATCCTGGACGACATCAACCCCCGCGACAGCTGGCGCGCCAGCAAGGCGTTCCGGCAGCACATCGCCGTGGAGATCGCCAAGCGCTGTCTCGTGAAATCCATTGAACTGGCTGGAGGTGAGCTGGCATGAGTCAACAGTATAAGCTGATCCGCTGCAACATCAACGGCAAGGACGTGGAGAAGATGGTGGACGTCCGGGCCAGCCTGACGGATATGCTCCGCAACGACTATCACCTGACCTCCGTGAAGAAGGGCTGCGAGGTGGGCGAGTGCGGCGCGTGCACCGTCCTCATCGACGGCGAGACGTTCAACTCCTGCATCTACCTGGCCGTGTGGGCCGACGGCAAGCACATCCGCACCCTGGAGGGACTGCTCAGCCCCGACGGTGAGCCCAGCGACATCCAGAAGGCGTTCATGGAGGAATCCGCCATCCAGTGCGGCTTCTGCACCCCCGGCTTCCTGATGACCGCCGTGGAGATACTGGACAGCGGCAAGCTGTACTCCGACGAGGAGCTCCGCAAGCTGCTCTCCGGCCACCTGTGCCGCTGCACCGGCTACGAGAACATCCTCAAGGCCGTGAAAAAGACCATGTACCGCCGTCTGGGCATGGAAGCTCCGACCATCTGAGCATAATGAAAAGGACCGCCTCGGCGGTCCTTTTCATGCTCTATTCAGAATATCCGCGATCTGCATCAGGCTTCCGGCGAAGTAAATGCCCTGCTGCCGCTCCGGGGAGGACAGCCCCATGTCGATCATGCGGCGCAGCAGCGCACGCAGCTCGTCATAGTAGCCGTTCAGGTCATAGAGGATGCACGGCGCGTCCAGCTGGCCCAGCGACACCTGGGACATCACCTCGCTGATCTCCTCCAGCGTCCCCGTGCCGCCGGGGAAGGCGATGAATGCGTCGCCCAGCTCGATCATCTTCGCCTTGCGCTCTGCCATGTCCCTTGTGACGATCAGCTCCGTCAGCCCATCATACTGAAACCCGGCATCCATGAAAAATTGCGGCTCAACGCCGATGGCCTGGCCGCCGGACTCCAGCACACTGCGGGCCAGCGCACCCATCAGCCCGGTTTTCGACCCGCCGTACACCAGTCGGTGTCCCTTTGTGCCGATCCAGCGCCCCAACTCCTCCACGGCGCGGCGCAGCGCCGGGTCATTGCCCTCGTTCGCGCCCAGGTAAACGGTGATATTCATACGCATCATTCCCCCTTGGCGCAGAAGCCGAACAGCTCCTGAAACAGCCCCTGTCCGTACTCGTTCAGCCGGCGGCAGTATTCGCCGTAGGCGTCCATGATCTGCCTGGCCTCGTCGGTAAGCACCGCGCCGCCGCCGCCCGCGCCGCCGATGGTGGAGTGCAGCAGCTTGCAGCCGAAGCCCTGCTCCGCCCCGTGGACAATAGCCCACGCCTTGGAGTAGGCCATGTTCATGGACTGGGCCGCCGCGCGCAGGGAGTGCAGCTCGTCCACCGCCTCCAGCAGCCGGGCTACCCCCGGGCCGAAGCACTTCTCCTCCGCAAACAGCCGCGCCGTCAGGCGCACGGTGATGTTCTTCTCCATGGAACGTCCCTCATTTCTTCATTCTTCCTGTCATTCTATCAAACCTGGCCCATGTTGACAACCATTTTCCGTTGTGCTACTGTAAGGACAACGAAAGGATGAAGGACTATGCTGATCTTGATACGCGGCGCGGGGGACATCGCCACCGGCGTCGCCCTGCGGCTGTACCGCAGCGGAATGCAGGTGGTCATGACCGACCTGCCCCAGCCCACGGCCATCCGCCGCACCGTGTGCTTTTCCCCGGCCATCACCCACGGCGAGACGGTGGTGGAGGGCGTCCATGCCGCCCGCGCGGAAACGGCGGAGCAGGCGCTGGCCCTGCTGGCGGAGGGCGTCGTGCCGGTGCTGCCCGATCCGCAGCTGACGTGTCTCCCGGCGCTGCACCCCGACGGGCTGGTGGACGCCATTCTGGCCAAGAAGAATTTGGGGATACATATCACCGACGCGCCGGTGGTGGTGGGTGTCGGCCCGGGCTTCACCGCCGGGGTGGACTGCCACGCGGTGGTGGAGACCATGCGCGGCCACACCCTGGGCCGGGTCATCTATGACGGCGCGGCGCTGCCCAACACCAATATCCCCGGCCTCATCGGCGGCTACGCCGGCGAGCGGGTGCTGCGCGCCCCGGCGGACGGGGTATTTCATCAGATATTGAACATCGGCGATGAGGTCAAGGCCGGTGACGTGGCAGGCGAGGTGGACGGTCAGCCCATGCGCTGCACCATCGACGGTGTGCTTCGCGGGCTGCTGCCCGATGGCACGCCGGTACACAAGGGCATGAAATCCGGCGACGTTGACCCCCGGTGCAGGCCGGAGTACTGCACCACCGCGTCGGACAAGGCACTGGCGGTGGGCGGCGGTGTGCTGGAGGCCCTGCTCCATCTCAGCGGTGTATTGCGTTAGGAGGACTGTATGGAAGAACAGAACATAAAGCTGACGAAGCTGACCAAGTGCGCTGGCTGCGGCGCAAAGGTGGGCGCGGGGGTGCTGGCCCAGCTGCTGGAGGGCATCCGCGTACACCACGACCCCAACCTGCTGGTGGGTTTTGACAAGAGCGATGACGCCTCGGTGTATAAAATCAATGACGAGCTGGCCCTGGTGCAGACGGTGGACTTCTTCCCGCCCATCGCCGACGATCCCTATCTGTTCGGGCAGATCGCCGCCACCAACGCCCTCAGCGACGTGTACGCCATGGGCGGCGTGCCGAAGCTGTGTCTGAACATCATGGCCGTGCCGGAGGATATGCCCAGGGAGACGGTGCATCAAATCCTCCGGGGCGGCTATGACAAGGTGTACGAGGCTGGCGCGCTGATCACCGGCGGCCACAGCATTTTGGACGATGAGCCGAAGTACGGCCTGGCCGTCACCGGCTTTGTTCACCCGGACAAGCTGCTGTCCAACTCCGCCGCACGGCCCGGCGACGTGCTGGTGCTGACCAAACCCATCGGCATCGGCGTGCTGACCAGCGCCGCCAAGGCCGACCTGCTGGACGAGGACACCCTCGCCTTCGCCCACCGCATGATGACCACCCTGAATAAGGATGCCCGGGACGTGATGGTGCGCCATCAGGTCCATTCCTGCACCGATGTCACCGGCTTCGGTCTGCTGGGCCACAGCTTCGAGATGGCCCAGGGCAGCGACGTGACCATCACCCTCCACACGGCAGACATCGACCTGATTCCCGCCGCCCTGGAGTTCGCCCGCATGGGCGTGCTGCCCGCCGGGATGTACCGCAACCGCACCTTCGCCGAGCCGGGCGTGGACGCGGGCGATACCGAGATTGCCGTGCAGGACCTGCTGTACGATCCCCAGACCTCCGGGGGGCTGCTGATGGCCGTCGCCCCGGAGGACGCCGATGATCTGCTGGCGGAGCTGAAGGACGTTGTCCCCAGCGCCCAGCGCATCGGCGTGGTAGGGGAGTACCACGGCGGCAAGCGCATCCTGCTGCGCTGACGCACATAAAAAAGACCGCCGGGGGGCGGTCTTTTTCATATCATGCCAGCGCCGCTATGGCGGCCAGCGCCGCGTCTATATCCTGCTCCGTGTTGGCCCAGCCCAGCGAAAACCGCACCGTCCCCTGGGGGAACGTGCCCAGTGTTTTGTGGGCGGAGGGCGCGCAGTGCAGGCCGCAGCGGGTCAGGATGCCGTGCTCCGTCTCCAGCGCGTAGGCGGCCTCGCCGTTGTCCCGGCGCAGAAAGTCCACGGAGATGACCCCCACCCGGCGCTCCAGCTCCCTCGGCCCGACCATGCGGACGTGTGGGATGTCCTCCAGTCCGTCCAAAAACCGCCGGCACAGCGCCATTTCATGCTGCCGCAGCGCGTCCACGCCCTGCTCCTCGATAAACCGCAGCGCCGCCTCCCAGCCGTAGTAGCCGGGTATGTTGGCCGTGCCGGACTCGAACCGATCCGGCAGATAGGGCGGCAGATACTCGCTGTCCGATGCGCTGCCTGTCCCTCCGGCTATGAGGGGTGTCAGCTTTTCGGCGAAGTCATGGCGCAGCAGCAGCGCCCCCACGCCCCCCGGCCCAAGCAGCCCCTTGTGCCCCGGCACAGCCATAGCCGCCAGCCCCAGCGCCTGAAAGTCGATGGGCAGATGTCCCGCCGTCTGGGCAGCGTCCAGCGCAAAAGGCACGCCCCGCTCCCTGCAGATGCGTCCCACCGCCGCCGCGTCCTGCACCGCGCCGCACACGTTGGAGGCGTGGGCCATGATGACCAGCTTTGTATCCGGGCGGAACAGCCCCGGCAGGGCGTCTATGTCCGCTATGCCGTCGCTGCCGCAGGGGATGCGGCTCACCTCCACCCCCGGCAGCCGCAGCAGCGGGCGCATCACCGCGTTGTGCTCCATGCTGCTGACGATGCAGTGTCCGCCGCCGCGGAGCAGCCCGGAGATGATCATATTCAGCCCCGCCGTCGCCCCCGGCGTCAGGATGACGTGGGTGGGCGGCTCGGAGAAGTGGAACAGCGCTGCCAGCCGCCGGCGCAGGGCCAGCGTGGTCATCCCCGCCTCCTGTGCGGCGGTGTAGACCGAGCGGTTCACGTTCGCCCCCACGCAGTCCAAATAGTATTTCATGCGGTCGCTGACGCCCTCCGGCTTAGGGAACGATGTGGCGGCATTGTCCAAATAGATGGTGTCCATGGCGGGCCTCCTTGCGTTTCTGCGGCTATTGTATCATACGGAAAGTCATTTGTCACGGGGTTGACTTTCCCGCCCCTTTGCCGTATAATAGCACCGCTATTCTTTGAAAGATACAACGAGAAGGAGAACATCACATGAAAAAAGTCAGTTGGATCGTCGTCATCGCCGGCGCGGTGGTGGGTCTGGCCGCCGTGGTGCTGACCCACCTGGGCAACCCGGCCAACATGGGCTTCTGCATCGCCTGCTTCCTCCGGGACATCACCGGCGCGGTGGGCATGCACAGCGCGGCCAAGGTGCAGTACGTCCGTCCCGAGATCATCGGCCTGGTGCTGGGTGCGTTCATCATGTCCGTGGCCACTAAGGAATTCCGGGCCAAGGCCGGCTCTTCCCCCGCCACCCGCTTTGTTTTGGGCGCGTTTGTCATGATCGGCGCGCTGGCCTTCCTGGGCTGCCCGCTGCGCATGGTGCTGCGTATGGGCGGCGGCGACCTGAACGCCGTGGTGGGCCTGGTGGGCTTCACGCTGGGCATCCTCATCGGCGTCCAGTTCCTGAAAAACGGCTTCTCTCTCAAGCGGGCCTACCCCGTGGGCAACGGTGAGGGCGGCGTGCTGCCCATCGTCATGACCGGCCTGCTGATTCTGGTCGTCGCCGTGCCCTCCCTGTTCAAATTCAGTCAGGAAGGCCCCGGCTCCAAGCACGCGCCCATGCTGGCCGCCCTGCTCATCGCCATCGTAGTGGGCGCACTGGCCCAGCGTGCCCGCCTGTGCATGGTGGGCGGCATCCGCGACGCCATGCTGTTCAAGGATTTCAAGCTGCTGTACGGCTTCGTGGCCATCTTCGTGGTCGTCCTGGCGGGCAACCTCATCACCGGCAGCTTCAAGCTGGGCTTTGAACTGCAGCCCATCGCCCACAGCAGCCAGCTGTGGAACCTGCTGGGCATGGTCCTGGTGGGCTGGGGCAGCGTGCTGCTGGGCGGCTGCCCCCTGCGCCAGCTGATTTTGGCCGGCGAGGGCAACGGCGACAGCGCCATCACCATGTTCGGCATGATCGCGGGCGCTGCCTTTGCCCATAACTTCGGCCTGGCCGGCAATGCCGACGCCATGAACGAGGCCAAGGAGATCGTGGTGGGCGGTATTTCCACCAATGGCAAGATCGCCGTCTGCCTGGGCATTCTCATCATGCTGGGTGTGTCCCTGTGGAATATGCCCAAAAAGGCCGTCAACGTCTCCGTTGAGGCCGCCAAGTAAAAGGAGGTTACAGCTATGACTGTTGACGCGAGAGGTTTTTCCTGCCCCATGCCCGTGGTGATGGTGCAGAAGGCGGTAAAGAGCGATAGCCCCGCCGCCCTGGAGGTGCTGGTGGACAACCAGTGCTCCGTGGAGAACGTGACCCGCTTTGCCGAGAACAGCGGCTACAAGGTGTCCGTCCGGCCCGATGGCCAGGACTTCCGCCTGACGCTGTCCAAATGAGCCGCTATATCGCCACGTTCCACACCCACCTGTCGGCGCTGCTGACCTGTCAAAGTTTGACGGCATCAGGCGCGGAGGCCCGGATGATGCCCGTTCCCCGGAAGCTCAGCGCCTCCTGCGGCACGTGTGTGGCCTATCAGGCCGCTCAGCCCCTGCTGGAACGGATGGACGCTGATGTGGAGCGCGTATTTCAGGCAGACGGTGAGACGTACACGCTGCTGCTGGAAAATGAATAACAAAGCACAGGGCCGCTGAGCGGCCCTGTGCTTTGTTATGCGTGCTTACTGTTTGTTCTTCCGGGCCAGCCGGGCGATGTCGCCTACGCCGTCCAATATCACGTTGGGCTGATAGGCATACGTCTCCACCGTCTGCCGCGTGGACACACCGGACAGCACCAGCACCGTGGACATACCGCTCTCCAGCCCGGAGATCACGTCGGTGTCCATGCGGTCGCCCACCATCACCGCGTCGCCGGAATGGCAGTGCAGCATCCGCAGGCCGGTGCGCATCATCAGCGGGTTGGGCTTGCCGCAGAAGTACGCCTGCTTCCCCGTGGCCATCTCGATGGGCGCGACCAGCGCCCGGCAGGCGGGCGCAATACCGTTTTCGATAGGGCCGGACACGTCGGAATTCGCGCCGATGAGCTTCGCCCCGGCCATGACCAGGTTCACCGCCCGGGTCAGGGTGTCCAGAGAATAGGTACGGCCCTCACCCACCACCACATAGTCCGGGTTTACGTCGTTCATGGTGATGCCCGCGTCGTACAGCGCGTTCAGCAGCCCGGCCTCGCCGATGGCGAACACGGAACAGCCCGGCGCCTGATCCCGCAGGAATGCAGCGGTGGCCAGCGCACTGGTGTAGAAGTGCTCCTCCGGCACGTCCAGCCCCATCCGGGCCAGCTTCTGCTGCAGCTCCCGGGGCGTGTAGCCGCTGTTGTTGGTCAGGAACAGGTACTCCTTGTCCTCATCGTGCAGCCACTGGATGAAGTCCGCCACCCCCGGCAGGATCTGGTTGCCGTGATAGATGACGCCGTCCATATCACAGATAAAGCCTGTCTTTTGATTGAAGTCGATAAAATTCTCCGCCATACAAAGTACCTCCCGCCCGTTGTCTGTCTCAGTATACCACGGCAAAACCGCGAATACCATCCCGCGTATGTAAAATTTCAGGAAAAAGCGCCCCGGCGCAGCCGGGGCGCTTATGTATGGGGTTTACTTGCTCAGGTACTCGTCAATGGACTTGGCGCCCAGCTTGCCGGCGCCCATGGCCAGAATGACGGTGGCCGCGCCGGTCACGGCGTCGCCGCCGGCGTACACCGCCTGGCGGGAGGTCAGGCCCTCCTCGTTGACGATGATGCCGCCCTTCTTGTTGACCTCAAGTCCCTTGGTGGTGGACTTGATCAGCGGGTTGGGGCTGGTGCCCAGGGACATGATGACGGCGTCCACGCTCAGGTCGAACTCGCTGCCCTTCTTCTCCACGGGACGGCGGCGGCCGGAGGCATCCGGCTCACCCAGCTCCATTTCGATGCAGGTCATGGACTTAACGCAGTCTTGCTCGTCGCCGTTGATCTGGACGGGGTTGTTCAGCGTCTTGAAGATGACGCCCTCCTCGATGGCGTGCTCCACCTCCTCGTGACGGGCGGGCAGCTCCTCCATGCCGCGGCGGTACACCACGTACACCTCAGCGCCCAGCCGCTTGGAGCAGCGGGCGGCGTCCATGGCCACGTTGCCGCCGCCGACCACGGCCACGGTCTTGCCCTTCAGATCCATGATGGGCGTGTCGCTGTCCTCGCGGTACGCCTTCATCAGGTTGATACGGGTCAGGAACTCGTTGGCGGAGTAGACGCCCTTCAGGTTCTCGCCGGGGATGTTCATGAACATGGGCAGACCGGCGCCGGAGCCGATAAACACGGCCTCAAACCCGTTCTCCTCCATGAGCTCGTCGATGGTGATGGTGCGGCCCACCACGGTGTTGGTCTCCACCTTCACGCCCATGGCCTTCAGACCGTCCACTTCCTTCTGGACGATGCTCTTGGGCAGACGGAACTCGGGAATGCCGTATACCAGCACACCGCCGGCCAGGTGCAGAGCCTCGAACACGGTGACGTCATAGCCCTTCTTGGCCAGGTCGCCGGCGCAGGTCAGGCCCGCAGGGCCGGAGCCCACCACCGCCACCTTGTGGCCGTTGGGCTGGGGCTTTTCGGGGGCCTCGGTGCTGTGGGCGTTGTGCCAGTCGGCCACAAAGCGCTCCAGACGGCCGATGCCCACGGGGTCGCCCTTCTTGCCCCGGACGCAGTGCATTTCGCATTGGCTCTCCTGGGGGCAGACGCGGCCGCACACGGCGGGCAGGGAGCTGGTCTGGTGGATGACCTGATACGCACCCTCATAGTCGCGCTCCACGATCTTGGCGATGAACTCGGGGATGCGGACATTGACGGGACAGCCGTCCACGCAGGGATGATTCTTGCAGTGGAGGCAGCGGGCGGCCTCGTCCAGGGCCTGCTCCTCGGTGTAGCCCAGGGCCACCTCCAGGAAGTTCTTATTCCGGACGTTGGGGTCCTGAGAGGGCATGGGATTCTTATCCAGGCGCATGTTGATCTTGGCAGCCATGTTACTTTACCTCCTGCTTGAACAGATTGCAGACTTCCTCGTGCTTGCGCACCTCGAAGTCGTGATACATCTGGTTGCGCTTGACAGCCAGATCCCAGTCCACCTGCTGGCCGTCGAAGTCGGGGCCGTCTACGCAGGCAAACTTGGTCTCGCCGCCAACGGTCAGGCGGCAGCCGCCGCACATACCGGTGCCGTCGATCATGATGGGGCTCATGGATACGGTGGTGGGCACGCCGTAGGGCGCGGTGGTCTTACAGACAAACTTCATCATGACCATGGGGCCGATGGCGAAGATCTCGTCATACTGGTTGCCGGCGTCCAGCAGCTCCTGCAGCGCCTGGGTGACCAGACCCTTCTGGCCATAGGAGCCGTCGTCGGTGCAGACCTTCAGCACGGAGGACACGGCCTTGAACTTGTCCTCCAGAATGACCACGTCCTTGCTCTTGAAGCCCACAACGGCGTGGACCTCGGCTCCGCAGTCGTGGAACTTCTTCAGAACGGGATACGCGATGGCGCAGCCCACGCCGCCGCCGACGACACAGACCTTCTTCTTGCCCTCGGTTTCGGTGGGCTTGCCCAGGGGACCCACAAAGTCGTGCAGATACTCGCCCTGCTGCTTGTGGCTGAGCTTCTCGGTGGTGGCGCCCACGGTCTGGACAATGATGGTGACAGTGCCCTTCTCGCGGTTATAGTCATGGATGGTGATGGGGATACGCTCGCCGTTTTCATCCACCCGCAGGATGATGAACTGGCCGGGCTGTGCCTTTTTGGCAACCATAGGAGCCTCGATCTCATACAGGATCACGGTGGGTTTCAACGCTTCTTTGGTCACGATGCGATACATGGTCGTTCCTTCTTTCCTATTTCATGGGAGTCCGGCCAATAGGGCGGGCCAAGGCCCGCCCTATGCCGTATGCCGTATATTTATGATATCACAAGCGATGGCTGTTCGTCAATTGGTATCACCGCTTTCGGGAAATTTATTGCGTGGGGCCGCACAGAGTCACCTGCCGCCCGGCCACCTCCACCAGGCGCTCGTCCTTCATTTTTTTCAGCTCCCGCATCATGGCACTGCGGTCGGCGGAGATATAGTCCGCCAGGGCGCTGAGGGAGAAGGGCAGCTGGAAGCTCTGCCGCTGCCGCTGGCCCGCCAGCAGGCCGAAATAGCACAGCAGCTTTTCCCGGATGCTGCGGCGGCTGAGAACCTCCACCCGCTCGGACAGGGCGGCGGCCTTCTCCGTCATGATGTGGAACATATTCTCCACCAGGCGGCTGTGGTGGGCGCAGGCCCTTTCGCAGCGGCGGGTCATGTGCTCGTCCTGCATGAACCATACCCGGCAGGGCTCCTCGGCGATGACGGTGATGCTGTCGCCGGCCACATTTTCAAACATCAGCATCTCGCCGAACACGCCGCCGCTTTCCAGGTGCTCCAGGATGGCGCGGCCGCCCTGGCGGTCGATGCGCTGGAGCACGGCGCTGCCGTGGGCGATGAGGCCCAGATATTTCCGCCCCTCGGAGAAGTCATAGATGGTCTCCCCGGCCCGGAAGGCCTCCTCCCGGACGCCGAAGCACACCCGCATCTGCTCCTGCTCCTCCGGGGTGATGCCCTCAAGAATGGGCGTTTTGATAATGTCCACAGCGCAGCCTCTTTCCCTCCGCCAGCAGGCGATCTCTTTTTTTGCCGATGATGACGTATACGATGACATAGCCGATGGCCCCCACCAGCAGGCCCGCCACCATGTCGATGAAGGCGTGCTGCTTGACAAGCAGGGTAGAGGCGATGATGACCGCGCCCAGGACCATGGACCCGGCCCGCCAGCCCCACTTCCGCAGGCCCGGCGTGTGCCACGCGGCGGCTACCCCCGCAACGACCCCCAGCACATGAACGCTGGGCAGAACGTTGGTATTGGTGTCCAGATTATACGTGTTCTGCAGCAGCCAGGCAGCGATGTTCTGGTGCTCCATCACCGCCGGGCGCAGGTCCTGCCCGTTGGGCACCAGGGCGCAGAACACCGTGGCGGTGGTGAAGGTGATCATAATGGTCCACATATACCGCCGGAAGCCCTCGGCGTCCTTGACGATCAGGTAAATGCCGATGGCCACCAGCAGGAACGACCAGGAATCATAGGGGAAAACGAACCACTCGCAGAAGGGGATATAGTCGTCGATGGCCGTCTGGGTGGCCCAGTAGTTGTCGGTGATGAGATGCTCGATGATGAAAAACATGGTCAGGTACACCGGCAGATACAGGCCCCACCACATATGCGGGTGCTCCCGGATAAATTTCTTGACTTGCTCCATGGATGCTCCTCCGTAATCAATAGTGAAAAGCATGATAACATAATTCCGGATAAAAGGGAAGGGGTTAAGTGATATATGTCACAGTTTTTTTACAACTGGAAACGGTTGCGGCGGCGGGGCTTTTCCGGTATAATAGGGGACAAGATCATAAATTTGGAGGAGCATCCATGACCGTACTGAACAAAGAGATGAAGGAAAACCGCCGGGTGGAGCTGACCATCCGGGTGGAGCGGCAGGAGTGGCAGCAGGCCCTGGACGACGCGTATCAGGCCAACCGGGACCTGTATCCCGTGGACGGCTGCGCCCCGGGCAAGGCCACCCGCCAGGCCCTGGAGCAGGCGTATGCCCCGGACGTGTTCTATCAGGAGGCGGTGAACGCCACGTTCCCCCGGGCCCTGGTGGAGGCCTTCGGCCGGGAGGAGATCCTGGTGGCCGGGGCCCCGGAGCTGCGTATTGTGGACATCGGGCCGGAGGGCTTCACCTTCGCCGCTCTGGCAGAGCTGTATCCGGAGGTGAAGCTGGGCCAGTATAAGGGCCTGTCCGCCCCCATGCCCCAGGCGGAGCTGTCCAACGACGACGTGGACAAGGCCATGGAGGAGTGGCTCCAGGCCCACCTGGTGGAGCAGGAACGGGACCGGGCCGCCATGGGCGACGAGGTGACCCTGGACTTTGACGGCTCCATGGACGGCGTGCCCTTTGAGGGCGGCAAGGCGGAGAATTATCCCCTGCTGCTGGGCAGCGGCATGTTCATCGACGGGTTCGAGGAGCAGGTGGCGGGCATCCGCCCGGAGGAGGAGCGGGAGATCCATGTGACCTTCCCCCAGCAGTACACCCCGGAGCTGGCGGGGAAGGCGGCGGTATTCCGGGTGAAGGCCCACCGCATCGTCCGCCGTTCCGCGCCGGAGATCAACGATGCGTTTGCCCGGACCCAGGGCTTTGCCGATGCGGCGTCCCTGCGCCAGGCCATTATGGCGGCAGCCCTCCAGCGCAAGGAGGCCCAGGCCCGGGACGCCTTTGCCGACGCCCTGGTGCGCCAGGTGCTGGACGGCATGGAGGTGCAGGTGCCCGACTCCATGGTGGAGAGCCAGCTCACCGGGCTTTTGCAGGAGCTGGAAAGCCGCCTCATGAGCCAGGGCGCGTCCCTGTCCGACTATTTGCAGATGGCCGGCATGACGGAGGAGGACCTGCGGTCCCACGCCCGGGAGAACGCCCTGGAGTCTGCCCGGTATGAGCTGGCCATGACGGAGATCGCCCGCCTGGAGCACATCCAGGTCACCGATGAGGACGTGGAGCGCCGGTATCAGGAGATGTCCCGGCAGTTCGGCGTGCCGGTGGACCACATCCGCCAGCAGCTGCCGCCTATGCAGCTGAGCCACGACCTGAAGCTGGCCTATGCCCGGGCCGTGGTGGTGGACAACGCCGTCCGGCTGTAAGGCGCTGCGGGAGCCGCAGAGGATATACAGCGGTGGCATTGAGGATGCCGCCCCTATGCACGAAAGACGCACAAAGGGAGGGGCAAAGCCCCTCCCTTTGTGCGAGCTTGTCAAAAAAAGGCGGCGCCCTTTTTTGACAAAAGAGTTTTCGCTCCGACCCGCGCGTTTTCACGCATAAAATGCGTGAAAACACACTCTCTCCGCGCAAAGTATTTTTCGCGACGTACACGCCCAACGGAAGTCCCCTTGGGGGGCGCCGCCGCGAAAAATGGATCAAACCTTATTCGTGGCCTGCGGGCCGCGAACTCTGCGAGGCTTTGTTGACAGGCTGGCTGCCGCGCTGACACGCACCAACGGCAGGACGCCTTCCGAACGGAGATATAGACCCGGAGCCCGCTGGTCCCGCACCTCCGCCAATACCCAACACGATACATGGTATACGAATATCCGAAGACGCACAAGCCAGCAGGATGAGAAGGATGATGACTATAAAAAGCAGCACACCCGATTGTCTAAAACCGGGTGTGCTGCAATTACAGAGATGCATATCTTATTCAAACATGGCTTCCAGATAAGCGCAAAGGGCAGAGGACAGCTTTTTGATGTCAGCGCCGGAGGTATTCACAAGAAGGTCGTAGTTTTCCCGCGCACCCCATTTCTGCTCACTGAAGAAAGCGTAATACTTTGCACGGCTGCGGTCGATCTCCGCAATCCGTTTCTTCATCTGCACTTCTGTCAGATGCTCGTCCTCCGGACGGCGCTCCATGCAGCGTTTGATTCTGCTCTCCATATCCGCATAAGCGAAAATACGCACAGGCTTCTGTTCCCGGAGAATATAATCTGCGCAGCGTCCGACGATGACGCAGTCGGATTTGCGGGACAGCTCGCGAAGCAGCTCATGCTGTTTCGTGTAGATGGAAAAATCGGGATAGAAGGTGGGCTCTGAGATCAGATATATGCTGTGTCCGGTATGAATGGGGAAATGCATAACGGGGCGTTTTTCCTCGATCCGCCGGACATACTCCTCAGACAGCGCGGTTCTTTTTGCAATCTCTGTTATGATCTCCTGATCGTAGTAGGCAATCTCCAGCTTTTCTGCGATTCTGCGGCCAAGCTCGCGGCCGCCGCTGCCAAATTCACGGCCAATGGTGATGATTCGTTTCATGTCGTGCTCCTTTCCGGCAAAAGCCTGTGGGGCGGGGCGATAATGGCTGCGCATAAGTGAGAATGGAAACTGTATGAATCAGTGGGCAAAGGCACTCTTTCATAAGGGCTCCACTCCTTTATTGAATTATATCATGGAATGGGTGTTGCTGGCAACTGGGATCGCGGGGCATATCAATAGCGTGTGCAATTTGCCTGAGGCGTTTTTGGCTGACAGCAGATCACACATTGCCCCTTCACTTCTGATTCAGAAGCCAGGCTGTCATATCTCCTAAGGTCTCCTCCATCGGGCGCGGCTGATATGCAAAGCATTCCGATGCTGCGGCATGGCTGAATTGCCCGTTTGAGGCAAGAACGGAAACGGAATACGGGGTGAAAAACAGCGGCTTTCGCTCCCTCAGGCTCCGGCGCTCGTAATACGGAGCGGCCAGCCTTGCAAGCCCCAGCGGCAGGCAGATGGGCCGATACTTCAGCTTTGCAGCCTTTCCCACCAGCTGAAGCATCCTGTGAATCGTGACATAGCAGCCGGACAAAATGTAGCCTTTGCCGGGCTCTCCGCTTTCGGAACAGGCGAGAATGCCATTTGCCACATCCCGCACATCCACAAAGTCATATCCGCCGCGAACGGCTAAGGGCAGCTTCCCGGCAAGAAAGGATTTTGCCATTGAGGTGAAGCTCCCACCCTGTAAGTCGCCCGGCCCGATGATGCCGGAGGGGAAAACAATGCTGGTATTCAACCCGCGTTCCGCTGCAGCGAAGACCAACTCTGTTGCAGTTGCCTTGCTCTTGGCGTAATCTCCGTCCACAAGCCCCGGAGAGAATTCGCAATCCTCCGTAATGATGCAGCCCTTCGGCTTTTCCGGTATGGCATGGACGGAACTGACATAGACCATTTTGCCCACATCATGCTCCATACATTGCCGGAGAACTCTCCATGTCCCACCTACATTGACCTGATAGAGCCTCGAACCGGGTCTGGAGGCGACGGAGACGACACCAGCGCAGTGAATTACACAGGTACGGCTGTCGGCATCCGCGAAGAAGTCTGTCAGCGAGTTTGCCGCATACACATCACCGATGACGGTATGGACTTCTTTGGGGAGCAAATTGATATAGGGGTC
>ERZ824978.2604-NODE-2604-length-15267-cov-9.642059_pt1 | contig 15267 bp, 13 predicted proteins | sample MGYA00519860_ERZ824978 | MGnify/ENA primary metagenome ERZ824978 (study PRJEB31778, sample SAMEA3449184) | human gut metagenome | biome: human gut; feature: human-associated habitat; material: faeces | place: United Kingdom | collected 2010/2012 ... | reverse complement strand
TCAGCTGGGAGAGCGCGGGCTTTGCAAGCCTGAGGTCAGGGGTTCGATCCCCCTAACCTCCACCATGATGGACCTGTAGCTCAGTTGGTTAGAGCGTCCGGCTGATAACCGGGAGGTCACAAGTTCGAATCTTGTCAGGTCCACCATCAAAACGTTAAGAGCCCTGGGGCATTGCCTCGGGGCTTTTTTCTTATCCAACTAAAAGTGGTCAAAATAGCCCCGTCCTAAATTAACTACTTTGATTTTGGGTGCTGGGCGAAAGATTGGGTAGTATAGCTATTCAATGCGGCGACCCTGCCGTGTGTTAACCGCTACGTACCGGAGGTGTTCCATGGTTCGTGTCGACATAGAGACCATCGTCATGGCCGCCGGTCCCGTGCCATCGCTTATTGTGCTTCGTGAGCGCTGCGGCAAGTCGGATTCGCCGGCACCCCTGCGTTCGCTTTCCATTCAGACTGGCTCGTTTGAGGCCGCGGCCATTAGCCGTGGCATCGATAGCGGTCGCGCCGAGCGCCCGATAACGCATGACCTGCTGCTTGACACCGTCGATGCCCTGGGCGCCAAGCTCGAGCGCATCGAGATCGTTCGTGCCGAGCCGCCGGTGTTCTATGCGACGATTGTCGTGCTGGTCGATGGTGACGAGCGCAAGATTGACGCCCGCCCCAGTGACGCCATTGCCCTTGCCGTGCGCAGTAATGCCCCCATGTTCGTGGAGGACGACATCATGAATCGCCTGGGTACCGTTTCTGCCCATGCCGAGGAGGTTGACGACGAGCAGGAGTTCGAGAAGTTCGACGAGTTCGTCCATACGCTCTCCCCCGATGATTTCTAAATGTCTGGCATGCGAGCGGAGAGGTCGCTGATGGGTACCCGCGTATCGGCTGAAGCGGCCGCCATCGCGCGCGAAGCCCAGATGCGCTCGGAGGCATCCGAGGCGGCTCGCATCGCCTATGTGACGCAGGCCCGCACGCTTCGCGAGCGCCGCGGCTCCTATATCAAGATGGTTATCATCTCCGCCCTTGTCGCGGTAATCTGTTCTCGTCTTCGTGGTACAGTTGGTGCGCTTGGGTTTTCGATTTCAACAGGCTTGGTAATCTGGGGTGTGGTCGATGCAGTCATGCTGACCAACCAGATTAAGGTACTCGACAAGCGCGCGATGGATATGACGCGCGCTCGCGACGCTGCCGCCAAGATCGCTGCCGAGGCACAAGAACTGTAACGACGCCGGATTCGATGGGTAGGTCTAGAGATGGCACAGGATATGCAGGACGCCGGTAACGTCTCCGCCGAGCTCGACGCCATGGTGTGTGACCTGATTGGTGCGTTCTTGGACGACCTTGCCGCCGGCGAGAATCCGGGCGTAGTTGTGGCGATCGAGGACGCTGCTTCCAACCGCTATCTGGCCGCGCTCGACGAGGATGGCGAGGAGGCATGCCTGGAGGCTGCCACCAACTTTATCTCCGAGCACAAGATGGGCCTTAAGGACGAGGGTCTGGGCCGTATCGCCCGCTATGCCATCGGCTACACCGGCTGTGTCGAGATTGACGGTGGCTATCACGACGCTCTGCTCGTGAGCTTCTTTGAGACCACGCTCGAGAGCGGCTTTTCGGCATATGTGCTGTATGAGGGCATGGGCGCCGGCGATGGTTTTATGTGGAGCGACCCTGAACCTGCAGGTGAGGAAACCCCTCTCATCTAAAATCGCTAAAATAAACGAGTTTTCGGTAAAAGGCTCAATATTCCCGCTGAGCGTTGTATCGCTGGGCGGGCCGCATACGCGTGCCGTTTGTATATGGATAGAAGATAGGGGAACTACATGCGCGTAGACAATCTGAGGAACATCGCCATCATCGCCCACGTCGACCACGGCAAGACGACGATGGTTGATAAGCTCCTGCGTGCCACGGACGCCTTCCGTGCCAACCAGCAGGTCGAGGACCGCGTCCTGGACTCTAACGACCAGGAGCGCGAGCGCGGCATCACGATTCTCGCCAAGAACATCTCTATCGAGTACAAGGACGTCAAGATCAACGTCATCGACACCCCGGGCCACGCCGACTTTGGCGGCGAGGTCGAGCGCGTGCTGCGCATGGCCGACGGCGCCCTGCTGCTGGTCGATGCCTTTGAGGGCCCCATGCCCCAGACCCGCTTCGTGCTGCGTCACGCTATCGACACCGGCCTCAAGATCATGATCGTCATCAACAAGATCGACCGTCCGGGTGCTAACCCCGAGAAGGCTTACAACGACTGCCTCGACCTTATGGCCGACCTGGGCGCCACCGACGACCAGCTCGAGTTCGCCATGGAGCACGTGGTCTACGCCAGCGCCATGAATGGCTTTGCCCGCCTTGACCCCAACGACGACAACATGGACATGTATCCGCTGCTCGATATGATCATCGACGACATGCCCGCGCCCGAGGTTGACGAGAACGCCCCGCTGGCCATGCAGTGCGTGACCATCGACCACTCCAACTTCGTTGGCCGCATCGGTATCGGTCGCGTGTACTCCGGCGCCATTCACCAGGGCGATCAGATTCTGGTCGTGAAGAACGACGGCTCCAGCGCCACCGCTACCGTCAAGCAGCTCTTTACCTTCGACTACCTGGGCCGCACCGAGTGCCAGGAAGTCGGCGCCGGCGATATCGCCGCCGTCGTGGGTATTGACCGCACCGATATCGGCGATGTCTACACCGACCCCGAGAACCCCGTCGAGCTCGAGCCCATCGAGATCGACCCGCCGACCCTGTCCATCGTCTTTGAGGCTTCGACCTCCCCGCTCGTCGGCCGTGACGGCGACATCGTGGGCGCCCGTCAGCTTAAGGAGCGCCTGTTCAACGAGGCCGAGAACAACGTGACCATGAAGATCGAGGAGCTCGAGGACAAGAGCGGCGTCGAGGTCTCTGGCCGCGGCATTCTGCACCTGTCCGTCCTGATGGAGTCCATGCGCCGCGAGGGCTTTGAGTTCCAGGTCGGTCGTCCCCGCGTTCTGTTTAAGAAGGACGAGAACGGTAACAAGCTGGAGCCTGTCGAGCAGGCCGTCGTCGAGTGCCCGGACGAGTACTCGGGCAAGGTCGTCGAGGTCTTCGGTACCTCCGGTGGCATCATGACGAGCATGGACACCTCGGGCATCGTGACCCATCTTGAGTTCAAGATCCCGACCCGCGGCATCATGGGCCTTAAGAACCGCATCATGAACGTCACTCACGGCGAGGGCGTGTTCTACCACACCTTCCTGGAGTATGGCCCCTACGCCGGCGAGATCGGCAACCGTCAGAACGGCGCCATGATCTCCATGACCACCGAGAAGGCCGTTGCCTACGCTCTGGGTACGCTGCAGGAGCGCGGCCAGCTGTTCGTTGAGCCGGGCACCGAGTGCTACGAGGGCATGATCGTGGGCGAGCGCAGCAAGGCCGGCGACATGGTCGTCAACATCGCCCGTACCAAGAACCTGGGCAACCAGCGTTCCTCGACCTCCGATATCTCCGTCCAGCTGGTGCCGCCCCGCACCTTCTCGCTGGAGGAGGCGCTGGAGTACATCGCCGATGACGAGCTGGTCGAGATCACTCCCAAGAACATCCGCCTGCGCAAGCGTCTGCTCAACGCCACCGACCGCAAGAAGGCTGCCGTCCGCGCCGGCCGGGTCAACAAATAAGCGCTGGGGCTTATAACCGCCAACAAGAAAGGGCGTCGACCGCAATGGTCGGCGCCCTTTTTGGTGCAATGGGGTCAGGTTGCTTTGCACCACCACAAAGGTGCCTGGCCCCTTTGCGGTGGTTGGCGGTTAGGCGGAGGGAAGGCCCGGGGTGTTGGCGGCCTGCTGCGGCTTGAGGTGGGCGTTGCGCCAGATGATCTGGATAACGTAGCCGAGCATAAAGACAAAGGCCACGCCGCTGATGAAGCCGCCGATGAGGGGAAGTCCTGTGAGGGCGCCTGCGGCCACACCGCCGACGGCTGCCATGGCGTAGCGGTTCTGGTTATGTCCGACCATGCGAGCGATCGCGCAGCCCGCAAAAGCGGTGGAGACCAACGCGACGCCGATCACGGCGCACATGAGGGCTCCAGCAAGCGACAGGCCGGCAATCGAGATAATCAGCAACAATACGGCAGGGACAATGGCTACCGTACCCAGAAGACCGCTCATCCACAGGGGTGTGGGGCGCTGGTGGAGCATTCCGGCGGCGCTGGCGGTCGCACGCGGAAAGACGAGCTCGAGCAACAGAGCGATAAAGCAGGTCGACAGGGCTGCGGCCACGATGCCGCCGATGATATCGTTAACCGTCGTGGCGGCGCTTTCGTTTTCGGTACGGTCGATCTTGAGCGCGCCGACCTCGGCTCCTGCGGCGCGCTCGGGGTCCTCGGAAACATGGGCGTTCACCGTGCCGGTGATGTGAGCGTTTTTGCCCAGGATGAGTTTGTCGGCCCAGACCTCGACATCGCCGTCGACGATGCCGTCGATGGTTACCGTACTGCCCGCGAGTGCTGCCGACTTGGCAGAGCCGCGCAGGGCAACCGTCTCGCCCATCGCGTAAAAACAGTTGGCGGCGCTACCGGTGTTGAGCACAACATGCTGACCGGCTACCGTCACGCTGCCATCGATTGCGGTTTTGGAGATATCGATGGTGCGCGCCGCCAGGCGAACGGCTCCGCCTACGGTGCAGTCGCGAATCGACAAGCTCTCGCCCGCCGCGATAATATCGCGGCCGATGGAGGCGTCGTCTAGGTTAAGGCTCTGACCGGCCCAGTACAGGTCGCCTTCGACGCCAGACGGATTTGAGTCAACTTCGGTTGCGAGGACGTTGCCCGCGGTGTCTGTGCCGGCGAACGACGTCGTGGGAAGTACGGTCAGCGCAAGTGAAATCAGTGCGAATAGGAGGGCGATGCGGCCACGCGTTTTGCGGCATCGGGACGACGGTTTTAGGTTGCAAGGCATAGTGAATCCTTCGTTAGATACTCGACATGTATCTAACAGGGTACCCAACGCGCGGGCGCTCTAAAAGAACCTCTCAGTTGCATTTCGGGGACGAGTCCGCGCTAGCTATTTTTTGCGATGCAAGAAGCGCGCGATGTCTTCTTCGGTGGGGCTTTTGATGTCAAAGCGCAGCGAGAGCCAGCGCAGACCCATGGTCACCGCGACACATACGACCAGTGCGGCGACATTGCTCATGATGCCGCTCATAACGAGACACACATAGCTTGCCGAGCCGGCGATGGCGGCGATGGCGTAGAAATTGGTGCGCTGGAAAATGCCCGGCACCACACCCATAAAGCTGTCGCGCAGCATGCCGCCACCCACCGCGGTGAAAAAGCCCATCATGATGCATACGGCCGGCGCAAAGCCATAAACCAGTGCTTTGTCCGCCCCAGTGGCGGCGTAGATGCCGACCGAGATGATGTCGAGCAATGGGATGAGTTTCTCGGGTTTATCGACGATTGCCGGGAAGATGTAGATGATGGCCGCCGTGGCAATGGAAAGCGGGAGTGCCATCGGCTGGTTGAGGATGTAGACGTTGCCGACCTGGAGTGTCATATCGCGCAAAAGACCGCCGCCCAGACCGCAGACCACGGCGAGTGCGACCGCGCCCACCAGGTCAAGCTTGTGCTCGCGCGCGACCAGCACGCCCGAGATCGATGCCGCGACAACAGCGAACATCTCGAGCCAAAAGGGAATAGCGACCATGGCATCCGAGGCATGTGAGGTAACGGTTATAGCGGCGACGACGGGCAAGATGGGTTCCTTTGAGTTACGGGTTTGGACAATGCCCGTACATAGTACATGTTCGGCGCCGATTGCGACCCTATTGCTCGGCAAACGGTCGGGACTGGGTACGGTCATAAGTTCCAAACATGTACATCAGCCTCCAAAGATGTCGAAAAATGTCGGTTTTGGAGGGTGACGTACATGTTTGGGGATCTTGGTTGATGCTGAACGCGATGGGGACGTGGCTGAATAGGAGGGATGTCCAAATTTTGAGCGGAGCTCAAAATTTATCCGGTCGGCTTGCGTCGACTGCGCTGCGCTAAAACGCGCCACGGGCGCGTTTTCTTTACGCTTCGCGCTCTGGCGGGTTCGAATCCCTCCTCCTGCGCCGTATTTGCTTGTTAGGGACTCAAAACAAAAAAGCTCCCATTCCCGGGAGCTTTCTCAACCAAAATGGCGGAGGAGGAGGGATTCGAACCCTCGTGACCTTATACAGGCCAAACGGTTTTCGAGACCGCCGCATTCAACCACTCTGCCACCCCTCCGCGTGGGGTAAAAACAAAGCAGGCTCGAAGGCCTGCTTTGGAATTAACTGGCGGAGAGTCAGGGATTTGAACCCTGGAGACGCTTTTGACGCCTACACGATTTCCAATCGTGCTCCTTCGGCCACTCGGACAACTCTCCGTTAAATGCGAAAGTCAGTATACACGAGGAATCGCAAAGTGCAAACAGAAAAGTTGGCATTTTTTGAAACGCTTGGCTTCGTGACGGGATCTAGGAGGCCAAAAACGGGCTCTGACCAGCATGGCTGCATACAGCAAATTGTTCAAAATGAGTATTTATAGATGACGTGGCAGCAATTTTAAAAATCTTTGAACGGTGTTGTGGACCACTGGTATGCATTTCGCGACCACAGCCTTGCAATTGCTGACCTGCGGTTTGATTTGGTTTGTCCCCGCAGCGCCGTACCTTGTCCACGGATTCGTCAAGCATTTGGTCAGCATTTGGTTGGAAGACGCATGAAGTGCCGTGTGAGTATGGATATATGTGGAGGTCATGAGGTTGTAGCTGCATATTCTTGCAGCCTGGGAGGTTGAAAGATATTATTACCAAGTCTTTTCCTGCTTCAGGCGCACCTTCACGACCTGAAGCCACATTTGCCCAGAGGAGGTGACAATATGAAGGCTTATGAACTGCTGTTCTTTGTTGACCCGTCGCTCGACCCCGAGACTCGTCTCGCTGTTATGAAGCGTATCGATACCACGATCGCTGAGGGCGCTGGCAAGGTCGACTCCGTTGACGAGTGGGGCAAGCGCAAGCTCGCCTACGAGATCAACGACCTCACCGATGGTGACTACACCCTCATCAACTTCCACGCAGATCCTACCCAGATCGCCGAGCTTGATCGCGTCCTGCGCATCACCGACGCTGTGGTCCGCCACATGATCGTCCGTCGCGACGACCAGGAGTAAGACTGTCGTTTTGGACCGGGCTTGTGCCCCAAGAGGAAGTAGTGAGTTATGAGCATCAATCGAGTGAACATCACCGGTAACCTCACGCGTGATCCCGAGCTGCGCGCCACCGCTGGCGGAACCCAGGTTCTGTCTTTTTGCGTCGCCGTGAACGATCGTCGCCGCAACCCGCAGACTGGCGAGTGGGAGGACTATCCCAACTTTGTCGACTGCACTATGTTCGGCACGCGCGCCGAGGCCGTGAGCCGTTTCCTGGCAAAGGGAAACAAGGTCGCGATCGAGGGCAAGCTGCGCTACAGCTCTTGGGAGCGCGACGGCCAGCGCCGGAGCAAGCTTGAGGTCATCGTCGATGAGATCGAGTTTATGAGCTCCCGTGGTGGCCAGGGTGGCTACGATCAGGGCGGTTACGCCCCCGCAGCCCCCGCGCCCGCAGCACGTCCTGCCGCACCGGTGGCTACGCCGCCCGCGGTCGACGTCTACGATGAGGACATCCCGTTTTAAGGGCTGTTCACCTATTTTTGAGTGAGAGGCGGCTTTGGTTCGCCGAAGTTGCCAAACGAAAGGTATTTTGACATGGCTAATGATTTTTCTGCACGTCAGCCGCGTCGTAAGTACTGCCAGTTCTGCAAGGAGAACACTGAGTTCATCGACTATAAGGACACTCAGCTTCTCCGTAAGTACATGACCGACCGTGGCAAGATCAAGCCCCGTCGCGTCACTGGCGCTTGCACGCAGCATCAGCATGACATCGCCAACGCCATCAAGCGCGCCCGCGAGATGGCTCTCCTGCCGTACACCGTCCCCGTGGTTTCCTCTCGTGGCAACCGCGACCGCGGCTAAGAAGGGAGACGCATCATGAAGGTTATTCTTCTCGATGAGATCAAGGGCAAGGGCGGCGAGGGTGACATCGTAGAGGTCGCTCAGGGTTACGCTGAGAACTTCCTGTTCCCCAAGAAGCTCGCTGTTGCCGCCACCAAGGGCAACCTCAAGCAGCTTGACGAGCGTCGCAACAACATCGCCAAGCGCGAGGCCGTCCGTCTGGCTACCGCCAACGAGACCAAGGCTGCCTTCGAGGGCAAGACGGTCACCGTTGACGTCAAGGTCGGCGACGAGGGCATCCTCTTTGGCTCCGTTACCGCCGCTATGATCGCTGACGCCATCAAGGCTCAGCTCGGTATGGACATCGACCGCAAGCGCGTCGAGCTCGGTAAGCCCATCAAGGTTGCCGGTGCCCACACCGTTGCCATCTCGCTGTACCGCGAGATCAAGGCCGAGGTTGTCGTTCTCGTTGGCGTTACCGCCGAGGAGCTCGCTGCCGAGGCTGAGGCTGAGGAGACCGCTGAGGTCGCCGAGGCCGAGACCGCCGAGGTCGAGACTGAGGCTGCTGCCGAGTAGCATTTGCTGCAACGCAACAATCTTGTTCTAAGAAGGGCGCTCTGGGAGACCAGGGCGCCCTTTTGTTTTTTTGCGCTGAGTGAGTGTCATGGTGAACGGTGCGTCGAAGTCCTATATACGGGACCGTTCATCCGTTTCGTTCGGTGATGATTGCCGGGGCGCGGCCCGTTTTGGGACCGTGGCTGATACTATGGATGCTCGCAAGCGATATGAATGAGGATGCTCATGGCATATGACGAAAGGGAGATGGGGCTGACGGTCGAGGACCGTGGCTCCAAGTTGGGTCTCCCTCAAAACCAAGATGCAGAGGCCAATGTACTGGCCGCCATGCTGCTGTCGCCCGAGGTGGTCGAGGAGGCCCAGGTCGAGCTGCAGCCCGATGACTTCTACCGGCCCATTCATAAGACCATCTACACCGCGATGGTCGATATGTACAACAGCCGCATTCCCATCGACTCTATCTCGCTGATCGATTACCTGCGCAGCATTAACAAGCTTGATGCCGTGGGCGGCGAGGCCTACATTTTGGAGCTGATGGGTCAGACCCTGTCGCTCGTGAACTGGCAGCACCATGCCGCCATCGTCCGTCGCGACTCGATGCTGCGCGAGCTGATCGGTGCCACCAACGAGATCAACGCGCTGGCCTATAACGCCCCTACCGACACCAAAGAGGTCGTGGAGCTGGCCGAGAGCAAGCTGCTCAAGGTCACGGCGCGCGAGGTCAAGTCGAGCTATAAGACACTGACCGAGTTTATGGTCGAGGCCTATAACGAGGCCGAGGAAGTGTGTAAGGCCGGCGGACAGGCCGCGGGCGTGCCCACCGGCTTCCCGTCGCTCGACCGCATGCTTATGGGTTTCCGCGAGGGCCAGCTCATCATTATCGGCGCCCGCCCTGCCGTGGGTAAGACGTCGTTCGCTCTGAACTTGGCGCTGAATGCCGCCGCTGCGGGCTATACCGTCGGCTTCTTTTCGCTGGAGATGTCGGGCAAGGAAATTGCCCAGCGCCTGATTTGCGCCTACGCCATGATCTCAATCAGCGACTTCCGTACGGGCCGCATTAGCCCCGAGCAGTGGGCCAATATCAACGAGGCCACGCAGACCTTGTCTAAGCTCGACATTCTGATTGACGATACGCCCGGTACCACGGTGACCGAGATTCGCGCCAAGAGCCGCCGCATGCTCCACAACAAGGAGAAGGCCATCATCATCCTGGACTACCTACAGCTGGTGAGTCCTCCGCCGGGACGTCGCTCCGAGAGCCGTACCGTCGAGGTCTCTGAGATGTCGCGTGGTTTAAAGATCATGGCCAAGGAGCTCAAGATTCCGTTGATCGCGCTGTCGCAGCTGTCGCGTCAGGTTGAGTCCCGTACCGGCAAGCGCCCGCAGCTGTCCGACCTGCGTGAATCGGGCTCCATCGAGCAGGACGCCGACATCGTTATGTTCTTGGACCGCTCCGCTGATGAGGCCGAGGCCTCGCGTGACGATCGACCCGACGAGGGCGTTACGCGTATCGTCGTGGCCAAGAACCGTTCGGGCCCGATCGGTGACGTCGACCTGATGTTCCTGCCGGCATCCACCAAGTTCTATGAGCTTGATGGGGCGCATACCGAGGAGTAGGACAGGCGCCCGTTGCACGGGTATACTGGGAATGTTTTGTGCTTCTGCGTGCCAGCGTGGCGCGTAGACAGTCCATGAATGTAAGGAGTAAACATGCCGTCAACCGTTTTGGTCGGTGCCCAGTGGGGCGATGAGGGCAAGGGTAAGATCTGCGACCTGGTCGCCGGCGACTTCGATGCCGTCGTGCGCTATTCGGGCGGTAACAACGCCGGCCACACCATCGTCGTCAACGGCAAGAAGTACGGCCTGCACCAGGTGCCCTCCGGCATCATGTATTCCGACCATATGTCGGTGATCGGTAACGGCTGCGTCGTCAACCCCAAGGTTGTCCTTGGGGAGATCGACATGTTCGAGGCCGACGGTATCACCACCAAGAACCTCAAGATCAGTGGCAACGCGCACATCATCATGCCGTACCACATCGATCTGGACGGTGCTTTTGAGCAGAAGCTCGGCAAGAAGAACATTGGTACCACCAAGCGCGGCATCGGTCCGTGCTACCAGGACAAGATGGCCCGCATCGGCCTGCGCATGCAGGACATGCTGGACGAGGCGCTGTTCCGCGACAAGCTGGAGACCGCTCTTGCCCGCGTGAATCCCGAGCTGGAGCTCATCTACCACCTGCCCACCTACACCGTGGACCAGATCTGCGACGAGTACCTGCCCATGGCCGAGCGCCTGCGCCCCTACATCACCGAGACGAGCCTGCTGCTCAACAACATGATCGACGAGGGCAAGGACCTGCTGTTCGAGGGCGCTCAGGCAACGCTGCTCGACATTGACCACGGCACCTATCCGTACGTGACGTCTTCCAACTGCACCGCCGGCGGCGCCATCACCGGCTCCGGCGTCGGTATGAAGAATGTCGACCGCGTGCTGGGCGTCATGAAGGCCTATATCACCCGCGTCGGTTCGGGCCCCATGCCCACCGAGCTTTCCTATGAGTCCGAGGCCGGCCATACGCTGACCGAGGAAGGCTATGAGTACGGCGTGACCACCGGCCGTCGCCGTCGCTGCGGTTGGTTCGATGGCCCCATCGCCAACTACGCCTCGCGTGTTAACGGCCTCACCGATATCGCCATGACCAAGCTTGACGTGCTTTCGGCCTTCGATACCATTAAGGTGTGCGTTGCCTACGACGTCGACGGCGAGCGTTACACGAGCGTGCCCGAGCATCAGGTTCGTTTTGAGCACGCCAAGCCCATCTACGAGGAGCTCCCGGGCTGGAAGTGCGACATCACCGGTTGCCGCAGCTTTGAGGAGCTGCCGCAGGAGGCTCAGGACTACGTGGCGTTTATCGAGGATCTGGCACACACCCGCGTGACGTTTATTGGCGTCGGCGCTGGTCGTGAGCAGATCATCAACCGATTCTGGAAGTAATCGGCACTATTCGGTTATTGCGATATACCCCTTTGCAGCCCGGACGGGCGGCCGAGGGGTATATTTGCTTGCAAAGGGCTCGCGCGGAGCGGGCCGTTCATCCATAGAGGAGGCACCCTTGAAGGCGGACACTCAAACCATCGACATCCTGTTGTTGGGCAGCGGCGGCCGCGAGCATGCTCTGGCAGCAAAGCTCGCAGCATCACCGCGCGCCGGCAAGCTCTACATCGCGCCGGGTAACGGCGGCACCGCGAGCTGCGGCGAGAACGTTGTTCTCGACGATTGCGATCCTGCGGCCGTGGCGGCGTTTGCCCAGAGCCACGGATGCGGACTCGTGGTAATTGGCCCCGAGGCTCCGCTCGTGGCGGGCGTGGCCGACGCCGTGCGCGCGGCGGGTATTCCCTGCTTTGGCCCGGGTGCCGAGGGCGCCCAGATGGAGGGCTCCAAGCTGTTCTCCAAGCAGCTCATGGAGCGTGCCGGCATTCCGACGGCCGCCTATGGCTCGTTCACCGACGAGGCTTCAGCTCTCGCCTACGTGCGCGAGCAGGGCGCCCCGCTGGTCGTGAAGGCAGACGGCCTGGCCGCAGGCAAGGGCGTTATCGTGGCGACTGAGCTCGAGCAGGCCGAAGAGGCCGTGCGCGAGTGCTTTGGCGGAGCCTTTGGTGATGCCGGCAATACCGTTGTCATTGAGGAGATGCTGGTTGGCCCCGAGTGCTCGCTGCTGGCCTTTACCGACGGCAAGACCGTGCGCCCCATGGCCACTTCGCAGGACCACAAGCGTGCGCTCGAGGGCGACCTTGGCCCCAACACCGGTGGCATGGGCGTTTACAGCCCGGTACCCATCGTGACCGACGAGGAGCACGCCACCATGGTGGAGGTCATGGAGCAGACCGTGGCCGAGCTCGCTGCCGAGGGCATCGACTACCGCGGCTGCCTGTACGGCGGCTTTATGCTCACCCCCGCCGGCCCCAAGGTTCTGGAGTTCAACGCCCGCTTTGGCGACCCCGAGACGCAGGTCGTGCTGCCGCGCCTCAAGAACGACCTGGTCGAGGTTATGCTCGCCTGCGCCAACTGCGAGCTTGATCAGATTGAGCTCGATTGGCGTGACGAGTGGGCCGTGGCTGTTGTTCTGACGAGCGCGGGCTATCCCGGCAGCTACGAGAAGGGCAAAGTCATCACCGGCATCGCCGACGCCGAGTCCATGGAGAACGTGACCGTGTACCATGCCGGCACCGCCGTGGTGGACGGTCAGCTCGTGACCAACGGCGGCCGAGTGCTTGCCGTGACCGCGCTGGGCGACACGTTCGAGAACGCTCGCAACCTTGCCTACGAGGCCTGCGAGAAGATTGATTTTGAGGGCAAGACCCTGCGTCATGACATCGGCCTGCGCGCGCTGCGTGGCCGCGACGCCTGGGATGCCTAAAGTCCGAGAGGGATGAGACGGATGGACGAGAAGAACGAAGAGCTCGTGGACGCGCAGATCGTCGAAGAGGACAGCCGCATGTATGGGCACGCCGAGGGCGAGCCTGGTGGCGAGGTCGCTGACGAGCCGGCGCTGGTGCTGGGCGACGACGACCCGCACGATGCCGAGCTGCACGAGAAGATTCTTTCGGAGGAGTGCGCCTGGAAGGGCAAGATCCTCGACGTCCACCGTCTTGAGGTTGAACTGCCCAACGGTCGCCGTAGCGCCCGCGATATCGTTCGCCATCCGGGTGCGGCGGCTGTTGTGGCACTGACCGAGAGCGGCAAGATCGTACTGGTGCGTCAGTACCGCACCGCCATCGACCGCGTGACGGTCGAGGTTCCCGCCGGCAAGCTCGACCCAGGCGAGGACCCGCTCGATTGCGCCAAGCGCGAGCTGCATGAGGAGACGGGCTTTAGGGCTGGTCGCATTCGCTTTTTGACGTCGATTGTCACGTCCTGCGGTTTTTGCGACGAGATCATTCACATCTACTTGGCTACCAAGCTCGAGTTTGATGCGCCCAACCCCGATGATGACGAGTTCGTCAACGTGGACCTCGTTCCGCTGCACGAGCTGATCGACGCCGTGCTCGACGGCAAGATCGAAGATGCTAAGACCGTCGTGGGCGCCTTGGCCTGCGATAGCATCGCGCATAGGTTGGGCGGAGCCGAGCTCTAGGTTACGCGGTTTTACCAAACCGCGTAACGAGTCGACGCTGCAAACGCCCCTAAGCGGCAATCTGCCTTTCAATCGTCGCTCGCGTACCGAAGTACGCGTCGCTCCTCTTTCAAGGCACCTTGCTCGCTTAGGGACGTTTTCGCTGACGCTGCCAGAACATCGGTGTTATGTTTGTTGGGATGCTTTGTTTTCAACCCGACCGGTTCAACCGGATTTCTCACGCTATTTATTTCTCTCCGAGGACTGCATGTTTAGAAGGTTTTTGTCTTATTACAAGCCCCAGATGGGGCTTTTTGTTGCCGATACTGTTTGCGCCCTGGTGCTTGCCGCCGTTGACCTGGCGTTTCCTATCATTCTGCGCAATCTGACCGGCGGGCTCTTTACCCAGGGTCAGGCTGCTATTATGCAGGCGCTCGGTATGATCGCGGTCGGCCTGGTACTGATGTATGCCATCCGTTGCGCCTGCCGCTACTTTGTGAGCTATTGGGGCCACGTGATGGGCGCGCGCATGGAGTCCAAGATGCGCGAGGACTTGTTCGATCAGTACGAGCGCTTTAGCTTTGCGTACTTCGATCGCAACAGCTCGGGTGACATGATGAGCCGCGTGGTCAACGACCTATTTGATATCTGCGAGGCGGCACACCACGTGCCCGAGTGGATTATCATCTGTGGCATCGAGATCGTCGGTTCGTTTGTGATTCTCTTTGCTATCGCCCCGGTGCTGGCGCTTGCCATGGCCGTGGTGACGGCGGTGTTTGCGGTCATCATGTTTTGGCAGAACATGCGCATGCGCGAGGTCTTTAGCGACAACCGCAAAAAGATCAGCGGTATTAATGCTCAGCTGCAGGATTCGCTGGCAGGCATGCGCGTGGTCAAGAGTTTTGCGAACGAGGAGACCGAACGCTCTAAGTTTCGCGCCTCGAACGACCGCTATCTTTCGTCCAAGGAGAATATGTATCACGCCATGGGCGTCTACACAGCGACGTATGGCCTGCTCTCGGGCGTGCTGTACGTGATCGTGGTGCTGCTGGGTGGTTGGCTCGTTGCCCAGGGTCAGCTGCAGGCAGTCGATATGGCAACCTTTGCACTCTATATTTCGCTGTTCTGCACCCCGCTCGAGACGCTTGTGAACTCGGCTGAGACGTATCAGAAGGCCATCGCCGGCTTTAAACGCATGGACGAGGTGCTTTCGACCGCTCCGGATATCCAGGACAAGCCGGATGCCGCGGACCTGCAGGTTACGGCGGGTGCGGTTGAGTATCGCGACGTGTGCTTTAGCTATGAGGATGTTGAGCTGGGCGGCGGCGAAGAGGCTCGTCCCGTTATCGACCATATGAATCTGTCCATCAAACCCGGCCAGACCATCGCACTGGTTGGCCCCTCGGGCGGCGGCAAGTCTACGACTTGTTCGCTGCTGCCGCGCTTTTACGACGTGGCCGACGGATCCATCAGCATCGACGGCCAGGACGTGCGCGACGTGACGCAACAGAGTCTGCGCCATGCTATTGGCCTGGTGCAGCAGGATGTCTATCTGTTTGACGGTACGATTGGCGAGAACATCG
>ERZ824978.2598-NODE-2598-length-15305-cov-11.224459_pt1 | contig 15305 bp, 7 predicted proteins | sample MGYA00519860_ERZ824978 | MGnify/ENA primary metagenome ERZ824978 (study PRJEB31778, sample SAMEA3449184) | human gut metagenome | biome: human gut; feature: human-associated habitat; material: faeces | place: United Kingdom | collected 2010/2012 ... | reverse complement strand
CAGGCGGTGAATGTAGGGGCGACATAACACAATTGACAATTGACAATGGACAATGGACAATTGCCGTGCGGCGTGGGGGATGTGTCTACAAGGCGATAATTGTCCACTGTCAATTATCAATTGTCAATTGTCAATTGAAAGTCCGGTTTTAACATCACAATTTCCTGATTTACCGTTTTCGGCTAACGCACATTTTCGCAAAATCGTCCCAATTAGAAAAACACGCGTTAATTATTTTAATATACATCCTTCAGAATATACTAAAATAAACCCTTATTCACATAATTATACCCTTTATAACGCGAAAAAAGCATTCTCCGAACCCATTTTTACGATCAAAAGCACCTGTGACTAGCTTCGTACGGACGAACGACTACCACCGTACCGACGTGTCCGCACGGTCGTAGTCGTTCGTCCGTACGAAAACAGCCACCTGTCTTCCTTTTTTAGAGCCCGAAGGGGCACGATTCCGGATGTGTGAAATTGCGTCCGTCCGTGTGAAAAGACTGACGGAAGGGGACAAAGGGAGGGAGAAATCAGACAGAAGGAAAGGAAACGGACGGAAACCTTGTCAATGCGCAAAACACAAACCGCCCGAGAATGCCTTCTTTGCTCACGAACGCGTAGTCGGATGCAAGGAAGGCCCTTCTCGGGCGGTTCGTTTGACGTTTTGACACTTTGTCACCGTCGTTGCGGCAGGGCGGAAGCGGACGGCTACTGCTTCCTGTCGTCGGATGCCTTGAGGCACTGCTCCATGTAGGCGGTGGGCGTCAGTCCGTAAAGCTCCTTGAAGGCGGTCGAGAAGTAGTTGACGTTGGCAAATCCCGTACGCGTCGCCACCTCGTTGATGCTCTGCCGCTTGGCTGCCAGGAGGGCGGCAGCCTGCTTGAGGCGGACGTTGCGGATGAGGTCGCTCGCCGACTGGTTGGTCAGTTCCTTGAGCTTGCGGTAGAGGTGGACACGGCTGATGCCGACCTTCTTGGCAAGCATGTCGACGCTCAGGTCCGGGTTCGCCATGTTGTCGTTGATGACCTTCATCACGCGGTTGAGCAGGCGTTCGTCGGGCGACTCCACGTGGAGCTTCTGCATGCGCTTCTCCTGCGTCTGGCTGCCGCCGAACTTGTTTTGCAGCAGCTTCCGGTTGTTGATGAGGTTCTGCACGGTCCGCCGCAGGATTTCGATGCTGAAGGGCTTCGTCAGGTAGGCGTCGACGCCGCAGTTCAGCCCCTCCAGGTTGTCCTCCTCGCGCGTCTTGGCGGTCAGCAGGACCACGGGGATGTGGTTGAGGTTGATGTTCTGCTTGACGCGTGTGCACAGGGCGATGCCGTCCATCTCGGGCATCATCACGTCGCTGATGATGAGGTGGGGCGGACGCTTGAAGATGAGTTCGAGCGCCTCCTTGCCGTTGCCGCACCCCTCGGTGTAGAAGTCGGTAGCGAGCTCGCGGCAGATGTAGCTGCGGATTTCCTCGTCGTCCTCGACCACGAGCACCCGGTAGCTGCTCTTCGGGTGGACTGCCTTCCCCTCGGTGCCGGCGTCGGTGTCGGTCTGTGGCGCCGTGCCGGATGCCGGGCGGACGGGGACAGCCGGGGCGAAGGCAGCGTCCAGCTCGTTGGCTGTGAGGTGGCTGCTGCCCAGCGGAAGGCGGATGGTGAAGTGGCAGCCTGCCCCGTCGGCGTTGTTGGCTGCCTGGATGGTGCCGTGGTGGAGACGGACGAGCGAGCGCGTCAGGTGAAGCCCCACGCCGGTGCCGGGCTGGGACTCGTTGCGGGTGTTGTGCACCTGGTAGAAGCGGTCGAAGATGCGGCTGATTTCTGACTCATCGATGCCGCAGCCGTTGTCGGTGACGCGTATCTCGAAGTAGTTGCGCAGCGGCTCCTCCACGGCATCGGGGTCGGTGCCCCGGGTGAGGCTGACGTCGATGTGTCCGCCCTCGGGCGTATACTTGAAGGCATTGGAGAGCACGTTCATGAGCACCTTGTCGAAGTTCTGCGGGTCTATCCAGACGTCGAGCCGTTCGTCCGCGTGGCGGAAGGTGAAGTCGATGCGGCGCGTGGCTGCCTGGTCCTCGAAGGTGTGGTAGAGGTCGGCGATGAAGCCGACGATGTCCACGCGGCAGAAGTGCAGGTGCATTTGCCCCTTGTCAATCTTGCGGATGTCCATGAGCTGGTTGACGAGGCGGAGGATGCGCTCGGCGTTGCGGTAGATGGTGTGGTAGCTCTGCTGGCGCGCGGGATTGGAGTCGCTCGCCATGAGCTTCTGCAGCGGACTGATGATGAGCGACATGGGTGTGCGTATCTCGTGGGATATGTTGATGAAGAAGCGCACCTTCGCCTCGTTGAGCTGTTCGGCGTGGATGTGCTCCATCATCTCCTGGCGGGCACGGTAACGCTGGCGCATGTAGAGCACGCCTGCGGCGGCAAGGGCGGCGGCGAGCAGGACGTAGGCGGCCTTTGCCCACCCGGAGGCGTACCATGCCGGGGACACGATGATGGTGAGCTGCCTGACCGCCGAGTCGGTGTCATAGCTCCGTGCCTTGACGCGGAAGTGGTAGGTGCCGGGAGCCAGGTCGCTGAAGGAGACGCGGTTGATGCCGGCACGCAGGTGGACCCACGTGCTGTCGTTGAAGGTGTAGGAGTAGCTGATGCGTTCGGGATTGTAGAACTCCATGGCGGAGAACTCGATGCTGAAGGAGTTGTCCGTGTGGGCGAGTCGGACGCAGTCGGCGTCGCTGATGGAGCGGTCGACAATGTCGCGCCCGCCGGACTGCATGCCCGGTCGGACGGCACGGTCATGGAGGTAGAAGTCGGCGATGCGGATATCGGGACGCTTGTTGGAGCTGCTGATGCGCCGCGGGTCGAAGAGGGTGATGCCTCCGGGCCCGCCGAAGATGAGCTCCCCGTCACTTCCGGCGAAGGAAACCCGCTTGCTGAACTCGTTGCCCTGCAGCCCGTCGCCGGCGTAGAAGTTGACGAAGACTTCGTGGGCAGGGGTAAATCGGGAGATACCGAAGTTGGTGCTGACCCAGAGGTTGCCGTCGCCGTCCTCCTCGATGGCGGAGATGGAGTTGCTGGGCAGCCCGTCGGCGGTGGTGTAGATTTTCACGGCTCCGGTGCGGGGCGTGATGCGCTTGAGTCCGAAGGAGGTGCCTGCCCAGAGGTCGCCCCTGCGGTCCTCGTGCAGGGCGTACACGACCTCACCCGGGAGCAGGCGGTTCCTGCCGAAGGTGCTGACGAAGTTCATCGTCGGCAGGTCCAGGCTGCCCAGTCCGTCGTAGGAGCCGAAGTAGAGCTTGTCGTCGGACGAGCAGAGCAGGCAGTTCACCCAGGGATTGTTGAGCACGTTGCTCTCTTCGCGGTAGTCTCGTCCGTCCGAGGGATACGGCAGGCTGAAGACCTCCTTCGTGCGGAGGTTGATGCGGAAGATGCCGCTCCCGAGCGAGCCGACCCAGAGGTGCTTGTGACGGTCTTCGGTGATGGAGTAGATGCTCTGCACGGGTGTGCCCTTGTCATCGTGCAGGGGGAAGTAGGTGCAACGTCCCGTCTGCGGGTCGAGGCATGCCAGTCCGTCGCGGTAGGAGCCGACCCAGAGGTTGCGGTCGGAGTCCTCGAAGAGGGCGGTGACGGTTGCCGAGACCGACTCTCCCTTCCGGCTGCCCGGGACGAAGTGCTTCAGACGGCTGCCGTCCGGGGCGACACAGTAGAGGCCGTCGTTGTCGGTGCCCACCCAGAGGCGGTTGTCACGGTCCTTGCACACTGCCATGATGCAGCTCGACCCGATGGGGTTGTCCGCGCTGACCTTGTAGCCCAGGTAGCGGAAGCCGTTGCTGCGCGTGGGCACGATGAGGACGCCCTTCTGGAAGAGTCCCAGCCAGAGGTTCCCCTGGTTGTCCTCCAGGACGGAGTGCACCTTCGCCTTGTCGAAGTTGAAGCCTACGGTACTGACGTGCACGTTCTCCAGGCGGTCGTCAGACGGACGGTAGACCTTCATGCCCTCTCCGTCGGTCCCGACATAGATTCCATCGGGTGCGACGGGACAGAGTGTCTTCACGGGCATCCGTCCGCCCGTTTCCCCGCCGACGCGGACGAAGCGGTCCTGCCGTTCGTCGTAGCGGAAGAGTCCGTTCTTGAGGCAGCCCGCGTAGATGTTGCCCTGTTCGTCCTCACAGAGGGAGGAGCTCCACACGAGGTTGTCCGCTCCGTAGTACTGCCACACGTGGTTGCCGGCATCGAGGCGGAACACGCCGCGGTCGTTCGAGGCGACCCAGAGGCGCCCCTTCCGGTCCTCGTAGACCTGGTTGATGAGGCTGCTCAGCAGGTCGGGCAGGTGGTGTGCAGCCAGGCTGTCCTTCTTCGGGTCGAGGACGAAGAGGTTGTGTCCCGCGGTGCCGATGAAGATGCGCCCGTCGCGTCGTTGGATGATGGAGGAGACGTTGGCGGTCAGGGTATCGCCCTCCGCGCTGAGCAGGGGGATACGTGTGAAGCGGTCGCGTGCGCGGTCATAACGCTGGAGACCGCCGAGGCTGCCGATGAAGAAGCGTCCGTCACGGTCCTCGAACAGGACCCTGACGTAGTTGTTTGCCAGCGAGTTCGTGTCGCCGGGCTTATGGCGGAAGATGGTGAACTTGGCTCCGTCGTAGCGGCTCAGTCCGTCCTCGGTGGCTATCCACAGGATGCCCTCGCGGTCCTGGTAGATGCTGTTGAGCATGCTGCTCGACAGTTCCCGGTCCACGGTAAGGAGCTTGCCCCTCTGGGCATGGCACATGACGGCTGACAGGATGAAGCACAACAAAAGTCGGAAGGTTAACTTGGCTCTCATGGTTCAGTGTGATTTGTCCGCAAAAATACGTAAAAATGTCTGAATCCGTCTGTCCCGTCCGCAATTTTACTGCGACAGGGGGCAAGTGGCGGTGGATGTGTGCATCTTTGTCCGCGCAGGAGCTTGCCGGTACGGTGAAAAGTGTTACATTTGTTGAACCCGAATCGGTCGGTAGACCGCTCAGGGTTTCCTCCTCGTACCGGAGAATCAAAACTTAAATCATATCACCTTATGAACACGAGAACCCTATTGACGACAGTCGCCCTTTGCCTGGCGACCCTGAGTGCGAATGCCGGCAACCTCTTCACCTCACTGCTCGGAAAGAGTGAGGCGGAAGTGGAGGCACGGCTCCAGCAAGTGTGGAACCACTTCTTTACCCCTGCGGACCTGGCCCGCTACGAAGCCCCCGGAGAGACGTCGGTCTACTATGAGACGGCGGACGGGCTGGCATTCATCATGGACACCGGCAACAACGACGTGCGCTCCGAAGGGATGTCGTACGGGATGATGCTCAGTGTGCAGCTGGACCACCGAACGGAGTTCGACAAGCTGTGGGGCTGGGCGAAGAAGTATATGGCTTATGCGCCGGGGAGTGCCTGGGACGGCTATTTCTGCTGGCAGTGCCGTCCGGACGGGACGAAGCTGGGAGGCAGCAATGCGTCCGACGGCGAGGCTTACTTCGTCACCGCGCTCTTCCTGGCTGCCGAACGTTGGGGAGAGCCTCGCTATGCCGACGAGGCGAATGCCATCCTGACAAAGGTCATGAACAAGGACGGCGAACGTACCGGCGTGTACAACCTTTATAATAAGGAGAACGGACTCATCACCTTCGTGCCCGACCGCATGGGGCACGGCTTCACCGACCCTTCGTACCAGCTGCCTGCCTTCCTGGACAAATGGGCGCAGGTCGCGTCGGCAGACCGTCCCTTCTGGGAACGTGCGGCGACGGAGGCACGTCGGCATCTCATCGCCTCGGCACACCCGGAGACGGGGCTGTACCCTGACTACAGCGAGTACGACGGGCGTGCCTATCGCTGGCCGCATGCCGGCTACGACACCTCCATCTACATGTACGATGCCATCCGCTGTGCGATGAATGTGGGGATGGACTACTATCTCTGGGGAAAGGACAAGGCGAACCAAACGGAGGTCATGGCCCGTCTGCTGACGTTCTTCCGGCGCGACGGCTTCCGTCATGCCCACTTTGCGCTCGACGGCTCGGATGCTTTCGGCGATTACACGCAGGGCATGGCAGGTGCGAATGCGGTGGGTGCGGTGGCGCTAGCCGATTCCGACTCTCCGGAACACCGCGAGTTGGCACGCGAGTATGTGCAACGGCTGTGGGACGCTCAGCCTCCCACGGGCAAGTTCCGCTACTACGAGGGGCTGGTCTATTTCCTCTCGATGCTCCATGTGTCGGGGCACTTTGCACTGAACTTCTGACCCGAAGAACTTGTTTCTGAAATAAAGGGAGATACCGGACGGTCGGATGACCGCTCGGGACTTCTGTCCGAATGGACAGGGGGTGGATTTGTCAGTCCGTCAGTCCCCGGGACCGTTCCGAGAGATTGCCGCTCGTCGTCGGCAGATGCTCTGTGGACCGTCTCGGGGACTGACAGCCTCAGTAACTTACAGGTTCAGTTCCACTTCCACGGGGCAGTGGTCGGAACCGAATACCTCGGTGTGTATCTTGGCGTCGACCAGCGCCTCCTGCAAGCGGTTGGAGACGACGAAGTAGTCGATACGCCAGCCCGCATTCTTCTCCCGGGCACGGAAGCGGTAGGACCACCACGAGTAGATGTCCGTCCGGTCCGGGTAGAAATAGCGGAAGGAGTCGGTGAATCCCGCATCGAGCAGCTCCTGGAACTTGGCACGCTCCTCGTCGGTGAAGCCCGCGTTGCGGCGGTTCGTCTTGGGATTCTTGAGGTCTATCTCCTTGTGTGCCACGTTCAGGTCTCCGCAGACGATGACGGGCTTCCGTGTGTCGAGCTGCTGGAGGTATGCGCGGAAGTCGTCCTCCCACGTCATGCGGTAGTCCAGTCGGCGCAACTCGTCCTGCGAGTTGGGGGTATAGACCGTCACGAGGAAGAACTTGTCCATCTCCAGTGTGATGACGCGCCCCTCGTGGTCATGCTCGTCGATGCCCAGTCCGTAGGTCACGTTGAGCGGGGTGTGGCGGGTGAAGACGGCTGTCCCGGAGTATCCCTTCTTCTCGGCATAGTTCCAGTAGGACGTGTATCCGTCGAACGAGAGGTCCAGCTGTCCCTCCTGCATCTTGGTCTCCTGCAAGCAGAAGAAGTCGGCGTCCAGCGCCAGGAAGGCGTCGCGGAAGCCTTTGTCGCAACAGGCACGCAGCCCGTTGACGTTCCATGAAATCAATCTAATCATATTCTTACAGCGCTTTAAAGGTTTGTCCCCTGTCAGCCGGTGGCGGTTCACCGGACGTTGACGGCGGGGTGTTTGTATGGGTATGCCCGGTTGCCGACGGCAAATCAGGCAAGCTTTTCCTTTACTGCCTCTTCCAGCAGTCGGCAGGAGCCTTCGATGCCCCAGAAGCTGCTGTCGAGTGTCAGGTCGTAGTTGGTTGCGTCGTTCCACGTCCGCCCGGTGTAGGCTCGATAGTGTCCGGCACGTGCCTTGTCCACGCGTCGGAGCTTGTCCATCGCCTCTCCGCCGGAGTCGCGGTACTCCGTCACGGCACGGTCGAACTTGGCGTCGGTGCTGGCATGGATGAACACGTTGAAGCAGCGCCGGTGGTCCTGAAGGACGTAGTCGGCACACCGTCCCACGATGACACACGGACCCTGTGCCGCCAGCCGCCGGATGACCCGGCTCTGTGCCACGAAGAGTGCGTCGTCAAACGAGAGGCTGCGCTCGACGGGGGCGGTGAAGTCCTGCATGACCAGTTCGTAGAGCAGGGTGCTCGACAGGTTCTGCTCCTTCCGCTCCACGACGTCGGGCTTCAGGTGGTTCTCTTGCGCCACGAGGTCGATGAGCTCCTTGTCATAGAAGGCGAAGCCCAGGTCCTTTGCCACCCGACGTCCGATTTCCCGTCCGCCGCTCCCATACTCCCGTGCAATGGTGATGACGGGGTATTCGTCGGTGGACGTCCGTCGCGGACGGGGAATGTCGTCTTCTACGCTGACCCAGCGTCGGAGTCCGTTCAGCCGTCGGTTGAACACGCGGGCGAAGAATCCCACCAGCAGTGCCGCGATGACCGTCCCTTCACGCACTCCCTCGATGCTGCCGAACATGAGCAGCGAGATGAGGCATGCCAACAGCATGAGCGATGTGTCGAAACAGACCTTCATCAGTCCGAACTCCTTCTTGGTGATGCGCGACAGGGCGCTGACGAATGCTTCTCCGCCGAGCATCACGACGTTGCCCACCACTTCGAGGCTCACGCCGAAGCCCAGGATGGCACAGCCCACGAGCAATGCCACAATCTGCCAGAAGTAGTCCGTCGGGTGGACAAAGCCGAGTGACCACATGGAGAGGTCGATGAATGCGCTGAACACCACCGTGACGGGTAGCTGTAACCACTGCTCCTTCTTGAAGTCCTTGCCCAACAGGAGGATTTGTCCGATGACGAGCAGGAAGTTGAGCACAAAGGTAAGCATTCCCAGCGTAAGAGGCGTGCCCAGGCTGACGGTATATGGTACGCTCGAAATGGGCGAGGAGCCCAGTCCGGCCTTGATGATGAAGGAGATACCCAGCGCATTGACATACAGTCCGAGCAGGAACACCAGGTAACGTCGCAGTAATTCTTGTCTTGACATAGGTGAATATAATAGGTATGTGTTTGTGTTGTCTGACCGACGGGTGAAACGTTTTGTGCGTTTCGGGCGCAAAAATACGGAAAATATGTGACTTTCTGTTACAGCCCGGTGTCATTTCCCCATCCGGATGCTCATCCTACAGTTTGTAAACCTTTCTACTGCATCCTCTCTGTTCGACTGACGGGGCATACGGTACCCGTCCCGTATGTCCGTGTTGCGAAAAGAGTTTACGTGTTTCCTCTTCCCTCCAGTTCTTGGGGAAGAAAGACGGGTGTTTGTTTCACATTTCTTTATTTTGGCACACTCTAATTCCAATAACTTAAAAATCTAATACTTTACAGTCTGTTTTCTTGAAAAAAAGTTGTCGGATGCAAATTAGCAACTTACTTTTGCCACGTAAATCACATTTGCGATAAAAGAGTGTAATATGGAAGCTACAGTACAAAGACAAGACACGCGGGTGCCTTCCTACCGTGCTCTGTCTACTCCGGGTAACTCACGGGCTGAGCTATACAAGAAGATTCTCAAATGTCTGGATGTTCACAAAGTGTATCTGGACCGTGACTTGAATCTGGTGAAGTTCAGTTCAATAGTGGGTACAAATACTGAACTGTAAAATAACACTTGCGATATTATTGATAAAGATCGAGTAGGAGGAAAACGAAGTAGTTTTCTTCCTACTTTCGTTTTCCGACCTCTCACACCACCGTACGTGCCGTTCGGCATACGGCGGTTCCTTAGTGCTGATGCAATTTGACATATAAGTCCACAAGGCAGGGGTAGCCTTGAAGTTTTAGCCTCTCGTTATTCATGGCTCGGCATAGTATCGGACTTCCTGCCGTGTTCCAATACCCACCACGGGTATTAGCCCATTGCCAAGCCCGCCACCTGTCTATGCCACATCTCATGAGATTCTTAAACCTTGCGCCAACCTTCTTCCAACTCTTCCAGACATAGCTCCGTATTCTACGACGAAGCCACTCATCTGTAGTTTGAAGGATGTTCCGCATGTCTGCCAATTTAAAATAGTTCATCCAACCATGGATGAATTGGTTCAGTTTGCCTTTCAGTTTTGCATACCCCCAACCGTTACTTCTTGAGGTCAGCTCTTTCAATTTCGCTTTCATCTTAGTGAACGATTTCGGGTGCAAACGCAGACGGCACTTACCGTTAATCACATAGAAGGAGTAACCCAAATACTTCGCCCTGCCCACATATGACACCTCTGTCTTGTCGCGGTTCACTGTAAGGTGAAGACGTGATTCAATAAAAGTGGCAATACTCTCACGAACGCGTTCCGCCGCACGCTTGCTACGGACCAGTATCATGCAGTCGTCCGCATAGCGGACAAACTTGTGCCCCCTGCGGGCAAGCTCCTTGTCGAGTTCGTTAAGCATAATGTTTGCCAACAAAGGACTTAAAGGACCGCCTTGAGGAACACCTTCCACACTTTCCTCGTAGCTGCGTCTGACCATGACTCCTGCCGTAAGGTATTTATGGACAAGCGATATCACACGTCCGTCACGTATGGTGCGGGACAGTATCCTTATCAGCATACTGTGGTTTACCGTGTCGAAGAAGCGTTCCAGGTCAAGGCACACGCAGTATTTATAACCTTGGGTGATATATTCCTGCGCTCTCTTCAGGGCCTTGTGGCAGCTTCGGTGAGGGCGGAAGCCAAAGCTGTTGTCGCTGAACTGGCGTTCATAGATAGGACTCAGGATTTGGCTGACGGCTTGTTGGATTACTCTGTCCACCACCGTCGGGATACCAAGCGGACGTTTCCTGCCGTTATCCTTCGGTATTTCTACACGGAGGACGGGATTCGGGCGGTATCTGCCCGATTTCAAGGATTCCATGAGTTCATCTTTGTGCTCTTTCAGATAGCCGCCCAATTCCTCGGTTGACAATCCGTCTACTCCACCACTGCCGTGATTGCGCTTAACCTGTAGGTATGCACGGTTAAGGTTGTCCGGCGAGAGGACGAACTCCAACAGGTTTCCCCGTTCAAATTGCACTTCCTTGAGGTTGTTTTCAGTCATGTCCATGAAGGTCTGCACCCCCTCATAGCTTTCGCATTCCGTGCTATCATTTTGAGGGCGGCTATCGCTTGACATCGGTATTTTCTGCATTCGTCCCTTCATGGAGTGACTTTCATTTACTGCTCAATTGACTAATGGTTCAGCCCTTCCCCGAGTTGAGTAGAAAAAAAAATATCGGGTACTATGGCCTCGGCTGACTTCTCATGGCAAGCTTTACTCCATGCTTCGGAAGTTCATCCTCCACACGTCCATGAGACCTCCCCAGTTAAGGACATCCTCTTTCCATCTTATACCTGCTTGATTTACTTAGGGCATTTCCGTATAGCTATCGGACTTTGATTTGTATAGTAATCTCATCCATACCCACCAGCCTTATATCAAGTTTCTGTACGTCAGGCCAGATGTTTGCCGCCGGCTTCCTTCAGATTCCACTTCGCAATGGACACCCTTGCCCTTGGCTATACACTTCCCGCTATCGGGCGTGTTACGGACTTGCACCGATTAGAGAATGTTCGTGCTGGGCGAACTACAAAAAGGGCGGCCCCGCAAGGAGTCGCCCTTTTCAATTAGGATTGTGTTATGTCAGCAAATGGATTACTTCTCAGGGATTGCAGACTTAACAGTTACAGGCAGGTCGATGTTGACATCGTGTCCGAACATATCTACGTAAGTGATGCGGAGTACACAGTTGACAACCTTACCCTTGCCCGGGTCTGAAGTAGCAGCATCGTTCGGCTTGAAGTTGATGGTAGCTACATAGTTAGTGTGAGAGATAGACGGGATGAAGTATTCGTTGACACGAGACTCATCGAGGTTCTCGACACCGGCTACATTGCCCTTCGTTCCATAGAGTTTGACGGTGGCGGTGTTGGCTGCCAACTCGTCGGACTTACGGATTTCGGTCAACAACTGGTTGTACTTGGCGTCTACCGAGCTGATGCCTTGGATGTCGTCCGAAGTCATTGTACCGGCTTTACGGTAAGTCAATACATTGCCTTTATAGTCTTTCTTCCAAGACCAGCTTTGTACGTCGTAAGCACATACATACTTGAATGCATAGTCGGTGTTCTCTACTTCCACATTGTCGGTTTCATAGCGTCTACCGTCATCGCTCAGACGGAAGCTGATTCTGCCGTAGTCATAAGTTACAGTCAGAGCATGTTCTTTGCCGTCGCTTACGAACTCATCGTCTACGCTCAGCTTGTAGCCGTTGGCTGCATTGTAGAAGACATTCACATCCTCGAATTCGCCTTCCTTGGCACCGGCTTGCGAGTCGGCGAATGTGAAGGTGTAAGCATCATCGAAGACATTCTTGTCCTCTTCAATCTTCAGACCATAGAAGACGCTTGCCAAGTCTTTTTCACCTCTCGGGTCGGTTGAATTCTTGTTCCAGTCAACGTAGCAAGTGTAAACTCCGTTAGCAAACGGTTGTTCCGTCTTCGGCTTGAAGTCAGCCGGCATGCCGGTCGGCAGAGTCTTGGTGACATTGACAGTGATGGTGTACAATACATTGTTCTTGGCATCACGCAAGGTGTATACACCCTGGTAAACCTGGTCATCGATCAACTGGCTTGCAGGCTGCTGGAATTCAGCTTCAATCTTGGCAACTTTCTTCCAGTCGGCTGCATTGGCTTCCGGATTGAGCAGGTTGTCCTTGCTGTCATAGAAGTTGAGTTTGAATGCATCACCACTCAAGCGGCCATATACTGTGCCCAAGAGGTTAACACCTTCAAAGGAGGCATCCCAGGTCGAGCTGTTGATGTAGATCTTATCGGTGATTTGAGAAATAGCCTTGAGAACGTCTTCGCCAAGTTCAAGCTTGTTGGAAACCATCTTAGTCGGATCAATGTTGGCCTTGATGCTGGTATTCCAAGTCAGGCTGGATGTAGCAGAGCCAACAAGTACATAGAAGGAACGACCGTCCGGGTCAACCAATGTACCGTTGGAGTTCACGGCATATACACGGAAACCGATTACGTCACTCTTATTGTAGTTGACGCAGATTTCTGCCTTACCGTTAGTCTCGGCAACATCGTACATGGTGTTGATACCCGTGATGTTCGGTTCTAATGTATCCCATGCCATCTCTTCAGAGTCATCGCTAGCGTCATCCAAGAAGCCACGGTCAACCACTACATAGAAGTGAGTAGCTGTTTCCATCACTTTGTCGCTCAACTGGATTGTGAACGGTTCGAAAGCTTCTACATTCAAGGGAGCAAAGTTCGTTCTGTCGTCGCCTTCTTTCACGTTCTTGTCAGCTCCTTCGAAAATCGGTTCATCGCCTACCTTATTGAGCCATTCATATTCTTTCGCATCTTTGTCTACCAAAGTCGGAAGTGTGGCACGGTTCTGGATGATGCCGGCATCGACATCGTTGACAGTGAAGTCAAGCTTACCTACTGTCTTGTCTCCGGGCAGGCCGAAGGTCAGTGCATATTCAGAAACGACGTTTCTTTCCATATCCTTCACCGTGTTGTCTTTGATGCCCAAAGCAAATGCACGGTACTTGGAAGGATCTGCCGGCTTCTCACCATCCAATTGGGTAGCAGCCTGGAATTTTGCTTCGTCATACGGGTTGTTGATAGAAACAGCCACTTCGAACAATCCGTTTCCGGTACCTACGGCAGCACGTGTTACTTTGCCGGCAGTCAGAACACCATCATACGGTTTGATGGTCGCTGTGATGATGCCTTGTTCGATCAGGTCATTGCCTTCGCTGTCGATGAACTGCAAATCGCTGTTTTCGATGGTTGCATTGGCAGGAGATACACGTACCAGGAATTTCTTCGTGCGGTTGATTCTCTCGCCCTTGGTGAACTGAACCGGATTGTTTACCACGTTCTCACCGAAAATCCAGGAACGTACAGCCTTGGCAGAGAGCAAGGTGAGCTCGCTGTTGTCCCAGATGTTCTGTACACCGTCGATATCGTCATATTCCTTTCCAACATACAAAGAAACATAAGTTACGCCTTTGTAAACAGCTGTGTACAGCGTAGCAATGTCTTTGTTGATGGCAGCAATATCATTGTTCAAAGAAATAATATCTTGTTGTGCTTGTTCGATTTCGCCACCCATAGCCTCCAGTTCGGCAGGATCAAGTCCTTTCCATTTTTCTACCTGGGCTGCGAGGGCACTCAAGTCAGCCTGAATGTCGTCGATAGCAACGTCATTGGTTTCCTGATAGGACTTCAAGGCAGCTTCCTGACTGGTGATTGCCGTTTCAGCCTTACCAATGCGGAGCAACAGGTCTTCAACCTTTGCGGAGATACCCTTAACTGTAGTGTTCAACTCCTGGTAAGCCTTGTCCAATTCGGCAAGAGTTTCTTCAGTCTGTCCCTGGAAAGCCAGAAGAGCTTCTACATGACCCTGGCAGATGGTCAACGCAGCTTCCACTGCATCGATGTCTTCCTGCAACGCATTGTCACCTTGCTGGATCAGGCTGGTCAATTCTTCCTTGGCAGCTGTCAGGCTCTTTGCGGCTTCATCGATGGCAGCTTGTTGTCCTTCCAATGCAGCTTGCTTGGCTTCTGCAGCGGCGATGGCAGCTTCGTCAGCTGAAGCCTGAGCTTCCTGGACAGCTTTCTCGGCGGCTTCTATATCGCTCTGCAATCCGGTCTGTGCTGACTGTAAGCTGGAGATGGAGCTATTGACTGCCTCCAGCTGCTGAGTCAGGTCGGCTTTGTTCGCCTCGTCCTGATTGCGGAGCTCATCAATGTCGTCATCGTAATCCTTACATGACGTTACTACTCCTGCTGAGAGCAAAGCTGCACTGAACAGAAGCGCATTCATAAACTTTTTGTTCATAATACTAAAACTTTAAATTTAAAGATTAATAAAACTGGTTTTGTTGTTTTCATTCGGATGTTAATCACAGCTTTCCCTGCAAGTGCTCACGTAGTGGTTGGGCGTGATGCCTTCACAACGCTTGAACGAGGCGTAGAAAGTGCTCTTCGAGGCGAAGCCGCACACGAAGGGAATGTCTTTGAGCCTACAGATGCCCCGGCGCAATACGTCCTTGGCATACTGAACACGGTACCAATTGATTAAGGACTTCAAGTTGCAGCCGAACATCTCGTTGACCGTATTCGACAGATAGGTAGTATTTGTACCCACTACTACTCTGTTTCCTGCAACCTACAGCTTGACAGCCAGGAAGATGGAGGAAGGACACCGACGGGTGACCAGAATGCGACCGGATTTGCCGCAGGATACGCGGACGGGAACAAAGAGGGAGCGAAGGACTTCCCGTCTGTAAAAAATACTGATAAACAGGAACGTTTGAAGGAACGGTTTCAGTTCGTGAACGGGGATTGGAGCGGCGAAAAGCGAGGTGACCAGCGGGTGACCGTCAGTGTGAGGGAAAGGTGCGAGGGAAGCGGGGAACAGGATTTTGGCATGCTGACTTTTTGATGGGGAAAAGGGGATGTCTGCTTTCCTTTTTTCAAGAATCAGGCTTTTCAGCTGACGCGTACTTTGTCGATTCCGAACAATCTAGCATGGAGATGCTAAGGACTGTGAATAGAAATGGTGAAAAAGGCGTCTGATTTTAGAAAACTATACATTTCATTTTCGGAAAACAGGCAAAACGTGCCCGGAACAATATTGTTTCGCGAGCCAAACAATATTGTTTGAGGCGTCAAACAATATAGTTTCACCTGCCAAACAC
>ERZ824978.2597-NODE-2597-length-15322-cov-3.561014_pt1 | contig 15322 bp, 18 predicted proteins | sample MGYA00519860_ERZ824978 | MGnify/ENA primary metagenome ERZ824978 (study PRJEB31778, sample SAMEA3449184) | human gut metagenome | biome: human gut; feature: human-associated habitat; material: faeces | place: United Kingdom | collected 2010/2012 ... | reverse complement strand
AAGTCTTTTTGACAAGCTGGTGGACGGGGGAGCAAGCTCCCCCGCCACTACCACCTTAGTACCCAGATATTGATACAATATCTGGGTACTTCATTTTTGCATATTTGAGCGATGTGTGGCGCAGAAGTGGAGATAAAATAAAGGAACGGAGCTTACTTTCCTCTGAAAATGACATTTGAGCGGATTAGAGATTCAAAACGAACCATATCGTTCATTCTGAACCCCCCTATGGAACGACCGATTTTCAGCTTAGCCTACTCATATTACTGCTTTAGGAGGCAAATTTGCACCCCCTCTTATGCTTGAAATATTGAATTCATGAAAGAGTGAATGTGCATTACTGCCCAATTAGTGAATACGTTCATAGTTAAATTATTCTATGAAAAATTGCGACATCGTGGTTACTTTTCTTCTGCAAGCATCTTTTGCAGTTTTCTGATCTCCAACTGTGTGACGAGGCACAGATAGAGGGAATCGAGTTCAAGGATGAAGTTCCGGTCGAGCTCTACAAGGTTATCTCTGAGCTTTCGGAACACAAGCCCAAGCATGTCCATAAATAACGGATTATCGAAGGGCTTGTGCCCTGCAACCTTTTTTTGCGCAGCATTCCATGTTGCAGGCATTTCACACTCTTTGCTTGTCAGTGCTTCGCAGAGGATCATGCTGATCCCTCTTTTTCGATCACCATTTTCAAACTCTTCCTCGTAGTGCTGGAGAAGTGCAGTATTCTCTCTGAGAGGAACAACAAAACACTTGTCGTCCATCTCAAAGGCAATGACTTCGGCAATCAGCTCTCGCCAGATCGCATAGCCGGCGTTGATTGCGCCGTCTTCTTCGCGGCTCAGGGTGCTGTCCATGCAATGAGCAAACAGATGAAGCCCGAGCTGGAAAACATGAAGTTCGAGGTGGCGCGCGAAATGGGAATCAATCTCACGCGCGGCTACAACGGCAATCTTTCCAGCGCCCAGAACGGACGCGTCGGCGGTCGGATGGTTCGCAAGATGATCGAGGACGATCAGCGCCAGCATGGCATACAGCAGTAAGTAAGCGGTCAGACCGAAAGGAGTGTATCCCAAATGGCGAATAAGAATTCCAACCAGATCAACGTGCCCGAGGCGCGTCAGGCGATGTATAATATGAAGCACGAGGTCGCGAACGAGCTCGGCATCACCATGAACAACGGCTACAACGACAATCTCTCCAGCAAGGACGCGGGTCAGATTGGCGGCAACATGGTCAAGAAGATGATCGAAGCGCAGGAAAAGCAGATGGGCGGCGCGCAGAAGTACTAAGCGCCGGCATTCCCGCGGGACGGAGCCAAACGCGGCTTCGCCCCGTTTTTTTGTTGAGACGACATATAAAATGCGCATGGGGATTGTTTTCGCAATGGGACTGGGCGCTAACGGAAAAGACAAAAGTGAGACAGGCTGGGCGACTTATCATTTACCCATTCATTCGAACTCTGAGAATATCGCCGGGGGCGAGATTTTTTTCGCAGCGCATGGAATACAGCTCGTTCGGGCGCGCGGCGGCGGGCTCGGATTCGCCGCTTGCGTTCCGAATGTCTTCGGCGACGAAGGATTCGCCCAGAGAATTGGGGGAGAGAATTTCGATTCGGTCGCCGGCATTTACCTTGTTGCGGCATTCAAACGCGATTCGATCGCCGATTTGCGATTGAACGACGCCGACGAACGTGCAATCCTGCAAATACGCGCCGGTATCGGGCGCGTGGTGAATCAGTTCGCCAAAATAAAAGCCGGAGGAATACGGTCGGTGGCTCGCGGCGTTCAATTCGCGCTCGAGCAGCGCGGTGTGCTCGGGCGACGCCGTTCCGGAAAGAATCGCGTCGATCCGGCGGCGATAGGCGTTTACGACGGTCGCGACATAGTACGGCGACTTCATGCGCCCCTCGATTTTGAACGAAATCACGCCCGCCGCCATGATCTGATCGAGAAACGACAGGCAATTCAAATCCAGCGAGCTGAGGATCGTGGCGCCGCGCGCGTCCTCCTCGATTGGGAAAAACTGTCCGGGGCGCTTTTCCTCCATCAAATGATACGTCCAGCGGCACGATTGCGCGCACGCGCCGCGGTTGGCGCTGCGGCCGGTCAGATACGCGCTGAGCATACAGCGGCCGGAATAGCTCATGCACATCGCGCCGTGCACAAACGCCTCCAGTTCGAGTTCGCGCGGCGTTTTTGCGCGCAGCTCGGCGATTTCCTCGAGCGACATTTCGCGCGCCAGCACCACGCGCGTCGCGCCCATATCGGCATAAACGCGCGCGGCGGCGAAATTCAGGCAGTTCGCCTGCGTGCTTACGTGAACGGGAAGGTGCGGCGCGGCTTTGCGAATGGCGGCAATCGCGCCGAGGTCGGAGACGATCACCGCGTCGGCTCCGAGGAATTCGAGCGCCTGCGCGTAATCCGGCAGCGCGTCAATATCGCGGTTGTAGGCGAATGCGTTGACCGTTACGTAAACGCGGCGGTTCACGGAATGCGCTTCGCGAATCGCCTGCGCGAGGTTTTCCATCGAAAAACCGACCTGACCGGCGCGCAGCTGCATTTGCGGGCCGCCGAGATACACCGCATCCGCGCCGAAACGCAGCGCCATGCGCACGCGTTCGAGGTCGCCGGCGGGGGCGAGAAGTTCAAAATTCGGCATGGTCAATTCCTTTCCGGGCGCATTTGCGCCTTAAAAAACGGCAAGCTGCGGGAAACGAGCTTGCCGGCGTGAATGCTTTGGGTTATTCGTCGTCCTCCGGACGATATTCGGTGTCGTCCCAATTCTCCGGACGCAGGCCGATATTCGTCGGCGCGCCGATCTTCGAATTCAGATATTTTTCGCACAGCGCGTTGGAATACGAGCAGGTGATCAGGCGGTTGAACGCCGGAATGTAGATCAGGTACAGAAGGCAGAATACCAGAACCACCGGCAGCTCGATCGACGGAATGAAGAACAGCAGAACGAACGCGATGATCGGGAATACCAGCGTGAGCAGCTTTACGCCGACCGCCAGCGGGACATTGCCGACCGAAAGCAGAATCGCGTTGCGGATCAGATCCTTTGTCTTGAGATCGTAGGTCACCATCAGCGTATAGATGATCATTTCGCTGAGCTTCCATACGATGAACACCAGAAACAGCAGCGCCAGCGGGATCATGAACACGAAAGATTTCGTGCTCGCCATCGTGCCGTAGAACGTATAGCCCATGAACAGCATATACGGCATCAGTCCGCTGATCGCCGAAACGACCAGCGCCTGCTTCCAGTTGCCCTTGACCGCGTCCCAGAAATCGCTCCAGACGAAGCTGTGCTCGTCGCGCGCCCAGTTGCGCAGCACGTATGTCGCGCCCGCAGTAAACGGGCCGGTCAGCGCAATCAGCGGAATCAGAATCAGCAGATAGGTCGAAAACAGGCCGGAAACGTTCTCGGCTGCGCCGGAAACGAGCGTGATGTAGTTAAGCAAAGTCCACGCCGCGGCGGGCAGCCAGAACAGCACGTACAAAAGGTTTACGCCCACCAGCGCGCTCCAGCGCGTTTTCAGCACTGCGCCGAAGAGCTGAAAGCGGTTCTGCGGCATATCCTCGATGCGGTAGTCGCCCTTGCCGGATTTGCCGTAAAAGTAATTGTTCATCAGATTTCCGAAAAATGCCATTCGCGTATCCCCTTGATTGAAGATTTTATTACCTATTATATCACGGTTTGAACGCCGTTTGCAATAGGGAATTTCGTTTTAAGCAGAGAATTCGCGCGCGATTGCAAGCGCCACACGATAATTTCATGTGAATTTTGGTGGAATTGGGACGGAAATGTTGCAATTTTGACGCAAATAAGGTATACTATAAGCTCATAGGATTGTCTTTAGGCGGGAGGCGCGGTCGTGAGAAGAACGTATATGAGGGTTTCCATCGGGACACTGGTGGAAAATGCGCGCGCGCTTCGGGCGAGAATTCCTGAAAATGTAAAGATGCTGTGCGTGGTGAAGGCGAACGCTTACGGTCACGGCGCGGCAAAGCTGGCGCCGGCGCTTTCCGGCGTTGCGGACGCGTTCGCGGTGGCGATCGTGGAAGAGGCGCGCGAGCTCAGGCAAACGGGCGTAAAGGATATGATCGTGATCCTGGGCGGCGCGTGCGAGGAAAGCGTTCGCGAGGCGGTGCACTGCGGCGCGTCGCAGGCGGTGTACGAGCCGGAAATGCTGTTTGAGCTGGAGGACGAGGCGAAAAAGCTCGGAACGACTGCGAAGGCGCATCTGAAGGTGGACACCGGCATGACGCGCATCGGCGTTCGCGGAGACGGCGCGCTGAATGCGCTTCTGGACGCGTGGAAGAAGTGCCCGCACGTTGAAATGGAGGGGATTTTTACCCATTTCTGCGCGGCGGAAAACGATCCCGAATTTACGCGGCTTCAGAACGAGCGTTTTGAGCGTGCAATTCGAATTGTGCGCGCGGCGGGCTATCGGCCGATTGCGCACGCGGCGGCTTCGTCGGCGATGCTGAATCCGGAATACCAGCACGACATGGTTCGCGCGGGCATCGCGCTGTACGGCGGCGGAATGCCGGAGGTTCCGGAGCTTAAATTCGCGCAGACGCTGATTTCAACGCCCATTCGCATGGAGACGATCGAACCGGGAGATACTGTCGGATATGGAAGAACATTCACCGCATCGCGGAAAACGCGCGTGATGACGATTCCGATCGGCTATGGCGACGGCTATCCGCGTCTGCTCGGCAATCGGGCGGAGGTGCTGATTCGCGGCAAACGCGCGCCGGTGATCGGCAATGTCTGCATGGATATGCTGATGGCGGACGTAACGGACATTCCGGAAGCCCAAGTGGGCGATTCCGTAGTTCTGATGGGCGCGCAGGGGGACGACCGCATTACGCCGGACGAGCTGGCGGAAAAGGCGGAGACCATCGGCTATGAGATTATGCTCGGATTTAGTGCGCGCGTTCCGCGCGTGTATGCGGACGAAAGAGAGGAGCGTTGAGGTTGAGCGTTTTTGAAATGTGGCGAAGCACGCTGGCAATCAAGATCCTGCTGGTCGTGATCGGGTTTATGGTATTCTCGTTCGGAATTACGGGGCTGTGGGTCGGCATCGGCATTGCGCTTTTGCTGGCGGGCGCGCTGATGGTGTTCCGCCAGGGGCAGAGCGTCGAAATCCGTTGCGGCGATCGGCGCGGACAAGGCGGATAAGAAGATGCTTTCGCAGATGTGGAGCGTGTCGAACGGCGTTCGCTCGATCTTCGCGGGCGCGGCGGTTTCGTATACGATCAACGCGATTTATATCATTCTTTCGGTCGTTCACGCGCCGGAGATTGCGACGTTCATATCGCGCCTGGTTTCGTGGGTGATCACGATGCCGTACTGGCCGATTATCGCCGCGTGGCACGAGACATACGAATTCCTGACGACGGACGTCATTCTGGTTCTGATGATTTCGCCGTTCATCCTGCCGCTGGTTCAGTTCGCCGGCTATATGCAGGGCCCGAAGCTCTGGAAGAAAACCGAGCAGGCGATGGTCGATGGCCGCCGCCGCGCGAAGGCGAGATCCAGAATCGTCAAAAAAAATAAGCTGCCGCGCTCGATGCGACCCGAAATTTGATAAAATTTCGAAAAATTCATTTGCATTTACGGCGGAATTGTGATATAATTACGACAAAACCATTGGGTGGACTATGCGCATCATTTCAGGAGACGCTCGGGGACGGAAATTATTCGCGCCGTCGGGCGAAGATACGCGGCCTACGGCGGATCGGATTCGCGAATCCCTGTTCAATATCCTGTCCAATCGGGTGTGGGACGCGGAAGTGCTGGATCTGTTCGGCGGAACGGGCGCGATGGCGCTGGAGGCGCTGAGCCGGGGCGCAGCGCACGCGGTGATCGTGGACAGCGACCGCGAGGCGATTCGGGCGATTCAGCGAAACGCGGAAGGCGTGCTCAAAGACGCGCTGAACGAGCGGGCGAAGATCATTCGGGCGGATTACCGCGCCGCGATCGACGCAATGCCGGAGGTGCGCTTTGATTTGGTGTTTTTGGATCCGCCGTATCGGATGACGAACGCGTATGCCGACGCGCTGACGCGGCTGCGCGGACGGGGATTGCTGAATGCCGATTGCATTTGCCTGCTTGAACGGGCGGCGGATGCGCGCATTCTGCTGCCGGACGGTTTTGAATGCACGGACGTGCGCACTTACGGCGGCACGAGCGTCGAGTTTGTCAGGGAGGCGCGATGAAAGCCATTTATGCGGGCAGTTTTTCGCCGCCCACGAACGGACACATGGACATTATCGTCCGCGCAAGCAATATCTTCGACGAGCTGATCGTCGCGGTGCTCTCGCAGGCGGAAAAGAAGTATCTGTTTCCGACGGAAATGCGGGAAGAGATGCTGAAAAGGATAACGGCGGGCATGAAAAACGTGCGCGTGGTTTCGGGGCAGGGATTGCTCGTGGATCTGGTCGGGCGCGAGGGCGCGGACGTGATCGTTCGCGGATTGCGCGGGCCGGATGATTTGACATTTGAAATGCAGATGGCGGAGGCCAACCGCCTGATCGGCGGGGTTGAAACGGTGTTTCTGACCAGCCGACCGGAATACGGCATGATTTCTTCAACGATCGTGCGCGATTGCGCGTCGCACGGGGCGCCGATTGATCGGATGGTGCCGAAGGAAATCATCGGACAAATCTATGACGTTTTCGGCGCGGCGCCGCGGACGGAAAGGAAGGGCTAAGATGGATCGCGACCAGCAGTTTTACACCGACGAGGAGGTCGAATCCCGCGATACGGGCGTTTCTGCCGAGAAGCAGGATCCCATGGAAGCGCAGGAAGGCGAGATCGACGATAACGGCTATTTTATGGAACTTCTGGGGCATTTGCGCAATTTGATCGAAATGAGCAAGCGCATCCCGATGACCGGCCGTTCGCTGGTGGACAGCGATTCCTGCCTGAGAATTATCGACGATCTGGAAAAGAATCTTCCCCAGACGATTCAGTTCTGCCAGCAGATGAACAAGGAAAAGGATCGCATTCTTTCGGAAGCGTCCGATACCGCGAAGCGTCTGGTGGTCAGCTCGGAAATGCGAATCAATCAGGCGAAGCAGAAGGCGCGCGAGGAAGCCGCGCAGACCGTGTCCGACGCGGAGACGGAAGCGGACGCGATCATTGCAGACGCGCAGGAGCGCGCGGATCGCATGGTTGCGGAAAGCGAAGTGGTTCGCCGCGCGGATGACGAAGCGCGCAGCATTCGCAATGAAGCCCGCGTCGCGGCGGAGGAAATGCGCCTGAAGGCAAATCACGATGCGTATAAACTGCTCGAAAGCGCTGAAAATCAGCTGGCGGAGGCGAGCGAACGCCTGCGCGCGATGCGCAAGCAGCTCGGCGAGGACGAAAACTGATTTTTATGAAAATGCGCTTGACAGAGCAGATGGAAAAATCTATAATATTTCCAAGCACGAAGGGGAGTAGCTGGCGGAGCAATCCGTGTCAATTTGCGTCAATCACGGTCGATATCGACCCGCAGTTGAATGAAATGGCGAGACTTTTTTGCGTATTTGTACGCAGATAGTCTCGCTTTTTTATATCCATTTCGAAATCAAGATGGAGGGATCAACTTGAGCGTATTTTTGGAAACCTTTCAGAGCCTGACGCTTGCTCAGGTCGTCATGTGGGTGATCGGCGGCGTGCTGATTTACCTGGCGATCAAGAAGGAGATGGAGCCGGCGCTGCTTCTGCCGATCGGCTTCGGCGCGATTCTGGTCAACCTGCCGCTGTCCGGCGCGGTGACGCAGGCGATTTACGATGAAGAGGGCGTTCTGAACATCCTGTATAACGCCGGCATCGCGAACGAGCTGTTCCCGCTGATGCTGTTCGTCGGCATCGGCGCGATGATCGATTTTACGCCGCTGCTTTCCAATCCGAAGCTCATGATCTTCGGCGCGGCGGCGCAGTTCGGCATTTTCTTTACGCTTTTGATGGCGCGGCTGCTGGGCTTTTCACTGCCGGACGCGGTTTCAATCGCAGTGATCGGCGCGGCGGACGGCCCGACGTCGATCGTCGTTGCGAACATCATGAAATCCGGCTATATCGGCGCGATCGTCGTGGCGGCGTATTCGTATATGGCGCTGGTGCCGATCGTTCAGCCGCCGGTGATCAAGCTGTGCACGACGCGCAAGGAGCGCCGGATCCACATGGAATACGCGCAGCACGAGGTTTCGCAGACGACGAAGATCCTGTTCCCGATCGTGATTACCGTGCTTGCGGGTCTGGTTTCGCCGCGCAGCGTGCAGCTGATCGGATTTTTGATGCTGGGCAATCTGATTCGCGAATGCGGCGTGCTGAACGGGCTTTCCGAAACGGCGCAGAAGACGCTGGCGAATCTGATCACGCTGTTTTTGGGCATCACGATCGCGGCGAATATGCGCGCGGAGCAGTTCCTGACGTGGAACACGCTTCTGATTCTGGGCCTCGGTCTGGTCGCGTTCGTGTTCGATACGATCGGCGGCGTAATGATCGCGAAGTTCCTGAACCTGTTCCTGAAAAAGAAGATCAACCCGATGATCGGCGCGGCGGGCATTTCCGCATTCCCGATGTCGGCGCGCGTGATCAACAAGCTGGGTCTGGAGGAGGACAACCAGAACTTCCTGCTGATGCACGCGGTGGGCGTGAACGTTTCGGGACAGATCGCGTCGGTGCTTGCGGGCGGACTGCTGCTGGCGCTGTTCGGCTGATAAGGAGGAAAGAATATGCATTTTGATCCGCAGGGAATGCTGGAGGTTCTCCCGAAGGCGATGCTCGGCTGGGCGGGCGTGTTTGCCGTGACGCTCGTGATCATCGGGGTTACGGTGATTCTGAACAAGGTTACGAATAAGAAATGACGAAAAAAGGCTCCCCTTTGCGGGAGCCTTCATTCTGTCGAAAAACCATCTCAAACGAAATGGACGCGTTCTTTCAAAACGGTTTGCGTCAATGCGGCAAATTATCCTTCGATCCTCTGAATAAACAGCCTGCCGGTTGCGTTCAGCAGGCGCAGCAGCTCCGGCGCGAGCGCAGGATCGAACGTCTTCAGTCCGTTGAACGTTTCGAAGCTCATCGTGCCGCTGAAGCCGATTTCCTTCATGCCGCGGCAGAAGCGATCCCAGTTGACAATGCCCATATACGGGAACAGATGCTCGTCCTCAACGCCGTTGTTGTCATGCACATGCAGGATCTTCAGGCGTTTGCCGATCGTGATCAGGTATCTGTAAACGTCCTTCGAGGTCAGATTGGCGTGGCCGACGTCGAAGCAGAAGCCGAACAGCGCCTCGCCCGCCATCGAATTCAGCGTATCGACATAGCGCACCGCCTCGTCCGCATTCGAGCAAACGCCCTCCATGATCTTGCCGCGCCAGCGGGTGAACAGGTTTTCAAGGCAGCAGGTCACATTGTATTTGCGCAGCGCGGGCATGAGATCGGAGTACATCCGCATATTGTAATCCCATTCGTCCGGATATTCGCGCTCGCCCTCCGGCATGAAGCCCGAATGCACCACCATATAGCGGCAATCGAGATAATCGCACATCATCGCGGTTTTTTTCAGCGCTTTCCATACATAGGCGTTCGTTTCATTGTTTGCGACGCGGCAGGGGAACGGCGCGTGCGCCTGCGAAAACGCCACGCCGTATTTCTTTGCGGCTTCGGCATAGGGCTTCAGGAATGCGAGAATGTCCGCGTCGGACTGGTCAAAGAACGTGTTCAGCTCGCCGCTGCGAATCAGCGGGCGGGGCAGACAATGATCAAGATTCGCGTCCACGCCGTCGAAACCCGCTTCCGCGATCATGCGAAAGCCCTCGTCAATGCCGTATACATCCAGAATCCGGGAAGTTTGAACCGCCAGTTTCATCTGTTTATCCTCCGGTAAAAATTCGATCTCTACTATTATAATGTGCGCAATGCGCAAATGCAATCGCTTTTTAGAAAAACGCTTGCGCAAACGCGCGATTTCGATTATAATGAGGGCGCATTCCATCAAGATAAGGAGGCGGCAGGCATGGAAGAAAAGGAAATGGTTTTCCTCGCGGAGTTCGATCCCATTCAGGGCGGTATGCTCGAAGAGGTGCTCGACGGCGAAGGCATTCTGTTCGCCAAACAGCACGTTTCCGGCATCCCGACCGCGTTTACCCACAGCTATTTCGGCGTGGACAAATTCTTCGTTTCGGAAGAGAACCTCTCCCGCGCGCAGGAGATCGTTGACGAGATGTTCGGGGAAAATGAATAATTGCGGGCGCGGGGAGCCTTTTCGAGCTTCTCCCGTTTGGCTGCCGACGTAATTGAGCCGCGTTTTTCGCGGCTTTTTTGAATTCACGAATTGTTTACAAAATATCGCCCCTCAACCTATTGACAAATCGCGCCCCTGGTGGTAAATTATGATCAAAAGTTAGCACTCGACAATAAAGAGTGCTAACACCGGCGAATGGAGGTGTAGAGAATGAATTTGGACGAGCGAAAGTTTCTGATTTTGCAGGCCATTATCGACGACTACATCACCACGGCGACGCCGGTTGGGTCGCGAACGATTTCGCGGAAGGCGGGCGTCGGATTTTCTCCGGCGACGATCCGAAACGAAATGAGCGATCTCGAGGAGCTCGGGTATCTGGATCAGCCGCATACGTCGGCGGGCCGCGTGCCTTCGGTGAAAGCGTATCGACTTTACGTCGATCACCTTCTGAAGGCTTCGAGATTGACCAATGAAGAGCGCGACGCGATCAACGAGCATCTGAACCGGCGATCGGAGCAGGTGGAGAGCGTGATTCGGAGCGCGGCAAACGTGCTTTCGGACGCGACGCACTATACTTCCGTGATCGTGGCGCCGAAGCTGGGCACATTGCGAATCAAGCACGTCCAGCTGGTTCCGGTGGCGGAAAAGACGGCGCTGATGATCATTGTGACCAACGTGGGAATCGTCAAGGACGCGGTGATTCACATTCCGGACGGCATGAACGCCGATATGCTTTACGGCATTTCGCGATTGCTGACGGAAAGGCTGGCGGATAAGCCGCTGGAAGCGGTTCGGCAGACATTTGCGGAACTGCTGAGGGACGCGGAGGGCAACCGAAAGGTGCTCGGCGAAGCGCTTTCCGTGATCGAGGACAGGCTTCAAAAGGACGATGCGTCCGAGGTCGTGATCGGCGGCGGCGCAAATCTTCTGAGCTATCCGGAATACAGCGACGTCACCCGCGCGAAGAGCTTTTTCAAGGTGCTCGAATCCAAGGAGACGGTGAGAAAGCTGGTCAACCGCGACGGCGGAATGGAGGTCACGATCCGGATCGGCCCGGAAAACGGCGTGCCGGAAATGAACGACTGCTCGGTGGTCACTGCGAATTACCGCGTAGGCGATCATTCCAGCGGAACGCTCGGCATCATCGGGCCGACGCGAATGAATTACAACCGCGTGATTTCAGTGCTGGATTTCATGGGGCGTGCGCTCAGCGAAGTGCTCGCCGATCGGAAATGAAAGGATTAATGCGAGATGAAAAAGGATAAGACCCCGCCCGAGGCGGAGCAGCAGACGACGGACGTTCAGCCGGAAACGACTGAGGAACCGGTAGAGGAAACGCATCAGGCGACCGAGGCGGAATGGCGCGAAGCGCTGGAAACCGCGGTCAAGCAGCGCGACGAATACCTCGATTCCCTGCGCCGGTCGCAGGCGGATTTCCAGAATTTCAAGCGCCGCAATCAGACTGCGCGGGCAGACGGCTATGAGGACGGGCTTTGCGATACGATTACCGCGATGCTGCCGGTGATTGATAATCTCGAACGCGCGCTGGACGCCGCGCAGGAGGGCGATCCCCTTGCGGACGGCGTGAGGATGACGCTGAAGATGATGCTCGACGCGCTTGCCAAGTTCGGCTTCGAAGAGGTTCCCGCCAAGGGCGAGGAATTCGACCCCGAGAAGCACAACGCGGTGATGCGCGAAACGGGCGACGAGCCCGGCAAGGTGCTCGAAGTATTCCAGAAGGGATACAAAGTAAAAGACAAGATCATTCGCTACGCGATGGTCAAAGTCGCAGCCGAATAAACAATCCGCTCCCGCGCCGCAATGCGGCAGAGAGCATGACATAAATCAAAACAAAGCAATCAACGATTGATTTAAGCTATAGGAGGCAATCATTATGAGTAAGATTATTGGTATCGACCTTGGTACTACGAATTCCTGCGTCGCCGTGATGGAAGGCGGCGAACCCGTTGTTATCGCAAACGCTGAAGGCAATCGGACGACCCCGTCCGTCGTGGCTTTCTCGAAGACCGGCGAGCGCCTGGTAGGTCAGGTTGCGAAGCGTCAGGCGGTTACGAACCCTGAGCGCACGATCGTTTCGATCAAGCGTCACATGGGCAGCGATTACAAGATCAACATCGACGGCGAAACCTATACGCCCCCGATGATCAGCGCAATGATCCTGCAGAAGCTGAAGGCGGACGCGGAGAGCTATCTGGGCGAGACTGTTTCCGAAGCGGTCATCACCGTTCCCGCGTACTTCTCCGATTCCCAGCGTCAGGCGACCAAGGACGCCGGCCGCATTGCGGGTCTGGACGTCAAGCGTATCATCAACGAGCCGACCGCGGCGGCGCTGGCTTACGGCCTTGATAAGGGCGACAGCCACAAGATTCTGGTTTACGACCTCGGCGGCGGCACGTTCGATGTGTCCCTGATGGAAGTCGGCGACGGCATCTTCGAAGTGCTTGCGACCGGCGGCGACACGCATCTGGGCGGCGACGATTTCGACCAGCGCCTGATCGACTATATCGCCGATGAATTCAAGAAGGAAAACAACATCGATTTGAGACAGGATCGTATGGCGCTGCAGCGTCTGAAGGAAGCCGCTGAAAAGGCGAAGATCGAGCTGTCCGGTCTGATGAGCGTCAACGTCAATCTCCCGTTCATCACCGCGGATGCGACCGGCCCGAAGCATCTGGATATGACGATCACCCGCGCAAAGTTCAATGAGCTGACGGCGGATCTGGTCGAAAAGACCATTGGCCCGATGAATCAGGCGTTCCGCGATGCGGGCGTTACCGCGAAGGAGATCGATAAGGTTATCCTCGTCGGCGGTTCTACCCGTATCCCCGCGGTTCAGGAAGCGGTTCAGCGCGTGACCGGCAAGGAGCCCTACAAGGGAATCAACCCGGACGAATGCGTCGCGGTCGGCGCGGCGATTCAGGGCGGCGTTCTCGGCGGCGACGTGAAGGATATTGTCCTGCTCGACGTTACCCCGCTGTCCCTCGGCATTGAAACCCTCGGCGGCGTATTCACCCGCCTGATCGACCGCAACACCACCATCCCGGTCAAGAAGACGCAGGTATTCTCCACCGCGTCCGACGGTCAGACCAGCGTCGACGTCCACGTACTGCAGGGCGAACGCGAGATGGCGGCTTACAACAAGACGCTCGGCCGCTTCCAGCTGACCGGCATTGCGCCCGCTCCGAGAGGCGTACCGCAGATTGAGGTTACTTTCGATATCGACGCGAACGGCATTGTGCACGTATCCGCGAAGGATCTGGGCACCGGCAAGGAGCAGTCGATTGCGATCACCGCTTCTTCGAATATGTCCGAAGAGGAAATCAAGAAGGCTGTCGACGACGCGGAGAAGTACGCGGCGGAAGACAAGAAGCATAAGGAAGAAATCGAGGTCGTCAACCAGGCGGACAGCCTGATCTATCAGACCGAGAAGACCATGAAGGATATGGGCGACAAGCTCGATCCGGCGGATAAGGCGAAGCTGGAAAGCGAACTCGAGAGCTTCAAGAAGGTTCGCGAGAGCAACGACGCGACGCAGATCAAGTCCGCGATGGAGAGCTTCAGCCAGGCGACCTATGATGTATTCGGCAAGGTCTACCAGCAGCAGCAGGCGCAGCAGGGCGGCGAGAATCCGCAGGGCGGCGCGCACGTCAACGACGACGGCACGGTAGAGAGCGAATTCACCGACAACAAGTAATTCCAAATAGCGAGGCAAACGCCCACCCGCCGTTTCAAGCGGGCGGGCGAAACCCCGTTAAAAAAGCAAAATCAGGCGAGTACAATCCCGGAAGGCGCGTATCCGCCGAAAACAGAAAAGCCAGCGGGTACAATCCCGGACGGTGCGCATCCGCCGAAAGCAGAAAAGCAAGCGAGTACAATCCCGGAAGGTGCGTATCCGCCGAAAGCAGAAAAAAAGCGGATGCAATCCCGGACGGTGCGTATCCAACGAAAACGAACAACAAAAAAGTGAGCAAATTGAGTCGCTTCCCGACTCAATTTGCGGCAAGATGGGCAGAAAGTGAGGAGCTGTGCGACGCTTGAATTGAATCGCTTCCCGATTCAATTCAAGGTGACCAAGCGCGTCAGCAAATGAAAAAAGATTATTATGAGGTTTTGGGCGTCGATAAGGGAGCGGACGAGGCGACTATAAAAGCGGCGTACCGGAAACTGGCGAAGAAAAACCACCCGGACGTGAACCCGGGCGATAAGGACGCGGAGGAACGCTTTAAGGAGATTAACGAGGCGTATCAGGTCCTGTCCAATCCTCAGAAGCGCGCCGAGTACGACCAGTATGGATTCGACGGGCCGCAGGCGTCCGGTTTCGGCGGCGGCAGCTACGGCGGATTCAGCGGCGGAGACTTTGGCGGCGGATTCGGCGGATTCGAGGATCTGTTCTCATCGTTCTTCACCGGCGGCGCGGGTGCGCGCAGCAACGGCCCCACGCCCGGCGACGACCTTCGATATGATCTGACGATCTCGTTCGAGGAAGCGGCGCTCGGCTGCGAAAAGGAAATCAACCTGATTCGCGACGAGGAATGCCCGAATTGCAAAGGCACCGGCGCTGCCCCCGGCTCCAAGGTCGATACGTGTTCAACCTGTAACGGAACGGGTCAGGAGCGCGTCGTGACCAATACGCCGTTTGGCAGAATGCAGAATATCCGCACCTGCTCGCGCTGCCACGGCAGCGGCAAGACCGCGACCAAGAAGACGCTGGAAGTCTCCATCCCAAAGGGCATCGACGACGATCAGAGCTTTGCACTGCGCGGCATGGGCGATGCCGGTGCCAACGGCGGCCCTGCCGGTGATGTGATCGTGATGGTCACGGTCCGGCCCAGCGAGGTGTTCCAGCGCGACGGCTATGATGTCTGGGTCACGGTGCCCATCACCTATAGCCAGGCGGTTCTGGGCGACAGCATCACCGTGCCTTCCATTGACGGCAAGGTGGAGTACACCGTGCCCGAAGGCACCCAGAGCGGCACCACCTTCCGTCTGCGCGGCAAGGGCATCCAGTACCTGAACGGCCGCGGCCGCGGCGACATGTACGTCAAGTGCGAG
>ERZ824978.2579-NODE-2579-length-15404-cov-3.106391_pt1 | contig 15404 bp, 15 predicted proteins | sample MGYA00519860_ERZ824978 | MGnify/ENA primary metagenome ERZ824978 (study PRJEB31778, sample SAMEA3449184) | human gut metagenome | biome: human gut; feature: human-associated habitat; material: faeces | place: United Kingdom | collected 2010/2012 ... | reverse complement strand
TTCCATGCTTCAAACACCTCGAAATCAGGTTCGATACCCTGGATTTACATACTTGATTATCATATCACATCCCGCACCGCTTGACAAGTTTTACCCACACCGTTAGAATGGTCCCAGACACACAAAAGATCGTTTTGGAGGAATCGTCATGGATATGACTTGGTTTGAGGAGATGGAGCGCCGGATTGACGCGGGCTGGGCCAAGCTTCCGCTGGAAAACCCGGAATGAGCAGTATAACGTGGGCCCGAAAGGGCAAAATAAATTGAGAGTGCCTTCTTCTATTATAATGCGGTGCGGGTGCGTATTCTACACAGAATACGCACCCGTGCTTTTTAAGAATATGTTCCTGCTCCGGTTCACGGCAGGGCGTTCGCCTGGAAAAAAGCGCCGCCGCGCAATTTTGGCGGCGCCGGCAAAATGGGAAAGGCGGAAAGCGGATAGCGCCGGTGCGCGCGGAGGCGGCGGTGAACAAAATTGCGGGGCAAAAAAGCGGCGGCGCGGGAGGCGTACCGGGAAGCTGCCTGCGGCCCGGCCTGGGACTGACCGATTGCCGACATTGCCAGGAGACGGTTTGTCCGCCCGCAGGGGAAGGAGCGCGGGTATGCGGGTATGCGGGTATGCGGGTGCACGGACGCGCAGGTGTATAGGCGAGCGTGTGCATGGGCAGGTGGGCGAGCGGGCAGGTGGGCGAGCGGGCGAGCGGGGAGACAGGCGCATGGAGAAACCGGCGTATAAAAAAGGCTGCAGCAAGCGCTGCAGCCCTGTTTTTCCCAGTTTGATTACAGGTCTGTTTTTCCCTTAAACCATTCCTGTTCGTTTTCGTGTTTTTTATTGCGGCGCATGAGCCGGTCGAGCGTCTGCATCGCCTGCTCTCCCTCATACAGCACGCCGTGGATGGCCTCTACAATGGGCATTTCAATCCCGAGCTCTTTGGCGACGGCGTAAACTGCTTTTGTCGTGGTGTAGCCCTCCACCGTCCCCACCTGGGCGACCGCATCCTCCGGCGTCATGCCGGAGCCTATGAGCACGCCCGCCCGTTTGTTGCGGGAATGCTGGCTGATACATGTCACAATCAGGTCGCCGATACCGGTAAGCCCGGTAAAAGTTTCCGGCTGGCCGCCGAAGGCCACGCCGAGGCGCATCATCTCGGTAATGCCGCGGGTCATGAGGGCGGCCTTGGTGTTGTCGCCCATGCCCATGCCGTCGAGCATGCCGACGGCCAGCGCCATGACATTCTTAATCGCGCCGCCGAGCTCCACGCCGGCAAGGTCGGTCGAGGTGTACAGGCGCAGGGTGGGGTTCATCATCTCGTCCTGGATATGGCACGCGTCCTCCAGTTTCTGCGAGGCGACGACGCAGAGGGTGGGAATACCGCGCGCAACCTCCTCGGCGTGGGAGGGGCCGGACAGTACGGTGACCCGCGCACCGGGCAGTTCGGACAGGATCACCTCCGACATGCGCATAAACGAGCCGTTTTCAATGCCTTTTGCAAGGCTGACGATGAGAGGGGCGGAGACGACGCCGCGCAGGGCGGCGGCTACGCTGCGCACTGCGCCGGAGGGGACTGCGATGACGCAGATATCCGCTTTTGCGGCGCAGGACAGATCCGTCGTCAGCCCGATCTGCTCCGGGAGGACGACGCCGGGGAGCAGCCGCGCGTTGCCGCGCGCCTTGCGCAGGCCTTCAATCTCCTCTTCGTATGGGGACCAAAGGGTAAGCGTATGCCCGTTTTGAAGCTGGTTGACCGCCATGGCCATGCCCCAGCCGCCGCTGCCGAGAATCGCAATGTCAGCCATTGGTCTTGTCCTCCTCTTTCGCGCCTTTTTTGTTCCAGAGCAGTTTGCGTTCTTCACCCTTTATCAGCCGCATGAGGTTGGACCGGTGCGTGAACAGGATGAACAGCCCGAACACGGATGCGGTGATGACGTACATGGTGGTGTACATTTTGGAGTTCCCGTCCATAAAATGGCTGATAATAAACGCGGACAGGGGACAGGTAATCACAACGGAAAGAGACGCTGCGGACATGTAGCCGCTCGCAAGCAGTACGGCGAGAAATACGGGCAGCATCATGCAGAACATGCGGTAGTCCAGCATCAGCAGCGCGCCGCCGATGGCGGCCACGCCCTTGCCGCCGCGGAAGCGGAATATGACGGGATATACATGCCCGATCGCAACGAACAGCGCGGCGAGCACGGCGGCAAGGCGTTCGGTATAGCCGAACATAACGGTCTTGCCGAGGTATACGGCGAGCGCGCCTTTGCCGATGTCACAGAGCATGACGATCGTCCCCAGCAGGGGGCCGAAGGTGCGGAACGTATTGGTGGTGCCGGCGTTGCCGCTGCCGTAGTTGCGGATATCCTTATTGAATACGATTTTGGAGAAGATGATGGAAAAATTGAGATTCCCGATAAAATAAGCCACTACGGCAGTGAGTACATATCTCCATATATGCATTGCCTAACGGCCTCCTTTTTTCTCGTCGCGTTCGCGCACGATCATCCGGATGGGCGTCCCATCCAAGCCGAAAGTCTCCCGGATGCAGTTTTCCAAATATCTTCGGTAGGAGAAGTGAAACAGTTCCGCGTCGTTGACAAAGGTGACAAAGGTGGGCGGCTGTACGGCGGACTGGGTGATGTAGAACAGGCGCAGGCGGCGGCCCTTGTCGGACGGCGGCTGCACGCGCGCCTGCGCGTCGGCGAGCACGTCGTTGAGAAGGCCGGTCGTGATGCGCATGGAGCTCTGGTCGTTCACAAAGTTCACAAGCTCAAAAATGCGCTCGGTGCGCTGGCCGGTGAGCGCGGAGATGAAGAGGACGGGGGCATACGTCATAAACGAGAGATCGCGGTAAATGTCCTTGCGCATCTTGTCCATCGTGTGGGTGTCCTTTTCGACGAGATCCCATTTGTTCACGATGATGATGCTCGCTTTGCCTGCTTCGTGGGCAAGACCGGCGATCTTCGTGTCCTGCTCCGTAACGCCCTCGCGCGCGTCGATCATGATGAGACACACGTCCGCGCGCTCAATGGCGAGCTGCGCACGCATGACGGAAAACTTCTCGATGCGGTCGTCCACCTTGGACTTGCGGCGGATGCCGGCGGTGTCGATGAAGATATACTTGCCGTATTTGTTCTCCAGGCGCGTGTCCACGGCGTCGCGCGTCGTGCCGGCCATATCCGCGACAATGACGCGGTTTTCGCCGAGCACGAGATTGACGAGCGAGGACTTGCCGACGTTCGGCTTGCCGATGACGGCAACGCGGATGAGATCGTCCTCTTCCTCGCCCTCTTCCTCGGGCGGAAAGTTTTCGATGCACGCGTCGAGCATTTCGTCCGTGCCGTGGCCGTGGATGGCCGAGAGCGCGATCGGGGCGCCGAGACCGAGCGAGTAAAATTCATAAATGCCCGGGTCGACCTGACCGACGGAGTCCATCTTGTTCACGCACAGCACGACCGGCTTATGCGAGCGCTTGAGCATCGCGGCGACCTCCTGATCGGCGGCGGTGACGCCGGTGCCGATCTCGGTCACGAACACGATCACGTCCGCGGAGTTGATGGCGATCTCCGCCTGCTCGCGCATGAAGAGCAGGATCTCGCTGTCCGCCGTCGGCTCGATGCCGCCGGTATCGACGATATCAAAGGTACGCCCCGCCCATTCGCACTCGGCGTACAGACGGTCGCGCGTCACGCCGGGAGTATCCTCCACGATGGAGAGACGCTTCCCGCACAGGCGGTTGAAAAGCAGGGATTTGCCCACGTTGGGGCGGCCGACGATCGCAACAAGGGGTCGTTTAGCCATAATAGGAAAATCCTCCTTTCGGGGGTGTTAAAGTTCTTCAAAGCGCATCGCGGCGAGCAGCTCCGCGCCGTCCACCTCGAGCGGGATGACCGGCACGCCGAGCTCGCGCGATACGTCCTCGGGCGTAAGATCGTCAAGAAATACGCCCTCGCCGTGGCGCAGCATGGTTTTGGGAATGTATACCCGCTCGCCGATGTCCATATCCCGGAGATGGCGGATGATGTCCTGCCCGGTGAGCAGCCCGGCGACCTCGATTGTATGGCCGAAAAAGTCGTTCGGGATGCCGTAGACCGTGCCATTCGCCCCGGCCTTTTCCAGAAGCGCGCGCAGATATGGTTCGGCGGCCTTGCCGGTCGCAATGGAGAAGCGCGGCGTTTCCTTCCGGTCGGCCTCGTCCTCCAGCGAGAGGGCAAGGTCAAATTCCGTTTCGAGCAGACGCAGCATGCCTACGCCGTTTTCAAGCTGGGCATAGTCTTCGTAATATTCGTCCTCCGGCAGAGGAAGACCGGCGCGCAGATACATTTCATCGCTGCAGTAGAAAATGTGACTGCCGTATTTTTCAAAGCACTCCGCCGCGAACGACTCCACCTGCGCGATCGTCGCGCGCGCCTGCTCAGGCGTATAGGGGGAGAGGGGGGCGAGCTTTTCGCGGTGGCAGGTGAGACCTACCGGCACGATGGAAACGCTGCTCACATGCGGGTAAAGCCCCGCAAGATCCTCCAGCGAGCGCTGCAGCGCCGCGCCGTCGTTCCAGCCGGGCACGGCGACGATCTGGCATTCCATGAATATGCCCGCCGCGGCGAAGCGGCGGAGAATGTCCATGATCTCCTTGCCGCGCGGGTTGCCGATGAGCTTTGCGCGCAGCTCCGGATCGGTCGCATGCACGGAGATGTTCAGCGGGCTCACCTTCAGATCGCAGATGCGCTGCAATTCACGCTCGGAGAGATTCGTACACGTGATATAATTCCCCGTGAGGAACGAAAGACGCGCGTCGTCATCTTTAAAATAGAGCGTTTTGCGCAGTCCGCGCGGCAGCTGGTCAATGAAGCAGAATATGCACCGGTTGGAGCAGCCCGTCGGCTTGTCCATCAGGTACGTTTCAAAGTTCAGACCGAGATCCTCGCCCTCTTTTTTGCGGAGGCGGATCGTGCCGGCGTCCCGAAATTCCAGCGTGAGCGAGCGGTCATACGCCCAGTATTTATAATCGAGCACATCGTGGATCTCGTGCCGGTTGATATAACGCAATTCGTCGCCGGGGAGCACCCTGCCCTCGAGCCGGGAGCCGGGGTCTACGGACGAGATCGTGTTGAACATACAAACTCCTCATAGCAAAAGAAGAGGGGGCAAAGCCTCCTCTTCTTAAGCTCGGTTACTTTTTCTCCTCGTCTACCTTGAGAACCTGACGGCCATCGTAAGAGCCGCAGGCCTTGCAGGCCCGGTGGGGGAGCTTGAAAGCGCCGCACTGGGGGCACTTGACCAGAGCGGGAGCGGTGAGCTTCCAGTTGCTGCCGCGTCTCTTGTCGCGTCTGGTACGGCTTACTTTACTCTTGGGGACTGCCATGGTGACACCTCCTCGTACTTTGGCTGCTTTGAACAGCGCATAATCATGGTTTATCGTCCAACAGCTGTTCCAAAACAGCCAGTCTTGGATCCGATTCTGTCCTGCAATCGCAGGGGCCTTCGTTGAGATTCTTGCCGCAGCGGGAGCAGAGCCCCTTGCAGTCGGCCCGGCAAAGAAACCGGGTGTCCATGTTCAGGATGAACACGGTCTCCAGCAGCTCTTCCAGATCGAGCTCGTCACCCTCCAGCAGGAAATAATCGGGGTTTTCCTCGTCCTGCAGTTCGGAGGCGAGCGGGACATCGAGCGGATAGCTCACTTCCCGGTCAAACTCGGCGGCGCACCGGTCGCATACGCAGCGCATCGCAGCGGAAAGCGTGCCCCGCAGCGTCAGAGCGCCGGCGTTGTTCACGATGAAGCCCTCGCCCACAGGGGCGGCGGTGTAGGAGAGAACGGCGGGAAAATCCAGCCGGGCAGTGGAAAGCTCACACCGGAAGGGCAGCCGCGAGCCGGGATTCAGGAGAAGTTCGTGGAGATTCATGTTGATTCCAATCCTCTGTCAGCATCTCACAAGCCTTGCTATTATATATGAGCATTTCTGTATTGTCAACAGAAAAATCAACAGACCGCTTCTTTTTCCGTAGTTGGGCGGTCTGTGCATGACCACAAGATATTGTATCACACCTTCTCGGAAAAAACCAGAGGAAAATGACGAAAAAAGAAAAAAGCCTTGCCCATCATAGCGGCCTTTGATATAATACTCATTCAAGATAATCAAGAAAAAAGCGAGGAAACGGATCTATGGAGGAAACAAACAGCCTGGCCCGGTCCCGGCGTATGGGCGAAATGCCGGAGGGAAAGCTGCTGCTGTCAATGGCAGTGCCCATGATGCTCTCGATGCTGGTGCAGGCTCTCTATAATATTGTGGACAGCGTATATGTGGCGAAGGTGTCGGAGGACTGCCTTTCGGCGCTCTCACTCGCGTTCCCGGCGCAGAACATTCTCATCGGTCTTGCCACCGGCACGGGCGTCGGCGTTTCGACGATGCTCTCCCGCGCTCTCGGCAGCCGGGACAATAAGCTCGCCAACCGCGTGGCGGGAAACAGCCTGTTCCTCTGCGTGTGCTGCTGGATTATTATGGCGATCTTCGGTATGTTCTTTGCCGACGCCTTCATCCACTCGCAGACGGATATCGAGTCCATCCGCAGCTACGGAGATTCGTATCTGCGCATCGTTACGATCGGCTCGGTATTCGTGTATTTTGAGATCAACTTTGAGCGCCTTCTGCAGTCCACGGGCCAGACGAAGCTCTCCATGTGGGCGCAGATAATCGGCGCGGTGGCAAATATCATTCTTGACCCGTTCTTTATCTATGGCTGGTTCGGCCTGCCCGCGATGGGCACCACCGGCGCCGCCATCGCCACGGTCATCGGCCAGGCATTCGGCGCGCTGGCGGGCTTTCTGTTTCACCTCAAACATAATAAAGAAGTCAATATCCGTCTTTCCGACTGCCGCCCGGACGGGCACATCATCCTCGACATCTATCGCATCGGCTTTCCGTCCATCCTCATGGTCGGTATCGGTTCCCTTACGAACTATCTCATGAACCGCATCCTCATGGCGTTCACGTCCACGGCGGTCGCGTTGTACGGCGCATACTTCAAGCTGCAGAGCTTCTTCTTCATGCCGGTGTTCGGACTGAATAACGGCATTGTCCCCATCGTCGGCTATAACTACGGCGCGCGGAAAAAGGAACGCATTTACCGGACGATCCGCTACGGCGTGCTGTATGCCGTGTGCATCCTTGCTGTCGGCCTGCTGCTCTTTGAAGCAATTCCCGGCGTGCTGCTGCAGGCGTTCTCGCCGTCGGAGCACATGCTTGCCATCGGCGTTCCCGCGCTGCGCAAGATCGCCATCCATTTCCCGATCGCGGCGTTCTGCATCGTGGGCGGGTCGGTCTGTCAGGCGCTCGGAAAGAGTCTCTATTCGTTTTTCACGTCGGTGCTGCGTCAGGTCGTGGCGCTCATCCCGGCGGCGTATCTTCTGTCGCTGACAGGGAACGTCGGCAACGTATGGTGGTGCTTCCCGATCGCGGAGGTCGTATCGGCGTGCGCAACGGCGTTTTTCCTGCGCCGCGCGCTGCGAAATATGGACCGGGAGCTGACGCTCGCGGAGGGGCAATGAAGGAATTTATCATCGGCCGGAACGACGCCGGGCAGCGGCTCGACCGGTTCGTGAGCAAGGCGGCGCCGCTTATCCCGGAATCGCTGCTGCAAAAGACGCTGCGGAAAAAGGATATAAAGATCAACGGCCGCCCGGCAAAGGGCGAGACACGCCTCGCCGAGGGCGACACGGTGCGCGTCTATCTCCCGGACGAGTTTTTTGAAGCGCCGCGGGAGGAAAATGCCTGGCGCAAGATCACGGCCCCCCGGCTCGATATCGTCTACGAGGACGAAAACATCCTGCTCGTGGACAAAAAGCCGGGCGTCCTCTGCCACAGCGCGGGGGAGTGGAGCTGGAATACGCTCATCGCCAATATCCAGGCGTATCTCCGTGCAAAGGGCGAGTGGGACCCGGCGCGGGAGAACAGCTTTGCGCCCGCGCTCTGCAACCGCATCGACCGCAACACCGGCGGCATCGTGATCGCGGCGAAAAACGCCGAGGCGCTGCGCATCATGGATGAAAAGGTCAAAAACCGCGAGATCGAGAAGATCTATCTCGCCGCCGTCGTCGGCACGCCGCGCCCCGCCGCCGGACGGCTCGAGGGGTATCTCTTCAAGGACGCGAAGAATAACCAGGTCTATGTCTACGATGCGCCCCGCACCGGGGCGAAGACCGCCGTGACGGAGTATAAAACGATCGCATCCGACGGGCGTCTCACGCTTGTGGAGTGCCGCCTTATCACCGGGCGCACGCACCAGATCCGCGCGCAGTTCCGCCATGCCGGGTGTCCGCTCCTCGGCGACGGGAAATACGGCCGCGAAAAGGACAACCGCGCCTACGGCGAAAAGGGGCAGGCGCTCTGCTCGTGGCGGCTGCGGTTCGTCTTTGACACCCCCGCCGGGGCGCTCGAATATCTCAACGGAAAGAGCTTCCGCACCAAAACGCCGGAGTTCGTGGAAAAGTACTTTCCAACGTTCGCGGAACGCATGAAAACGTGAAAAAACTGCCGGAAACGCCGCTCGTTTTCGGCAGTTTTTTGCATCACGCGCCGCGCAAAAAATAATTTGATTTGAAAAGGAAAATTGCATTGACAAACCCCCTTGAAATCTATATGATTGGCCTAACGCGCAAAGCGCGAAAAATCGGGAAAAGAGGGGGAGGATAATGGCCAAAGAACTCATCCGCCTGGTCGATTGCACCAAGGCCTTCGACGGTGAGACCGTTCTGGATTCCATCAACCTGTACATCAACAACAAAGAGTTCCTTACACTGTTAGGACCCTCGGGATGCGGCAAGACGACCACGCTGAGAATTATCGGCGGGTTTCTTGAGCCTACCTCGGGGGACGTTTTGTTTGACGGCGTAAGGATCAACGACATTCCTCCGTACAAACGGCAGGTGAACACCGTATTCCAGAAATACGCGCTGTTCCCGCATCTGGACGTGTACGACAACATCGCTTTCGGTCTGCGGAACCACAAGGTCCCGGAGGACGAGATCGACGAGCGCGTTACGGAAATGCTCGAGGTCGTGTCGCTCAAGGGCTTTGAAAACCGCAAGGTGACATCGCTCTCCGGCGGCCAGCAGCAGCGCGTGGCGATCGCCCGCGCTCTGGTGAACCGGCCGAAGGTGCTGCTGCTTGACGAGCCGCTCGGCGCGCTCGATCTGCGTCTGCGCAAGGACATGCAGCAGGAGCTCAAGCGCATCCAGCAGCAGATGGAGATCACCTTCATCTACGTGACCCACGATCAGGAAGAGGCTCTCGCCATGTCTGACACCGTTGTCGTCATGAACGAGGGCATCATCCAGCAGATCGGCACGCCGGAGGATATATATAATGAACCGAAGAACGCCTTCGTGGCGGACTTCATCGGCGAGAGCAACATTCTCGACGGCATCATGCGTGAGGACTATGTGGTCGAAACGTTCGGCCGCCGCTTCCAGTGCATGGACAAGGGCTTTGCAAAGGACGAGCCGGTGGACGTTGTCGTCCGCCCGGAGGATATCGATATCGTCCCCGTCAAGGACGGCATGCTGACCGGCACCGTGACGAGCATCACCTTCAAGGGCATGCAGTACGATGTCATCGTAGACTTCAAGGGCTTCAAGTGGCTCATCCAGACGACCGACAGCCCGGAAGTCGGGCAGCGCATCGGCATCCGCATCGTGCCGGACGGCTTCCACATCATGCACAAGAGCAAGTATTCCGGACTCTACGGCGACTACAGCTCCTTCTCGGAGGAATATGACGAGCTGTCCGACGCGGAATACGATCCGGAGGCGGAGGAGGAATCCTCGGAGAGCCGGGAGGAATCCGCCGATGAAGAATAAAGCGCTCGCGGCGCCGTATCTCGTGTGGATGGCGATCTTCACGGTCGTCCCGCTCGGGATCGTGATCTGGTTTTCGTTTACCGATTCCATCACCGGCGCATTTACGTTTGATAACATTTCCCGCATGGGGACGTATCTCCCCATTTTTCTCAAGAGCATCTGGCTGGCGATCCTCTCGTCGCTCATCTGCCTTGTGATCGGCTATCCGGTGGCGTACTGTCTGGCGTCCGCCGCGCCGGAGCGGCAGCGTTTTCTCTATATGCTCGTCATGCTGCCGATGTGCATGAGCTTCCTGCTGCGCACGCTCGCGTGGGTGGCGCTGCTCGACGATACCGGCATCATCAACGGCGTCGTCACAAGCCTTGGCCTCCAGCCGCTGCCGCTCATCCGCACGGACGGCGCTGTCGTGCTCGGCATGGTGTATAACTATCTGCCGTACATGATCATGCCGCTCTATACGGTACTTGTAAAGCTCGATCCGCGCCTTACCGAGGCCGCCGAGGATCTCGGCTGCACCCCGGCGCAGGTGTTCGGGCAGGTGACGCTCCCGCTGAGCGTGCCGGGGATCATCTCCGGCTTCACGATGGTGTTCGTTCCCGCCGTGTCCACGTTCTACATTTCGCAGAAAATGGGCTCCGCCGGTACGACGCTCATCGGCGACGTCATCGAAAGCCAGTTCAAGGCCGCCTATAACCCGAACCTCGGCGCGGCGCTCTCGCTCGTGCTGATGGTGATGGTGCTCGTATGCATCGCAGTTATGAACCGCTTCTCGGACGAAGAGGAGGTCGCAACGATATGAAGACCTTCAACCGTGTTTTCACCGTGATCGTGTTCCTGTTTCTGTATATCCCGATGATCGTGCTGGCCGTTGCGTCGTTCAACGCCGGTACGGATATCGCCGTATGGAAGGGCTTCACGTTCGCGCAGTACGGCGCGCTCTTCCGCGACGGCGTGCTGCTGCCGCTGCTGGCAAACTCCGTCATCGTCGCGGTGATCGCCTCGCTCGTGGCAACGGTGCTCGGCACCATGGCCGCCATCGGCATCCGCGCCATGTCCGGCCGGATGCGCCGCATCACGATGGCCGTGACGAATATCCCGCTCACGAACCCGGAGATCGTCACGGGCGTCTCGCTCGCGCTGCTCTTCGCGTTCGCCGGGCAGATGATGAAGCTCAACAACGTTCTCGGCTTTACGACGCTTCTCATCGCGCACATCACGTTCAATTTGCCGTATGTCATTCTGTCTGTGATGCCGAAGCTCGGACAGCTCGACCCGAACCTGCTCGACGCCGCGCTCGATCTCGGCTGCACGCCCGTGCAGGCGTTCTTCAAGGTCATCATCCATGAGATCATGCCGGGCATTCTCTCCGGCGCGCTCATGGCGTTCACGATGAGTCTGGACGACTTTGTCATTTCGTATTTTGTCTACGGCCCAAGCTTTGTCACGCTGCCGGTCGAGATCTACAACTATACGAAAAAGCCGCTCCAGCCGAAGATCTACGCGCTGTTCACGCTGCTCTTCCTTGCGATCCTCCTTGTGATGGTCGTGATGAATCTCGTGCAGGCCGGCGATGAGCGCCGCCGCCGTCAGGCGCGCGGTGTGTTCGGGAAGAAGGGGGCGAGCGCATGAAAAAGCGTGTGTTCTCTCTTGTGCTCGCGCTGCTCGTATGCGCGGTGCTGATCCCCGCGCCGGAAGCGCACGCCGCTCCCAACACGATCAACGTCTACAACTGGGGCCAGTACATTTCCGACGGCACGGACGGCTACATCGATATCAACGCCGCCTTCGAGGAGGCGACGGGCATCCATGTGAATTACATGACGTTCGACTCGAACGAAACGATGTATACCAAGCTCAAGACCGGCGGTTCTTCCTACGATGTCATCATCCCGTCCGACTATATGGTCGGTCGGCTGATCGACGAGGGACTGCTCCTGCCGCTCAACTTTGACAACATCCCGAACTATCAGTACATGGACGAGGCGTACAAAAACACCGCCTACGACCCCGATAACCTCTACTCCGTTCCGTATACCTGGGGTACCGTCGGCATCATCTACAACAGCGCCTATGTGGACGAAGAGGACGTCGGCAGCTGGGATCTTCTCTGGAACAGCAAGTACGCCGGGAAGATTTTGATGTTCGATAATCCGCGCGACGCTTTCGCCATCGCGGAAACGATGCTCGGGTATTCGCCCAACACGCGCGACGAGGACGAGCTGCGCGCCGCGGCCTACAAGCTCATCGAGCAGAAGCCGCTCGTGCAGGCCTACGTCATGGACCAGATCTATGACAAGATGGAGCGCGGCGAGGCGTGGATTGCGCCGTACTATGCCGGCGACTATCTTATGATGGTCGGGGAAAACGAGGATCTCCGCTTCTGCTTCCCGGAGGAGGGCTTCAACTTCTTCATCGACGCGCTGTGCATCCCCACGTGCGCGACGAACAAGGAAGGTGCGGAGGCGTACATCAACTTCCTCTGCTCGCCGGAAGTGAACGGCGAAAATCTTGACTATCTCGGCTATTCCACGCCGGAATCGGCGGCCAAGGAGTATATGGATCCGGAGACGGCGGCGTCCGACATCGCCTACCCGAGCGAGGAAACGCTCAGCCGCGGCGAAGCATTCCTCTATCTTGACCAGAAGACGACGCATCTCATGGATTCGCTCTGGCTTGAGGTCAAGACCGAGGGCGAAACGGATTATACGCCCATCATCGGCATCAGCGCAACGGTGCTGCTCGCCGCCGTGTATCTCACGGCCCGCGGCGTGAGAGACCGGCGCCGCCGTGCCAACCGCTGCAAAAAGTGGAAAACCTGAAATAAGAAAATCGCGCCGGGAGAAATTCCGGCGCGATTTTTGAATTCTCAAATCGTAATTTACGGAGAAATATCCATGAAAATCGGAATCATATGTGCCGCGGAAAAGGAATTTGCCCCGTTTCTTCCGCAGATCGAGGGCATCAAAACATCGGAAAAGGCGATGCTGCAGTTTTACGAGGGGAAGATCCACGGCACGGAGGTCGCGGCCGTGGTTTCCGGGGTCTGCAAAGTCAATGCGGCGGTCGCCGCGCAGATTCTGATCGACGGCTTCGGCGTAACGGCCATTATCAATTCCGGCACCGCCGGGGGAATGGACGCAAGGCTCCGGATATATGATGCAGTCGTAGCGACGGAGTGCTGCTATCACGACGTGGCCGAGAATATCCTTACCGAATACCATCCGCGGATGAAAACCGTGTTTTTTGAAAGCGCCCCGCGGCTTTTGAGCCTTTCCCGGGATGCCGTAAAAAAGCTGGGACTTCGGAATGTATATTTCGGGCGCATGGTAACGGGCGAGGCATTTATTACCGACGAGGGGCGAGGGAGAATCCTCGAAAAGTATTCACCGCTGTCGGTTGATATGGAAACGGCGAGTATTGCCCATGTCTGCTATGTGAATGGTATCCCGTTCCTTTCTATCCGCTGCATCACTGACACGGCTGAGCACAGCGGGAACGAGACCTTTCATGCCAACTGCGCCAGAGCGTCGGAGATCGCGGCAGCGCTGGTGACGGAGATCATCAAAGAGATCCGCTGACGAGCCTTAATTTTGGGTTTTCTCAGACCATCAAAAAAGCCTCGCAAACGTGCGAGCGTAAGAGAGCGTGTCAAAAACCCCTTTTTGACACGCTAAAACCCTCGCGCCGAATGTTCCGGCGCGAGGGTTTTATACATCGATGGCAATATCGTCTTTGGGGATCTTTGCCCAGTCGAAGAGCGGGATGAGCTCTTCGGCGGAGATCGGTTCCCGTTGGTCCAGCAGTCCCGCGGCGTGGGCGAGCGCGCCGAGAAGCTCCGGCGCGGTATACGCCTTGCGCAGAATGCCGAGATCGAGATCGCGGTCGCGCTTGGAGAGCCGCCGTCCGTCCGGCGCGGTGAGCAGGGGAACGTGATAGTATTCCGGCGGTGCGGCGTTGAGCAGACGGTAGAGATACATCTGCCGCGGCGTGGACGAGAGAAGATCGCGCCCGCGCACGACCTGCGTTATACCGGCGTCGATATCATCCGCCACGACGGCGAGCTGATAGGCGAAAACGCCGTCCGCGCGCCGGAGAATGAAGTCCCCGCACTCGCGCGCGAGATTTTCGGCGTATGGGCCGTAATGCCCGTCCGAAAAGGCAATGCTCTCGTCCGGCACACGCAGCCGCCAGAGCGGCGCGCGCACTTTCGCTTTCGCTGCGCGTTCCTCCTCTGTCAGATCGCGGCAGGTGCCGGGGTAGATCGGGTGGCCGTCGGAGGCGTGCGGGGCGTTCGCGGCGTTTTTGAGATCGCCGCGCGTACACCAGCAGGGATAGACAAAGCCCTCGCTGCGCAGCCGGTCGAGAATGCTCTCATAGTATTCGCTGCGCGTGCTCTGATCCGGCTGCTCAGCGTCCCACGTGAGACCGAGCCAGCGCAGATCGTCCTTTAATATTTCGGCATTTTCCGCGCTGCACCGGAGCGTATCCAGATCCTCGATGCGCAGCACGAGCTCGCCGTGCGCGGCGCGGACCGAAAGCCACGCGAGCAGCGCGGAGAACACATTGCCGAGATGCATCCGCCCGCTCGGCGTCGGGGCGAAGCGGCCGCGCTCGGCCATAAAACCGCCTCCTCAGATCGGCAGCGACAAACTCAGCGCCGCGAGCAGCGTGCCGACAAAGTAGCTCGCGCTGTTGCAGCGCAGGATCCAGTTTGCGCCGTGCTTGAATTTGTGTACAGAGAGAATGTAATCGGAGATCATCATCAGAAAAACGCCCGCGCCGAAGAGCTTCACGCCGGGACTCGGACACACGGCGGCGAGCACCGCGCCGAGAGAGCCGTGCATTGAAACGCTGAAAAGATACGCCGGAAAAATGCGCACACTGCTGAAATCGATGAACTCCTTTTGATATAAGAGCATCGTCGTTCCCCAGAACAGGAGAAAGACCGCAGCGGCCGGAAAGAGGGTGCGCCGCGGAAGACGCTCATACCGCATGAGCATGATCTCATAGAACAGCAGACAGAAATTGCCGATGCTGAAGCAGATGCCGCCGCGGACGAAATTCCACAAAAGGAAAATGTCGCCGAGGAACGCAAAAAAGAGTCCGATCGGCAATATCATCCGCATGCTGAACAGCGGCGAGTGCAGCAGATACGCGCTCACGGCGTAGGCCTCAAAGAGCACGGCGAGCGCGATCTTATTTACGGCGCGGCGCTTGAAATTTCCGCTTGTCTCCGAAAAGAAGTAGAGACAAAGGATCGTCAAATATGCTATGATGAATACGCATCGAAGATAGATCATAAAAAACATCCTTCCCGTCAGAGCATTCGGCGGAGAAGCGGTGGGATATTTTCATCATACCATATCCCGAACGAAAAGGGAACGGAAACTTGACGGCGGAACGGAGGAAAATCGGCGTATGCGCACATTGACGCTCATCGTGGACGAGGCGTGGAACGGCAGCACGGTAAAGCATCTGCTCCGCGCCCGGCTGCATATGGCCGAGGGATTGATCGCCCGGGTCAAGCTGCGCGAAACCGGACTCGTGCGAAAC
>ERZ824978.2575-NODE-2575-length-15458-cov-3.078167_pt1 | contig 15458 bp, 10 predicted proteins | sample MGYA00519860_ERZ824978 | MGnify/ENA primary metagenome ERZ824978 (study PRJEB31778, sample SAMEA3449184) | human gut metagenome | biome: human gut; feature: human-associated habitat; material: faeces | place: United Kingdom | collected 2010/2012 ... | reverse complement strand
AAGGGTGAATTTGTGGCTATTATCGGACAGTCCGGTTCCGGAAAATCCACCTTTATGAACATGCTGGGCTGTCTGGATGTCCCCACCTCCGGGAAATATTATCTGAATGGAACAGATGTATCCACAATGAAGGATAATGATCTCTCGGTGGTACGAAATAAGGAGATTGGTTTTATCTTTCAGGGCTTTAATCTGATCGCAAATCTTACGGCGCTGGAAAACGTGGAGCTTCCTCTGATCTATCGTGGGATCGATCGGAAAACAAGAAGAAAGCTTGCTGTGGAATCTCTTAAAAAAGTCGGACTTGAGAAACGTATGGATCATAAGCCAAACGAAATGTCAGGGGGACAGCAGCAGCGTGTGGCTATTGCCAGAGCTATCGCAGCCAGGCCGCCGGTGATCCTGGCAGATGAACCAACGGGAAATCTGGACTCTGCATCCAGCAGGGAAATTATGGAAATCCTGAAGGGAATGCACAGATCAGGAGAAACCTTGATCCTGATCACTCATGATAATGGGATTGCGGCTCAGGCCAGACGTGTGGTCCGGATCATGGATGGAAAAATTGAATCAGATACGATCAATGAGGAATTTGTCGAGGAGGCTTAAGAATGAAAAAAGGGAAAAAGATTGTGATCGGTGTGGCAGCAGTGGCTGTTGTGGCAGGCGGTATTTATGCGGCATCAGGTGCAGGCCGCGGGGGATCACAGATTCCGCAGGTTACTGTTACCAAAGCGGAGACAGGAGATGTGGAGGAGATCGTAGATGCAACCGGAACCGTTGTCAGTGATGAGCAGAAGACCTTTTATTCTCCTGTGAACGCACAGATCAAAAGCGTATCCTTCGCAGAAGGCGATACGGTTTCAAAGGGAACGAAGCTGATAGAGTTTGAAGTGAAGGATCTGGAGAGGGATAATCAGAAAGCAGAGCTGAATGTACAGTCCGGACAGTATGATTACAAAAATTCCATCAATAAATCCAATGAGGCCCAGCAGAAGCAGGACAGCGCAAAAGCAAAGGTTTCCAGTCTGGAACAGCAGGTAAGGGAGCAGCAGAATTATCTGGCTTCCCTGAGATCACAGCTGGCGTCTGTACAGGCTCAGGCTGCGGCAGATGCGCAGGCCCAGGCCCAGGCGGAGACCCAGGCAAAGGCAGAGGCCCAGGCTGCCAGGGATGCAGAGACTCAGAGAGCGTATTCAGAAGCGCTGACTACATATCAGAATGAGACACTTCCGCAGTACCAGCAAGAGCTGGGACAGCTGAATTCCGATTATGTAACGGCACAGAATGCTTATAATCAGGCAGATACCAGTTATAAGATGGCTTTTGCACAGTGGCAGGCAGAGCAGAGCGATGAGAATGCCCAGGCGCTGGATGAAGCGGAAGCAGCAAGAAGTCAGGCAGATATCACCTGCCAGGAAGCAAAGGAAGCTTATGAGGATAAGAAGGCCAGCCAGCCCAAAATGCCGGAGTATTCTGATTACAGCAGTAGTGCGGCCGGTGATTTTGTTACCGATGGAGCTTCAGAGGAAACACAGGATCTGACAGATCATGCATCTGCGGATGCTTCTTCTGCAGGAAGTACAGTGGATACTTCTGCCATTGAGAATGCGATCGAACAGGCAACCTCTGATCTGGCGGATCTGCAGTCAGATCTTGCTTCCCAGAAATCCATTGCAGAGGCGGATTCTGCCAGCCTTACAGAAGAAGAGAAAGAAAAAATGCGTGTCAGCAACAATCTTACTGAGCTGGATGCAAAATCTGCGAAAGATCTGGTAGAAGAAGGAAAGAAAGGCATTTCGGCGGATTTTAACGGCGTCATTTCCAAATCAGCAGTCCAGCAGGGCGCAGCGGCAACACAGGGAATGGAGCTTTTTACCCTGCAGAATACAGATAAGGTCAGCGTTGATATCAATGTGTCCAAGTATGACTACGATAAGGTAAAGGAAGGCCAGAATGCGGACATTACCATCGGCGACAGGAAATATACCGGCAAGGTGACTAAGATCAGTCACATTGCGACAACTAACGAAAAGGGCTCCACACTGATCTCTGCCACAGTGAGCATCGACAAGCCGGACAAGGATATTTTTCTGGGAGTAGATGCGAAGGTAAAGATCTATGCAGAAAAGGCAGAGGATGTGGTAACGCTTCCGGCAGGCGTGGTAAATATCGGCAAGGATGGTTCCTTCTGTTATGTGCTGAAGGATGGTGTGATCACGAAGCAGGATATCACAACAGGAATCAGTTCCGAGGACTCTGTTGAGATCACAGATGGCATTAAAGCCGGAGATGAGGTCATCGAGGATCTGGGCTCCCTGGAAGAGGGAATGAAGGCAGAGGCAGCAGCGGCAGACAGTGACAGTGCAGCAGAGACAGGGGAGACTGCCGATGAGTAATATTTATGAATATATCAAAATGGCGATCCATAATATCATGGCTAATAAGGGAAGATCCTTTCTCACCATGTTAGGGATCATTATCGGTATTGCATCAGTGATCGCCATTGTGTCCATCGGTGAGGGTACAAAGAATCAGATGAACAGTGAGATCAATGATATCGGCGGCGGTCAGATCGCTGTTTACTGCAGTGATGATGCCATAGCAGACCAGGTCTGGATCGAACCGGAGGATATTGATGCAGTCCGGGAGCTGGATGGCGTGGAAGGTGTTAATGTTTCAGATTCCTATACAGGCGAGACCGTAACCGGAAAGGGCGATTTTAATCTTACAGTGACCGGGGAGGCCCAGGATGCCAAGCTGGTGGATAATGCTTCTGTGAAGTACGGAAGCTATTTCGGACAGAAGGAGGTCGAAGAGGGAAAAAACGTCTGCGTGATCTCCGATGCCGATGCGAAGCGGCTTTTCGGAACGGATGATGTAGTGGGAATGACACTGGACATTACCTGCTATGATCTGACCAAGACATTCCGCATCTGCGGAGTCACCACACAGAAAGAGAACGGAACCTTTGTCAGCTATACTTACGATGGAATGCCGGTGACCATAAATGTGCCTTATACGGCCATGGACGACTTTACCGGAAGCAGCGGAGGATTTTATCAGATCATAGTTCAGGCGGATAAGAGTCTGGATTCCCAGGCGGTCGCAGACAAGATCATAAATCTTCTTGAGAGACGTCACCAGTGTGCCGGAGATGAATATTTCCAGGTACAGAGCTTCCAGGATGTTATGAAATCCATGAATCAGATGCTTGGTATGGTGACTGCGTTTATCTCTTTTGTTGCGGGCATTTCCCTTCTGGTAGGTGGTATCGGTGTTATGAACATCATGCTGGTATCCGTCACAGAGCGTACCAGGGAGATCGGTATCCGGAAATCCCTTGGAGCGAAAACCTCGTCTATTATGTTACAGTTTCTTGCGGAGGCGGCGATCCTGACGATCATAGGCGGGCTGATCGGTATTGTGCTGGGGATTGCAGGCGGCTATGTGATCTGTGCGGTGATCAGCAGCAGTATGGGAATGACCATCACACCTGGGATCAGTGCGGGAACTATCCTGGCGGCTACGCTGTTCTCCTGTGCAGTAGGTGTGTTCTTCGGAATCTATCCGGCGAAAAAGGCAGCGAAACTGAGCCCGATCGAGGCACTTAGACGGAATTAAAAAACTGTTGCTTTTGCATCAAAAATAGCAATAAAAAATATTTTTAAAAAAAATCAAAAAAAGTTTCAAAAAACCCTTGACATTTTATAGGTCTTAGAGTATCATACATATTGTTGCAGCGGTGATACGAAATATCACAAAGGAAAAGCAACAAAGATGTGCGTTTAGCTCAGCTGGATAGAGCGTTTGGCTACGGACCAAAAGGTCGGGGGTTCGAATCCTCTAACGCACGTATGAAGCCTCTGGAATTGTTCCGGAGGCTTTTATTTTGTGTTTCGGAAACAGGCGAAAAATTGTATTGACACTGGTAGTGGGCCAGAGTAGAATAAAAAAACAGAAAAGAAAAATTCTTGTAAAGCTGTTTGTTTGATACAAGCAGCTTTTTTCAAAAGAAAAAGTGAACAATAACAAAAATACAGAATACCTGAAACACAGGTGAACCTATCAGGAGGAAAAAACAATGCCAGGATATCTGATCAAAGATACAACAAAAGAGGAACGTAAACAGATCGTGGAGGAATCTCTTGGAAATATTTCCGCGAACTGTGATGGCTGTATGGCGAGACTTGCGGATATGTATCAGGATTATATTGACGGAAAGAAAGAGATCCGTGAGATCAATATGGAGTTCAATGCCAGGTATGTCCATGGAGATATGGATAAAGAGGAAAAACGAAGCTGCCCGATGTAGCGAACGGAGATTAACAGAAGCATGGATCAAAATGAAGTAAAATATGATAAGCTGCTGAAGATCAAAACCACCGGTCGTGACGATTCCAGATCGGATCAGTACTGTTATCCATACGAGCCAACGCCGTACGGGGTGCTGGAACGGCTGGCTTATTGTGGATATCTGGGGAAAAAGAATCATCTGATCGACTATGGATGTGGAAAAGGCAGAGTGGATTTTTTTCTGGCGTGGCAGGTCAGATGCCGGACTACAGGCGTGGAGTACGATGAACGTATGACAAAAGCCGCAGAAGAAAACAGGCAGCGGGCTGTTTCCGGGACAAAAACATCATTTATACTGGAGAATGCAGCTCTTTTTCAGGTACCGGAATCCGCAGACAGATTTTATTTTTTCAATCCCTTTTCTGTGGAAATACTGAGAAGCGTCATCGGACACATCCGGGAATCTTGGTATGAAAAAACAAGAGAAATGCTACTGTTTTTCTATTATCCATCTGACGAATATATTTCATATCTGATGACCGTAGAGGAACTGGAATTCCTGGACGAGATCGACTGCCAGGATCTTTTCGACGGGAAAAATCAGAGAGAGAGGATATTGGTATTTCAGATGGGAGAGGAGTAAAAACAAAATGATAAAACTGATCGCAACAGACGTAGACGGAACTCTTGTAAAAGACGGGACCATGACTATCAATCCGGAATATATGACAGTGATCCGGAAGCTGACTGAGCTGGGAATCACCTTTGTGGTGTGTTCCGGGCGGCAGTATGACAGTGAGAGGAAGCTGTTTGAGCCGGTGAAGGATCTGGTGTATTTTGTGTCAGATGGCGGTACGGTGATCCGGAAGAATGGTAAGATCCTGAAGGTACATACACTTCCGGATGAGGTTTGGAAACGCATGCATCATATGGTGAAAGAAAAAATGCCGGAATGTGACTGCTTTATTGCCACACCGGAGTGCTGCTATGCGGAGAATGAGAATGGAAGGATGTTCCGGTGGCTGCGGGATTCCTATGGTTATGATATGAGAAAAGTGGATGATCTTTCTTCTCTTCAGGGAAAACAGGTGCTGAAATTCTCTGTCTATCACCCGGAACGGTGCGAGGAGCTTTGTGCCCCGTATTTTACACCGGCATGGAGGGATAAGGTAACGCTGGCGGCTGCCGGAAAAGAATGGATGGACAGTACACCGCCGGAGGGCGAAAAAAGTACAGCTGTCGAATTTATCCAGCAACAGTTAGGAATTTCTCCGGAGGAAACCTGTACATTCGGAGATAACCTCAACGATATTGCCATGCTTCAGAAAGCGGGAAGGAGCTATGCGGTAGCTAACGCCAGAGCGGAAGTGCAGGCAGCAGCCAGGGAAGTATGTCCGTCATACAGTGAAGATGGAGTTTTACAGATCCTGAAGGGGATTGTTTCTGAAAGCGGAAAATAATAAAGATACATAAAATATGTGCTTTCGATAAAGAAAAGTCACCGGCCAGGGGTTGACTTTTAAAAACAATTCTGTTAAATTGAAAAAAATTGAAAATTTTAATTCCATGAGGGAGTAGTTCGCACGTAAGTGTGATTTGTCAACAGACCCGGTTTTTTCTGAAAAACCTGGCAAATCTTAAAGAATGAGACTCATGTATGCTTTGTTATATCTTATTGCAGCAGGGCATACATGGGTCTTTTTTATGTAACAAAAGAATGTCGGAAAGAATTTTTTCAGCAGGGCGGGCGACAATGAATCTCCGGGTTATGGGAAATAAAAAAAGAAAGTGAGAAGAAAAATGGAAAATCTGGTAAACAGTTCACCGCTGATCCTTGTGTTAGTTTTTCTTGTGATCGGCTTTGTGTTCCTGATGAAGGGTGCGGATTTCTTTGTAGAAGGAAGCTCCAGTATCGCAAAAAGGCTGAAGGTGCCGCCGATCATCATCGGCCTTACTATTGTGGCAATGGGAACATCATTGCCGGAAACTGCAGTCAGCGTTACAGCGTCACTGGTCAATAACAATGAGCTTGCGGTCAGCAATGTGGTAGGTTCCAATATTTTTAATCTGATGGTAGTTGTTGGAGTCTGTTCCATCCTGACGCCGATCCTGGTACAGAAGGAAACCATCCGGAGGGATATTCCGTTTTCCATGATCTGTGCGCTCCTTCTTCTGGGGCTTGGGATCCTGGCAGCAGGAGATACGATCGGAATGAGACTTGGTCATCTGGATGGAATGATCCTGCTGGGATTTTTTGCAGGCTATATTGTGGTAATGATCCAAAGTGCCATGAAGGCCAGGGCAGCAGGAAAAAATGTGGACATGGAAGGAATGGAAGAGCTGGAAGAAGAAATCGGCATCCTTTCCTGGCCGAAGAGCATCCTCTTTATTGTGGGAGGTGCACTTGCCATTGCCTTTGGCGGAGATCTTACGGTGGATGCTGCCAGCCGCATTGCCATTGATCTTGGAATGAGCCAGACACTGGTGGGACTGACCATTGTTTCCATCGGAACTTCCCTTCCGGAGCTGGTGACTTCCGTGGTTGCAGCCAGAAAGAACGAAGTGGATATGGCTGTGGGAAATGCGGTAGGCTCCAATATTTTTAATATCCTGATGGTTCTCGGAGTTGCATCTGCCATCAATCCGGTGGCACTGATCCGGGAAAATATTATTGATATTGTCATACTTATCGTGTTCTCGCTGATCGTGTGGATCTATGCGGCCACAAAGCAGAGGATTAGCCGGAAAGAGGGAATTTCCATGGTATGTATGTACCTGATCTATGCAGGGTATATTATCTGGAGATAGCTGCTGTGGGCATGCAGCTGGTCCGACGTGGATAATAGTATCGTATAGGGTTTATACCAATGCAAAATTTATAAGAAAAGCTCCAACAGTATCAATATCGGGATACAGTTGGAGCTTTTCTGCAATTATGCTCATTTGCACTCAGAAGAGAAAGCTTTTTTTGAGGATTCTTCTGAAGCGTTCTTTTGATGCGGGGTCATATCATCGCTGTCCGTCATCAGATATTTCCGGACGGCAAAAAGAATGGCGATACCGATGATCCCGATCAGTGTCTGTACAGGATCGAGATGTTCCACGACCATCTGCCTTGCTGTTGCAAAAAGCAGGACTTCGACAACAGTCTGGGCGGAATGGCGGCAGAGCATTTTTACAAACTCCACACCGACTACAAGAGACAGTGCCTGTGACAGGAAACTGGTAAAAAAGCTGGTGTCCATATCCATGATGGAGGTACCGGCAGTTGTAAGGATCAGACGCAGTCCGGACAGTGCGATCACGATAATGATCACGATGGATAATGCGATCTCTGTGTAACGGGCTGTGTTGTATATCAGTTCATTAAAATGCTTGCGGATATTGTGGTTAACTGCGGTTCTGTCTTTCATGGGAAGTTATCCTTTCTTTTTCGCAGAAGCGGGATGATCGATAAAGCGGGTTGCAAAATAGCCGAATACGCAGGTGATGACAACCATACATGGCAAAAACAGCCAGAAGCGTTGCTGGCTCATGGTGTTGAACCATGGAGCATTGGCCTGCAGGATCATAATGATGGGCATATGCCACAGATAGATCCCGTACTGGTTCCGGGCTACGAAGTACAGCGGACGCAGAAACCTGAAATCCATTTCCGGCAGGAGGGAGAAGCCCACAAGCAGTATACTGAGCAGGACCGCCAGGATGGAATGGGCGGGATAACCGGAGGGAGCAGTGCCATAAAGCCCGTGACTGTGATAATAAAAGATCCATACCAGGATCAGTGCGGTGCTTGCAATAGAAACTGGAAGTCCAAGCTTCAGCCGGTAATCCTGCATACGATTTCCGGTCTGCTTCCAGAAAGCGGCAGCAGCCATTCCCAGCACAAAATTATCCAGCGCAGAGAATACCTGACGCTCGTATACAAAATATACAGAGTTATCCGAAATCCCGGAATTGTGGAGATAAAGGACGACTGCGAACCGGCAGATAACAGTGAAAACAATGGACACAACAGAAGCTACGAGCCAGTTTTTCCGGACTGCTTTATAAAGGAACGGGGCGATCAGATAAAACTGAAAGATCACGCCCATCGTCCACAGCGCACCATTGATGGAACCATGAGTCACCGGGGAAAAGTTCTCCGTGAACGTATAGTACGCAAGGATGTGACGAAGTCCCTCATTGCTGAACATCTGCGTGGACATAAAGATCAGAAGGACCGTGATACATACATAATACTGGGGCATAATGCGGATGCAGCGCTTTTTCATAAAAGCCCGCCAGCCGGGGAGACAGCCTCGCGCCTCCGAAGAAGAAAGGGAAAGATAGATCCCATATCCGCTTAACAGGAAAAACAGTGTAACTCCTACTTCACCTCCAAGAGTCAGAAGTGTGTGGATGGCTGTATGCGACTGCCATGGCTGCCCGGACAGAACGTAGCAGTGATACAGCATAATGTAGAGGATCGCCCCCGCACGGAGCAGATCGATATTTTTGATACGCTTCATAAATAAATCCTTTCCTGAAAAAAATAAGTCTGCCCCATGACTGAAACGGGCAGACAGAGATAGGTTTAGTATAGCATGAACGTGGGAGATTGGAAAGCTGTCGGAGGGAAAATTTACTATTGCAAAAGCGAACATAAGTTTGTATAATGGAAAATATAAGAAGCGAACATATATTCGTAAAAGAGGAGCGTGAGAAGTGGTGGACATCGAAGAAAGAACACCCGACAGAAAAGCAATACGAGTACATTGCCCGAGTTGCTCCAACAGCAGATTGTTCGATCTGACAGGTGACTGTTCCGGAATCCTCCGGATCAAATGTCCCAGATGCAGAAAAGAGGTGGAGATACAGCTGGCACATTGCAATGAACAGCAATACAGAAGGCAGATCTTTTATTACAGAACACATAAGAGATAAGAAAACCACATAAAAACTGAGTGAGAAGCCGGCCGGCAACCGTAGATTGCGTAAGAGCCAGACTCAAAGCCAGGAAATACTTCCCTGATTTTAATATCAGGGGTGTTTTCCTGGCTTTTTTCTTTATAAATAAGGGGGAAAAGAAAATGAAGAATGAAGAGCAGAAATTATATCAGATCGGAGAATATGTCCGTATATGTCGGAAAAAAGGCGGGTACAGTCAGGAAGAACTGGCGGAAGGCGTAGATGTATCCAAGATGACGATCTCCAGAATCGAAAATGGAGAAAATGCCATGAGTATCCTGCTGTTTTTTCAGATCGTCAGTTTTCTGGATATTTCGGAAGAAGAAGTTATCAGACTGTTCAGAAACTGTGATAAAGAGTGCAGGGAAGCACAGGGATGGAGATAAAAATATTCGATTCTACATATATGTTACGAAAAATAACATATATGTAATTTAAAAACAAACTGATGTTCGATATTATATAAAGCGTGAAACATATGTTTTTGACTACAGAGCGTAAAGTGAAGGCCAGCTTTACCGGAGATGAAAGAAGGTGGCAAACGAATGAAGATCAAACGAAAGATCAGATTTCCAAGAGATGTACTGATCCGGATGACAGTGCTTATGATCGCACTGACGAATCAAATCCTGGAACTGACAGGCAGAAATCCACTCCCATTTTCAGAAGAAGAGTGGTATCAGATCCTGAGCGGAATGGTAACAGTTATGACTGCTTTATGGATCTGGCTCAAAAATGAAAAGAAAGAAGGAAAGAAATAATGGAAGATAAGAAAAGACGGGAAATAAAAGAAGAAAGAACCGCAGCATCCAAACTGTTTGAGAATGAGGATCATTCTTTTACGAAAGAAATCTATCTGGATGATGTTCATTATCAGGACGATGAGGGAATCTGGCAGGAAATGGATGATACCCTGACAGAGGAAATGGATGAAGACACAGAAGCAGATCAGGAAGAAAATATGGCAGAAGAATACGCAGCCAGCGAGAGGGCAGAGAAGGATTTTGCCAACAGAAAAGGCAAATGGAAAGTCGTATTTCGTAAGCATTCCAGAAAGCAGGGGACGGTATCTGTTACCAAAGATGCATATAAGATTAGCTGGGCACTGGAAAACGCAGAAAAAGTAAAGGCGGAAGAAACCGGAACGAATGCAGTTCTTTATCCGGATATCCTTCCGGGAACAGACAGCCGTTTCTGTGTAAGAGGAAAGAGCATAAAAGAAGATATCATCCTGAAAACACCGGAAGCAATCGGTTCTTTTACATGGCTCTATCATACCAAAAAACTTCATCCGGTAGCAGGAAATTCCTGCGTAAGATTTGTAAATGATGCAGAGGAAGAGATTTTTGCTGTTGCGGCGCCGTTTATGACAGATTCCGCAGGAAAAAGATCAGAAAATATCGGAATCGAACTTCTGGATGAAGGAAAAAAAGACCGTTGTGCGATCCGGATCACACCGGATGAAGAATGGCTGAAAGATCCGGAAAGAGTTTATCCGGTTATTGTCGATCCGATTACGACAACATCAAAAGACGTGAAGGAAATTATTGATGCATGTGTAGATTCACAGGATGCAGCGGGTACTGATCGTGAAGGGATGTATTTAAAAACCAGAGGTGGTGATATTATTCAGAGAAGTTATCTGAAATTTAAACTGCCGATGATCAAAACCGGAGATATGGTAATCAATGCACGCATGCTGATGGTGTCTCTTGCAAAAGATGGAAAAGAAAGAACTGTTCAGGTTCATCGTGTACTGCAGGATTGGGATTCTGCCAATCTTACGTGGATGAACAAGCCTATGTATTCGGAAACAGTTGAAGATATATGTAAGTTTACCGGAGATGAACAGAAATATATCAGCCTTGATATTACACGGCTTGTGAAGGAATGGTATCAGAATGGACGTAACTATGGTGTATTACTTAGGGACAGTTATGAACTTTCGGGATATACAGCGTATCTTTCATCAGATTGCGACAGTGATTATACGAATATGCGTCCGAGAATCGACATTTCCTACGTAAACTACTCCGGTCTTGAGGACTACTGGACATATCATAGCCAGGAAGCAGGACGTGCAGGCACCGTGTACGTGAATGACTACAACGGAAATGTGATCATGCAGCATAATACAATGGAAACAGGCGGCTCACTGATGCCGATGGGGCTGACACAGGTATACAACAGCAATGATAAAGACACCGATATCGGTTACGGATATGGAGTCCGTCTGAATTATCATCAGACGATCCGGAAAATCACTATTGCAGGAACGGAGTATTATAAACATACAGATGGAGATGGTACAGTCCACTATTTTGTATATGACAGTACAAAAAAGAAATGGAAAGAGGAAACCGGCCTGGATCTGGAACTGATACTGAAAACCGGAGATTCCGATATTGCCTATGTGATCAAAGATAAAGAAGAAAACTGCCTGAACTTCATGACAGCAGGATATTTACGCTCTATTTCAGACCGACATGGAAATACACTTAGCCTGAAATATACCAACCTGCGTATTGCATCCATCGCAGACGGTGCAGGCCGTGTGACAACACTGACTTATGATACGGACAGTGCAGGAAAAGCAAATCATCTGATAAAGGTAACAGGACCAGATCAAAAAAGCAAGACGTTTGCATATACCAACGGATGTCTTACATCGATCACAGATATTGATAATTCCAAGACCACATATACCTATACAACAACCCGTCTGCTCCAGAAGATCCGTAATGTTGATGAAAGTGAAGTGCATTACGACTATTACAGCCAGAATCCTTACAGAGTAAAAAAGATAACTGAGTACGGAAGAGGAAGTAAAGAAGGAAACAGCCTGCGGCTTACCTATGGATACAACAGCACAAAATTTACAGATCGAAAAAACAGAAGTGAAATCTTCCGATTTGACAATTCAGGAAACCTTCTGCATGTGCATGATGGATTTGGCCATGCGGCAAGTGCAAGATACAGCAAGGATAAAAATTACACCAACCGTCTGCAGAATGAAACAAAACTTCAGTCAAATATCATCCAGCTGCTGAAGGATCCGATCATTCAGGCAAAGACACTTGGCTGGAAATCCTATGTATCCGATGAAAAAAATATCAAAGCATCGGTCAATACCGACAGTCAGAATGTAAAAACAGGGACAAGATCCCTTCAGCTTACCAGCGAGGTAAGTAATCAGTTCTGCAGCTGGTATCAGGAAGTTTCGCTGAGAAAAGGTGCGACCTATACATTCTCCATGTATATGAAAGCTGTCATAAGTGAGATTGGGGAAAATGGAAGATGTTTTGCACGAGTTGAATATCATGATAAAGATGGAAAAAATGTCTATGCGGTAAGTGAAGGAATCCGAAAGAGTACCGGTGGGTTTATACGTCAGAAGGCAACATTCAAGGTACCGGAAGATGCGGCTGATACAAAAGTAAGAGTATTCTTATACATGTACAGAGTAAAAGGAACAGTTTATGGAGACATGGCACAGCTGGAGTGCGGAACAACTGCAAACCGCTGCAATCTGATAGATAATGGAGATTTTTACTTTGGGAGTACGCAGGGCTTTACCGGCTCGGGAACCACGCTTGCAGATGAACTGACAACAGTGGGAACCAGCGTATATGTTCCTGTCAGATATGCAATGATGGTGATCACAGATTTTGCGGATGTTTATACAACACCAAAGGTGTCTGCAGAAACAAAGATCACAAGTATCTTCAAGAATGAATGTGTGGTGGCAAATGCATTTCTGAAAGATTCCAGTGGAAATCTCTGGTACTATGTGAAAACAAGAAACGGGCAGAAAGGATATGTCAGATCAGAGTCTCTGTGTATTTATATGCCGGGAGGAAGCGCCAGCAATTCCGCATGTACTGCAGTTGAGAATGCCATTCTCCGCTCCGCCCCATCTGCATCAGCAATACCGGTACAGGAAGGGATTGAAAAAAATACCTGTCTGGCATTACGCTCATCTGTAAAAGATTCCAGTGGAAACAAGTGGTATGAAGCAGGACTGGATATTGACGGAAAAAGATATTATGGCTATATTTCCGCAGATTCTGTAGTAAGACTGGCAACAAACACGCCGTATGGTTACACATATGCACCGGTGAACTGCTATACGACTCCATCTACGGCCAGTGGGCTGGTAACACTTCCCAAAGATACAAGAATCCGTATACGGGGAACAGTTACAAAGAATAACGGAGAAGTATGGTATGCGTTTATGCCTGAAAATACAGAAGAAAAAAAGTTTGCTTATATCCTAAATACAGCTCTTACGATATCCAAAGCTCCGGTAACAGACCGTAAAGCAACGGCCAAAGTAAATGAAAGGGTTCCGGGACTTGACAATCATATTTTCAAATTTGTTGGAGATTATGAAAGTGAAAAACGTCTGGTCAAAAAACTGGATCTCACAGGAAAAAAAGGCGATACCTACATGGTGAATGCCTGGGGATTCGGAACAACACTTCCGGAATCTTCTGTGGATAAAGGTCGCAGGTTTGGTGTGGAAGTTGTATTTATATCTGCAGATGGAAAGACAAAAGATACACACTACAGTAATTTCAGTCCGGATATTCTGGACTGGCAGTTCCTGAGTGATGTGTACGTGGCAAAAAATGATTATGCAAGTATTCAGGTAGCGTATACATACTGCCATAATGCCAATCATGCGTTTGTAGATGGCATTGCGTTATTCCGGGAGGAGTTCGGACAGACATATACTTATGATGCAGAAAATAATCTCATTTCTGTTACAGATGCTCAGAAGAATCGGCAGAAATTTGAGTACAATGCGACTGGTGATGTAACCGGGATCACAGACCCAAAAGGAAATAATTTTAAGTATGAGTATGATGCAAAACGTCGTCTGCGAACCGCAACTTCTGCCGAAAGAGTCAGATACCGTCTGAAATATGACACAAAAGGAAACATTGTAGAAAGCGGTTGTATTTCCGCAGCAGATACTACAGAAACAAAAGGTACCTGGGTGGCCCGTAAATTCACAGAGAAGAAAAATCATGTAGCAGGCGTTACGGATACAGAGGGAAATACCGTATCCTATGAGTGGGATGAAACTACAGATCTGCTGAAATCACTTACAGATGGAAGAGGAAATAAGATTTCCTACAGATACGATGCCGCACAGCGTCTCAGTGCAGTAAGCCAGAAAGTAACAATTGGAAATGTACAGAAAACAGTGACCAATGCGTATACCTACAAAAATGACAGACTTGCGTCCATCAGCCATAATGGATTTGCCTACGGATTTACCTATGATGCATTTGGAAATATGCTGCGAGCTTCTATTGATAAAAAAGAAACGGATGCAGAATATTCTCATGAACTTGTCAGATATGAATATGAAGAGAAAAACGGAAATCTTGCAAAGACCATTTACAGCAATGGAGATTATATCCGCTACGAGTATGACAGTATGGATCGTATCCAGATGAGCTATTATCACAGTGCCAGTGCGTCTGCAGAAAAAAGAATGAATCATTATGTGTATGACCGAAGCGGAAATCTTGCAAAAGTACAGGCATACCTGGCTGGAAAAACCTATGATCTGGAATATGATTTCCTGGACAGGCTGATGCGTGTTACAGATGAATCAGGACAGAGATACCAGTATTTCTATGATGCAAATAATAACATGACAGAGCTTCGCGTATATTCTGATGAATATGGAACAAAAACAAATTACAGCTATGATAAAGACAGCAGAGAAACAAAAACAAAGATCATGAGCGGAAAAGAGAGAACCGTTACTTATGATTCCTGTGGAAGAGTTGCAAAAACAGAGTGGAATACCACAAATCCTTTAACTCTGACATATGGATATTATTCTCCGGATAAACAGGTCGGTACACTTCCAAGAAAAATAACGGTAGGTTCCAGAACCCTGAGTTATACTTATGATGCAAACGGAAATATTACGGCGATCACAGATACAAAAGGTTCCAGCACAGTAAAAGAATCCTATGTATACGATGAGCTGAACCGTTTGATCCGGGAAAACAGCCAGACGCAGAAGAAGACATTCACCTATGAGTATGATCTGGGTGGAAATCTTGTAAAAGTATGTGAGTATCCATATACAACAGGAACGCTTCCAACAAAACCATCTGCAACAGAAACCGGAACCTTCGGACAGGTATGGCGGGATAAACTGATGAAGTGGAATGGCGTAGTCATGC